>WNFR01005055.1_pt1 | contig 13508 bp, 10 predicted proteins | sample 5400221 | NCBI WGS metagenome assembly WNFR01 (sample SAMN13153357, study PRJNA577476) | soil metagenome | isolation source: 40 cm soil under Madrone tree | place: USA:California | collected 2016-06-14
TGGTGAATATCACTTCAAGCTTTATGATTTTCTCTTTCGCGGTGGCGAGGAATATTTCTATCGCCTGGCCGTCGGCATCAGGCCGCACATCGATTTCATTTTTCCGCCGTCGGGATTGGCTGGCACGAAAGGAAAGTATCTTCTTTATGGACGCAATCTGCCGGGTGGCACTCCCGCCAGGGACCTGACCGTGGACGGCAAGCCTTTGGAGCAACTTGAAGTCGAAATTGAATTGCCTCGCGAGTCCAGCGCGCAAAAGCAGTTCAGCGCTCCGCAAGAACTGGCCGATGCCGCGCTCGACGCTTTTGAGTACCGCTTGAGCTCCCCGCAGGGAGTTTCGAATCCAGTGTTGGTCAGTTTCGCCACCGGGCCAGTAGTGTCGGAGAGCCAGCCAAATGATCAGCCCTCACAGGCGCAAAATATTTCTCCACCGTGCGAATATGTCGGCCAATTTTACCCCCAGGGAGACCGGGATTGGGTGACGTTCGAAGCCAAGAAGGGCGAGGTGTTTTGGGCCGAAGTCTTTTCCGAGCGGTTGGGTTTGCCGACCGATCCGTTCGCTCTCATCCAGCGCGTCTCGAAGAATGACAAAGGCGAGGAACAGGTTTCCGATGTGAAAGAGCTTTATGGTTTCGATTCCGATATTGGCGGCGGAGTGCAATACAAAACCGCCACCCATGATCCTTCCGGTCGCTTCGAGGTTGAAGAGAATGGCGCCTATCGAATTCAAGTGCGCGATTTGTTCAATATCTCCCGGGCTGATCCGCGTTTAGTTTATCGTCTGTCGCTCCGGAAGGAGACTCCCGACTTCCGTCTCGTGGCCGTGGCGCAACCGCCGCCATCACCCAATAAGGATGCCAAGGAAGCCTTGCTTTGGACGCCCTTGTTGCGCCGCGGTGAAACCATACCGATCAAGGTGATGGGATTTCGCCGTGACAATTTCAAGGGCGACATTGAACTGAGAGTCGAAAACCTCCCCGCTGGCATCATTTGTCACGACAACAAAATCGAAAAAGATCAAAGTTCCGCGGTGCTCTTGTTGACCGCTGCGGAGAATGCGCCCAGTTGGGTTGGCCCGGTCAAGATAGTCGGCAAAGCCAAAATCGGAGAGAGCGAAGTCGCTCGTGAAGCGCGCGGTGCAACGCTCAACTGGACGGTGACCGACTACAACATCGACGCAATTCAATCACGTTTGACCCGGGATTTTCTGTTGGCGGTGAGCGGGGTTGAAACCGCTCCGATTTCGATTGAACCGAGCGAAAGCAAACTTTGGGAAACCTCGGTAGCAGGAAAGTTGCAGATCCCCCTCAAGCTCATCCGTCGTGCCGATTTCAATGCAAACTTGAAATTGAAGGCCATCGGCATCAGCGCCCTCGATAAGCTTAAAGAAATCGAAGTGGACGGGAAAGCCACGAATGCGACCCTGGAGATCGATCTCAAGGAGTACAAGATTCCGGCCGGAACCCACAGTTTCTATTTGCAAACCCAGACTCCGGGCAAATATCGCGACAATCCCGAAGCCGCCAAAGCGGCCGAGGAAGCTCTCAAGCAAGCTGAGAAATTTGTCGCTGATCTGAAAGCGGCGCTCAAGGCGGCGCCAGAAGTCAAGCAGGCCGCCATCAAAACTGCAACCGACTCCGCCGCCAAAGCTAAAGCAGCGGGAGAGGCAATCGCCGGACTTGCCAAGGGTGTACTCGAAGCTGAAACGCTGGCAAAAACTGCCAACGAAAAGCTGAGCGCTGCAAAAATTGCTCTGGAAACGAAACCCGACAATCAGGACTTGCTCGCCGCAAAAGAGGCCGCGGCAAAGGCCGCCGAAGAAGCTGAATCAAAATCCAGGGCCGCTCTGGCAGCACAGGTTTTAGCCGAAAATGCTTCGACGGAAGCCCAGGCGAAAGCCAAAACGGATGCCGAGGCGCAACTTGCCGCTGAAAAGGCAGAGGCCGAAGCGCCTGCCAAAGTCAAAGACGCTGAGAAGAATAGAGAGTTGGCAGCGAACCGCGCAAAGGAAACGGCCAAAACCGCCGAGCCCCGCGACGTGACCATCACTGTGTACTCGGCGCCCATTAATTTGAAAATCACTCCCGCGTTAACTTCGTCGGCGAAATGATTCCTGCTACGCCAATCACCGTTTACACAAATCGAATCCGCACAGGTATGCTGGCGTTTCTTGAATTTCTCTAGGCTTGTGTGGTGGATTAGCGTCTGCTATGGAAACGGCGTCGTGCGCAAGTTCTACTTACTGAGTTTAGTGATGCTTGGGCTGCTGGGTGTTGTCGCCCACGGCGAGAATTTCACACTCAATAATGGCGAGACCGTGACCGGCGAGGTTTTAGCCAGCGCGGCCAATGACGCAGGCGTGCAAATCAAAATTGGCGAGGGCGAATATAAGCGGGTGCCATGGGCGAGTTTTTCGCAGGAAGACCTAAGAAAATTCGCCCAGAATAAGAAAATGGAGCCTTTTGTCGAGCCGTTCATCGAGGTAACACAGGAGGAGAAACTCAAAAAGACCGAGGTGCCGCATTTCAAACAGCCGGAACGCCTCGAACGGGTCGCGAAACAATCTTTATTGGGCGCGTTTTTCGGCTCCGGCCTCGGTGTCTTGATCCTGCTGCTGCTCTATGCAGGAAACCTGTACGCGGCGTATGAGATTTCTATTTTCCGCGCCCAACCTGTGGCATTGGTCTGCGGCGTCGCCGCCGTGCTGCCGCTGGCCGGACCGATTATTTTTCTCTCCCTGCCCACGCGCATGCAGCCTGGCGAAGCGACCTGGCAAACCGCATCGCAGCCGGCGCCCGAAACCATCCCTGCCGCCAACGCCGCCGCCGAGGTAATCAATCCCATGCAGGGGGATGCCGGCCCTGCCGAGACAAGCACTTTAAGATTGGCACACACGGAGCCAGAAAAGGCTGCCGCCGCTCTCCCAGCGACTACGACCTTTCAGCGCGGGCAATTTACCTTTAACCGCCGTTTTTTTGAAACCAAGTTCCCTGGCTTCTTTGGTGTGGTGCGTCGCGATGCAGATCGAGATATGATGCTCCTCATCAAAACCTCGCGCGGGAAATTTCCCGGTGAGCGGATCACACGCATTGCTGCCAATGACCTGCACCTGGAGGTACACAAGGGTCAGGCCTCGGAAGAAGTGATGATTCCCTTTATCGAGATTCAGGAGATCCAGTTGAAACATCAAGATGCCCCATGATCTATCGAACTGTGCTGTTATTCGGCGCGCCCGGCGCCGGTAAAGGGACCCAAGGCAAAATCCTGGGGACGATACCGCATTTTTTTCACTGCGCCTGCGGGGATGTCTTCCGCAGCTTGAAAACCGACAGCGCTGTCGGCCAGGTTTTCCTGGAGTATTCCAGCCGGGGGGAGTTGGTGCCGGATGAGCAGACAATTCAACTCTGGCGCGAGTTCATTAATGCCAGCACAAAGACAGGCCGGTTCCGGCCAGAGCAGGACACGCTTGTTCTGGATGGTATTCCTCGGAATGAACACCAGGCCGAGATGTTAAAGGAAACCATCAAGGTGGCGGGCATATTCTATTTGAAATGCACCCATGTCGATGATCTCACCGAGCGGCTGCAGAAACGCGCCTTAAAGGAAAACCGGCTTGACGATGCCAACATCGATGTGATCCGCAATCGTTTGGAGACCTACGAACGCGAAAGCAAGCCCGTGCTGGATTACTATGGAAAAAAGGTTCTCCACCCCATTAATGCCGACCAAACTCCCGCCAAAGTGTTGTTTGATATCTTGCGGCACCTGGTGAAGCTTTAACCCATGTCGCAACAGTTCGGCGCCTTTACAGCCAGCGAGCTTTATTGTCCCAAATGCCGGCGCTCTCAGCCGGTCCGGGAGAAGCTCTTGCTCATCCTGCCCTCCGGTGAGCTGCACGAGTTTCTCTGTGCCCATTGCGCTACCTCGGTGGGCAAACGAACTGTCACCGTCCCGGCGGTGATGCCAAAGCAGCGCCCACAGCAAAGGGTCCCGCGTCAACCCAAGCGGTTAATCTTGCGCTGACGGAGCAGCAAACTGGCGTTGCCTTTCGGGGTAGCCTCGCTGATCCGCAGGACGTCTCAGAACCAGGAATTATGGCCACTTTGCGAATCGTCTTCATGGGGACAGCCGAATTATCCTGTGCCAGTTTGCGCGCGCTGCTCGCGGTTCCGGACTTCCAGATTGTCGGCGTGGTTACCCAACCCGACAAACCCCGAGGACGCAGCTTAAAGCTGCAGCCCTCGCCCGCAAAAGAACTCGCCGTGAGCCATGGCTTGCCAGTCTTGCAGCCGGAACGCGCCCGCAACGAAATATTCATCCAGCAATTGCGCGCGCTTCAGCCCGATTTAATCGCCGTCGCCGCTTATGGCCAGATTCTGCCCGGAAGCATCCTCGGATTACCGCGCTTTGGCTGTCTTAATGTCCACACCTCTTTGTTGCCTAAATATCGCGGCGCCGCTCCGATTCAATGGGCTCTCCTCCATGACGAAACTGAGTCCGGCGTCACCATTATGAAAATGGACGCCGGTCTGGACACGGGTGACATCCTGACTCAGGAAGCAACTCCCATCACCCCCGAAGATACTTCGGAATCGCTCCACGACCGGCTGGCAGACATGGGCGCGCGTCTTCTCGTCCAAACCATTCCTGAATATGTGACTGGTAGGATCCGGCCTCAGCCGCAACCCTCCGAAGGCGTGACTTATGCGCCCAAGATCAAGAAGCAGGACGGTCGGCTCGACTGGATGCAGCCCGCGCGAACGCTATGGAACAGGATTCGCGCTTTGACACCATGGCCCGGAGCTTTCAGTTACCTGCAAAATGGACCCCGGCCGACATTGCTCAAGATTTGGCGAGCCGAAGTAACGGCCCGTTCAGGAACTCCTGGCGAAATCCTGCAGGCTGCTAATGTTGGCATCATGGTAGGATGCGGGCGCGATGCTTTGCAGATACTCGAGCTCCAGCGCGAAGGCGGACGTCGGCTCAAAGCGTCTGAGTTCTTAGCAGGCCACAAGCTAAAAGCTGGCCAGCGTTTCGAGTGAGGCGCCTGAATTGATTTGATGCGAAAGCGAGAAAACATTCTATTGATAGAGAATGACCAACAGTGATCGATCGCCGGAAATATCGTGGACACGGTCGCGTTATGGTTTTGCTGGGTTGCACCTGCTTTCGCTGCTCCTTCTTTGGCTCGTATTCAGAATGGTTCTCTACGTCGCGTTTCGCCCTGCCTCTGTTCCGGCGCCGGACGTATTAGGCGCTTTCCTCAGCGGGGTTGAACGCGATCTAGTCGTCGGTTTGGTAATGACAGCCCCCTTGTTGGCCTGGATGTTGTTGGTGCCGAATAGCTGGGGAACTTGCCGCTGGCATCGGCGCTTCTTTTGGCTCGGGTATTTTGCGTTTTGGTTTGGCCAATTGTTCGTCCTGTTCGCCGAGTTTTTCTTCTTTGAAGAATTCAAGTCACGTTTCAACACCGTGGCCGTCGATTATCTTTGGTATCCGCATGAAGTCTTCACCAATATTTGGGAATCGTATCATGTTGGCATCGTCCTGGCAGTTTGCTTTGGAGTCAGTTTGGCGTGGGTTTTGATTTTGGGCCGGCTGTTTAGGCGCATGTGGGAACGCCCGTTTTCCACCGCCGTCAGGCTCGCATATCTTGTCGCCCCTTTGGCACTGCTGGCCTTGCTCACACCTACGCTCAATCTTAAAGGTGCTCATGTCGGCACCGATCGCACGCTCAACGAGATCGCCAATAACGGCATGCTTGCTTTTGGCGCCGCCGCCTGGACGCACCACCTGGATTATTCCGGATTTTACAAAACGATGGATCGCGCCGAAGCCTTTGCCCGGGCCCGCCGCCTTTTGAAAGAGCCCGATTCTGAATTTGTCGAACCCGGCCAGTCCATCCGGCGGCGGGTCACAGGTGAGCCGGCGCGGCCACGCCTGAATGTAGTGATTTTTCTGGAGGAAAGTCTCGGCTCCGAGTTTTGGGGTTGCCTGGGACGCCCCTCCACCCTAACTCCGGAAATGGACCAATTGGCCACCCAGGAGGGACTTCTCTTCACGAACATTTATGCTTCGGGCAATCGGACCGTGCGAGGTTTCGAGGGTGTGCTCTCGTCCTTTCCGCCGCTTCCCGGCGATTCGATTGTGAAGCGAGACATGTCAGATAATGTCGAAACTATCGCGCGTGTCCTCAAACGGGATGGTTACGCCACGATGTTTCTGTACGGCGGTCGCGGCCTCTTCGATGGCATGCGCTCCTATGCCGTGCGTAACGGCTACGATCGATTTATCGAGCAAAAGCATTTTGCTCATCCAACTTTCACCACGATTTGGGGCGTTTGCGATGAGGAGCTATTCGGCCGCGCTCTGGAGGAAATGCGGCTACTGGCCCAGGGCGACAAACCGTTCCTGGCTACAATTCTTTCGGTCTCGAATCATAAACCCTTTACTTACCCGAAAGGGAAGATTCCGGAGGACCCGGATAAACGAAAACGCGAGCACGCGGTGAAGTATTCTGATTATGCTCTCGGGCAGTTCTTCCGGGGCGCCAGGCAACAATCCTTTTGGACTAACACTATTTTCGTTGTCGTCGCTGATCATGGCGCTCGGGTTTATGGCGCGCAGAGCATCCCGATTCACTCCTACGAGATTCCACTGGTGATCCTTGGCCCCGCCGTCGTCACGACGCCGCGCCGCCTGCCACAACTCGGCTGCTCCTTGGATGTCTCACCGACCGTTTTGGGCCTGCTCGGGAGGCCCTACGAAACCATGTTCTTTGGCCGCGATTTGCTGAAGGGTCAGCCCCAGGAAGGGCGCGCGTTGCTCAATCACAATCGCGACATCGGACTGCTCGTTGGTGATCGCCTCGCCGTGCTGGGCTTAATGCAAACCGTGGAATTTTATCAGGGAGATCCAAAAAGAGTGGACATGAGCCTGCTGGCGAATCCGGGCGCTGCGGAACGTGAATTGGAGCAGGATGCCATGGCGATTTACCAGGTAGCCGATGACCTCTACGTCCACCAACGCTATCGCATTGATGACGGGCCGGCCAGCAAATCACCTAACAGTGGAGCCAGGACGCCGAGCACCATCTCGCGCGTGGGTGGCTTGACACAATAAGCCTGGGCGCCGAGTTTTTCGGCTTGGCGCCGGTCGCGTTCTTCGGGTGAAGACGTCAGAATCGTCACCGGCAGTTCGCGTAACGACGGCTTCTGGCGTATCCAGGCGAGGACGTGGTAAAACCCTCTGCGCGAAAACGGACTGCCTGGAACAAAAGTTTGCATCCGGTCCGATCGAGGGTTTCGTGCGCCGGTGAAACTGAATTTCAAGCGGTCCGAATTGCAACTGGCGCACGAAGGGCCCGGGTCACTTTGGAAAGACATCTAATTTCGGAGTTGCTCGGACACGCTCATCTCCCTCAAAAATCAGCCGCCGGTTTTCCACTCGAACCGTCGTTTTTCCCGCCAGCGCGATTGCCTCCAGAGCTTCCCAGCCATTGAGTCCCCAGCCGGCAAGGCTATGCCGATAAAAATGGTAGGTATCGTACGAGTAACGCCAGGGCCGAACGTCCATCTTAAGCGCCTTCTTAAGCACAGGCTGGAGAACATCCCAATCGCGATCATCATAAAGCACGTGGGGCGGAAAGTTCCTGCCTCGCAGCTTCTCGGCTGTAGGCTGGTGCACAATTCGAATCAACGGCTCCAACGGGTCTTCATCAGTGTGCAGCAGCAGCAACGGAGGATGAAAGGTGGCGCGGATCAGCGTCTGGTTAGTGAGCGCGGCCACCGCATCTAAGAGTGAAGGATTTGGATTCATCAACCGGGCTTTGGCGCGGTGAAACATATAAAACTCATCCGTCGCACCAGGCATGAATATCAACGCCTTGACGACTTCGTTCGATTGAAACGACTGCAGCATCATCTCCACGCAATTAGTGCGGTTGAGTTCGGTGATTTGGGTCCGCAGCGGCATCCCTACCAGGGCGCCCTGCCAATCCTCGACAGCAGCCGCGACCAGGGGCAAAGCACAAATGAATGCGAGAAGGGCCGCACCAAATCCAAATCGCACCTTCGCGCATTGAAGTCCCGAACGTCGAGAGCGCAGGGGTCTTCTCCCTCTCCTCCTCTGGAGGAGAGGGCTGGGGAGAGGAGGGGCTTTACATGCTCCCGCAACCACGTTCATCGAGAGTTCAGAGCTCATAACGCTAGCCGCACAATCCTCTCCTGGAGTTGACCGCTCCAACGCGTGAAATAACTCAAGAGACGGTACAATTCTTCCAGCCGCTGAAGCACGGTTTCGCGATCGGCACCCGCATCCCAGTCAGAATCGATTTTCTGGATTTCCCCAAGCAGACCTTCTCGCTCAGAATTGATTCTCAGTTGCAGGGCTGCCAATCTCTCCGTGCATTCCTGACTGCGGTCGAACATCTGCACCTTAAGCAGTGGCGATGTTACCGCGCTTTTTTCGGCCAGTAACGCGTCGGCTTCGCGCGACATCTGGTTCAGTTCATTAAAAAACGAGATCAATTCAGAAGGAATCCGCTGAACATCCTTCGGCTTCCCGCCCTGTTCCAGTTCCAGCAGATGCCGCAGTCGCTCCTTCGGATCGCGGAGCAGGTTATACGCCGCATTGATTTCGGCGTAGCGATCTTGCGCCGCGATCTTTTCCGCCGGCGCTTCCCCATGAACGCGATCCGGATGGAGTTGCGAAGAAAGAGTCAGGAATTTCTGTTTGAGCGTTTCGGGATCGAGCCAGGGGCGTCGGGGTTCGTTGAACAGCGCGAAGCAATCGTTCACAATCAGTGCTCAACCATCCAATCGAGCGATTGGTGGCAATTCGTGAAATTCGTGCAACTCCCCGTTCTAGGCGCTAAAGCTTTCACCACACGAACAACTCGTCGCCGCGTTCGGGTTCTTCACCTTGAAACCACCATCGAGCGCCTCGATATAATCCAGCTCGCTGCCCGTCACGTAAAGCGCGCTTTTCGGATCCACCACCACTCTCACACCCGCCGTCTCGACCAGAATATCACGATTCGCCGGGCTATCCTGGAGATCCATTTTGTATTGCAGCCCAGAACAGCCCCCGCCCACCACGGCCACCCGAAGCACTCCCGTCGGTCGGCCCTGTTTGGCCAATAGCGATCTGACCTTCTTCGCTGCTCTAGCCGGTAGTTTCACCAGGCGCTCGTCGCCCGTGCGAAAGGTTGGGGCTCCATTGGGCTTAGTTAACGTGTTAGCAATCATTACTGAACGGCACAACCTACTCAGCCGCTATTCCTGAGTCAATACGCCCCAAAATGAGTGCGGGAGAAATTGATGCGGGCGATTTCATCCCAACAGATTTGTTTACACTTTTAATGGGCGGCGGCGACGCGTAGCAGCTTAGTTCATGCCAAAACGGCTAGAGAAGATACGAATTCCGAGGAACATTGCAAATATAGTTACGATTTTTTGAAAGATCTACCCGGTTGGTTACGTATTGAGGAAAACAATGAAACTAGCCAAATGGATGCATGCGCCGCCGGGTGCGGAATTCGTCTTTCCGACCCCTGCATCGGTATCCAACGCGCGAAACTAACGAATGGACAAGCATTTGCGTATTTTGCACCTGGAAGACGAGCCGGATTATTCCTCCTTGGTGAAGACGATGTTGCACCAGGAGGGAATGCCCGTTGAAGTGGTTCTGGTGGATAACTCCGCGGATTTCATTGCAGCGATAGAGACCGAACCATTCAATCTTATCCTGGCAGATTACAAGCTGCCGACGTGGAATGGGATTGAGGCTTTGCGCGTGGCGCGCGAGAAGCGGCCCGAGACACCATTCCTGCTTGTCTCAGGAACGATTGGCGAGCAGGCGGCAATCGAGAGTCTCAAGCACGGCGCGACCGATTATGTGCTCAAACACTGGCCGGAGCGGCTGGTCCCTGCCGTGCGCCGCGCGCTCCAGGAGGCCCAGGAGCGGCTCCAACGCAAACGGGCCGAAACGGAACTCATCCGCCGCGAAAAATATTTCCAGAACCTTACGGCAAATTCGCCGGACGTGCTGACGATTCTCAATCGCGAAGGAGCGTTCCAGTACAACAGTCCCGCTGTGAAACGGGTTTTGGGATACGAACCGGAAGAACTCGCCGGTCGTAATGCCTTCGCGCTGGTGCACCCCGACGATCTTCCGAGTGCGAGGCGGGCTTTCGAACGGGCGCTCGAGGATCCGGAACTCCGAGTAACGCACGAATTTCGCTTTCGCCGGCGGGATGGCTCCTGGTGCGATCTCGAAGTCGTTGGTCAAAATCGGCTCGGTGACCCGGATATAGCGGGGCTGGTGCTGAACGTGCGGGACATCAGCGAACGCAAGCGACTGGAGTTACAACTGCGGCAGGCCCAAAAAATGGAAGTCATCGGCCAGCTCGCCGGTGGCATTGCCCACGATTTTAATAATATTTTGGCGCCGATTCTCATGGCGGCTCAAATGCTCGGCGAAGAACTGCCCGCAGAAAATAAGATCAAAATATTGGCAACGGTCAAAGGGTGCGCGCAACGGGGAGCGGAGATCGTCCGGCAGCTCCTATGGCTGGGCCGCGGATTGGAAGGCAAGCGCGTCCTGCTCAACCCGAAGCATGTGCTCAAAGACATTGCCAGGTTCGTTTCCGAAACGTTCCCCAAATCCATCCGCCTGGAAACGAACGTGGCACCCGAGATCTGGCCGCTGATGGCCGATCCGACGCACCTGCACCAGGTGCTGCTCAATCTATGCCTCAACTCGCGCGATGTGATGCCTTCAGGGGGAAAATTGAACATCGGGGGCCGCAACTTTACGGCGGACCTGAACTACACGGCGGCACATCCCGGCGTCAATCCAGGACCATACATTATTTTGGAAGTCAGCGACACTGGCACGGGCATTCCCCCGGAGATTCGCGGCCGGATCTTCGAGCCTTTTTTCACGACGAAAGAGCCGGGCAAAGGCACAGGGTTGGGTTTGTCCAGTGTGCTATCCATCGTGAAAGGCTATGGCGGTTTTATCGAGCTCGACAGCCTTCCCGGCAAGGGCACTGTTTTTCGCGTGTACCTGCCGGCAGAACCGAAACTGTCCGCGGAAAAACCCGAAGCCGACGAGCCTGAGTCACTGCCGCGCGGCCACGGTGAAACCGTGCTCGTGGTGGATGACGAAGAGTCGGTGCTGGAAGTTGTCCAACAGACACTCGAGAATTTTGGTTACAATGTTTTGACGGCGCGCAATGGCCAGCAGGCGCTGGTAACTTATTTGGGAAATCAGGCAGGCATTGGGATCGTGCTGACCGATTTGATGATGCCGGTCATGGATGGCGCAGCGACCATTCGCGCCCTGAAGCATATTAATCCGCAAGTCAAAGTCATCGCCGCCAGCGGTCTGGGAAGCGATCCGAACCGCATCACCCTTCGGGATCTCGGAGTCAAGTATTTCGTCTCCAAGCCTTATACAGCCAAAACCATCCTTGAGATGTTGCACGACATTCTGGCAGAGGGGTCGAAGGCCTCACCAAACGCTCCCGGCCCTTCAGGCCGCCCAGGGACCGCGTAAACTGAAACTGATTTCTTTCAGGTCACTTCCGTCTTCAACCGTTTGACTTCTTCCTTGATCATGTCACTAACGCGATGCTTGGCCAGGTAAACCTGGCTCACGCTAATACCGAACGCCGCCGCCACTTTTTCCGCAGTCCATTCCTTTTTTACGTAAAGATCGAAGATTTGATACTTCTGCGGATCCACAGACCTTTTGACGTTAGCGATTGCCGCCTCGAACAGGTTTTTCTCCCATTGCGAGTCCCATAGCGCGTCCAGGTTCTCGGTGCTTGGATCGACCACTTTGTCCGCCGTACTGGTGCCAGTCGCAGTTTCCAGGAAAAATGGCCGACGCTGGGCGAGAGATTCGCGCCGGCGGATCTGGTCCCGGATGCGCCAGCGCGTCATGTTTAAGAGCCAGGTTTTGAAGGAGCCGACGCGGTCATATGTAAAGGAAGGCATGTGCCTGGCGACAGAAAACATCGTTTCCTGCACCACATCCTGCGCCTCGACCTCGGTCAGCCCAGCCTGGATGGCGACGGTGAAGATCAGCTTCCAATACGTATCAAAGAAGTCCTGCCAACTCGCCTGATCCTGCCAGTTCTTCAGTCGCTGGATCAGAGTCGCACGCGTTGGAATCAACTCGTCCTGGGGCTGTACCATGCGTCAGCATGCGTCGGATGGCCTTGACTTGGCAAGGAAAATGGAAGTGAGAAATTTGCCCGGCTTGCGCCCGGGTGAGGTTTCCATTAGACCGTTGCAGCACACGCGCTACGGGACACGATTGAACCTATTGGCCACAAGCGGTTACAGGATTCTGCTGGTTGCGATTTTTGGGTATCTGGCAACCTGGAGCCAGACCTTGTGCGCGCAGGCCTCGGCCGGGAACCACATCACGAATGAAATTCGCATTGCAGAACTCGTGGGCACTGTCGAGGTCTCCCCCGCCGGCGCTACGACCTGGGTTGTCACCCAAACCAACCATCTCCTGCACCCTTTCGATCGGTTGCGCACCGGCGTCAATAGCCGTGTGGCGCTCCGTTGGTCCGATCAGAGTATCGTGCCGTTCGGCGCTTCCACGGAACTCGAAATTCTGCCGCCGCATTCGCCGGAGGCAGAATCGGGCCTGCATTTGATCCGCGGGATAATTTCCTTTTTCCATCGCGACACCCCGGGCCGCATTCGCGTTATAACGCGCGGCGCCGTTGCGGGCGTCGAGGGCACCGAGTTCGTGCTGGCAATCACTGGCGCTAGCGACGCAGAGCTCACGACACTGTCGCTAATTGATGGCAAAGTTCGCTTTTTCAATGAGCAGGGCACGCTCGTTCTTACCAATGGCCAGCAAGCGGTAGCGGAGTTAGGCAAAGCACCTGTTCGCACCGCTGGTTTTATCGCCAACAACATCTTGCAATGGTGCTTCTATTATCCAGCCGTGCTCGATTTGGCTGATGTGCCGTTAACGTCTGAAGAGCAAAATATTCTCCGCGATTCCCTGGAGGCTTATCGCGCTGGAGACTTGCTGGCTGCTCTGGCTAAATATCCTGCCTCGCGCCAACCAGTCTCCGACCCCGAACGTATCTATTACGCCGCACTGTTGCTCTCCGTGGGCCAAGAGGAGCAAACCGAAGCCGTCCTGGCAAATTTGCCATCCGCCGAACCTTCTGGCCGGCTCCAGCGGCTTGCCGCTGCCTTGCGCAAACTTATTGCCGCAGTAAAGCGCCAACCGAATCCCTCAACTCTCAACCCTCAACTCCCAACTGAACTCCTTGCCACCTCTTACTACGAACAATCCCGCGCTGCGCGGGAAACCTCGCTGGTCAATGCGCTGAAATTGGCAAAACAGGCGGTCACGAACTCGCCGCAATTCGGTCTTGCCTGGGCGCGGGTGGCGGAATTGGAATTTAGTTTCGGCCAGACGAGCCGAGCGCTGGAAGCCTTGGACCGGAGCCTCGCGCTCTCGCCGCG
>WNFR01011052.1_pt1 | contig 13506 bp, 12 predicted proteins | sample 5400221 | NCBI WGS metagenome assembly WNFR01 (sample SAMN13153357, study PRJNA577476) | soil metagenome | isolation source: 40 cm soil under Madrone tree | place: USA:California | collected 2016-06-14
AAGATGCGCTGCGAGAAGCCCTGGTCGGCGTCGTTCGGCGCGACGAAGAAGACGAGCGCGAGCGCGAGCGTCACGAGCACGAGCGACGACGCGGCGAGGATGGGGAGCGAGAGGCGCGACACGCTGGCGGAAGTGTCGCAGGTCCGCCGTGGGCTCCCGACCTGCGACAATGCGCACATGCTGACAACGGCGCTCTGCCGGCGGCTCGGTATCGAGGCGCCCGTCTTCTCTGTCGGCTTCGGAGCCGGCGCGGGACCCGAGCTCGCGGCGGCGGTGTCGAACGCCGGCGGCTGCGGCGTGCTCGGCGGAAGCGGGATGCGCGAGCTGCTCCGGCCGCGGATCGAGCGGACGCGCGAGCTCACCGGCAGGCCGTTCGGCGTCAACCTCCTCCTCCACGAGGATCAGCGCGCGACCGCCGCGGTCGCGCTCGAGCACGGCGTGCCGATCCTCGTCCTCTTCTGGGGCGATGCGGCGCCGATCGTCGAGCTCGCGGCAGGTGACGCGTTCGTCATCCTCCAGGTGGGCTCGGTCGAGGACGCGAAACGCGACGTGGACGCGGGCGTCGACGCGGTGATCGCGCAGGGCTCGGAGGCGGGCGGTCACGTGATCGGGACGACGTCGCTCTCGGTGCTCGTGCCGGCGATCGTCGATGCGATCGCGCCGGTGCCCGTGCTCGCGTCGGGCGGGGTGGCCGACGGCCGCGGGCTCGCAGCGGCGCTCGTGCTCGGTGCGCAGGCGGTCTCGCTCGGGACGCGCTTCGTCGCCAGCGAGGAGGCGTACGTCGACGCCGACTACAAGCGGCGTGTCGTCGCGGAGACGGAGACCGTCTATTCCGCCGATCTCTTCGACGGCGGCTGGGCGGACGCGCCGCACCGGGTGCTGCGCAACCGCGTCGTGCGCGAGTGGGAAGCAGAAGGCAAGAGCCGCGAGGGCGAGACGATCGGCACGCTCGATTCGATCCACGGCGGGGCGATCGAGATCCCACGCTATGCAGCGTTCATGACGACGCCGGGCTTCCACGGCGATCTCGAGGAGGCGCCGCTCTGGGCGGGCGAGTCCGTCGCGCTCGTACACGACATTCGCTCCGCGGGCGAGATCGTCAACACGATCGTCGCGGACGCCGAGACCGCGCTCTACTCCGTGACGACGTACTCGAACGACGCCCAGCAGAGCAGCGCGAAGAGCGTGTCGTAGAGCGCGAGGAAGCCGAGGTAGCGGCCCGGCGCCGCCACGACGCTGGCGCCGACGCCGCCGATCACGAGCGGGATCGCGAGCGGCAGGAAGAGCAGCGGCATGAGCAGGTCGCGGGCGCGCGTGGCGACCGCAGTGGCGCCGACGAAGGTGCCGACCGTGCAGATCCCGAGGTCGGCGAGCGCGACGCCCGCCACCGTCGACCAGCGGAGGCCGTGGAAGAAGAGTGCGAAGACGGGCAACGCGACGATCTCGGCGGCGGCGAGGAAGGCGAGCGTCGCGACCGATTTTGCGAGCCAGATCGCGCTACGGTCGCACGGTGCCAGCACGAGGCCGTCGAACATGCGCTGCTCGCGCTCGGGCACGAAGGCGCGGCCCAACCCGAGCAGCGCGGTGAAGACGATGGCGACCCAGAGGAGCCCGCTCGCAGCGAGCTTCGACGAACCCGCCGGCAACGCGAAGTGGAAGACGACGAACGTCGCGACGACGAAGAGCAGCATCGCGGGCAACGTGTCCCGCGTGCGCAGCTCGAGTAGGAGATCCTTGCGCGCGAGCGCGCGCACATCGGCGAGGTAGTTCACGCTGCGAGCACGACGCGCGTCGTCGCGAACGGATCGGTGCGCGCCGGATCGTGCGTCGAGACGATGAACGTGCGCTCGCCGCGTAGCTCGCGCAGCTGTTCGTCGAACAGCGCCGCGCCGTCGGCGTCGAGTGCCGTGTACGGCTCGTCGAGTACGAGCAGCCGGGGATCGTGGAGCAGGACGCGGCAGAGCGCGAGCCGTTGCGTCATCCCGCGCGAGTACGTTCCGACGCGATCGTGGCGCGCTTCCCAGAGGCCGTAGCGCTCGAGCAGCATCCCGGTGCGCTCGCGGCGCTCGGCCACGCGGTACAGCCGGCCGTAGAGCTCGAGGTTCTCGAGCGCCGTCAGCTCGCGGTAGACGAGCGGCTCGTGTCCGAGGTAGCCGATCTGCGCGCGCGTCGCGTCGACGGCGAGGTCGCCTTCACTCGGGAGTGCCAGGCCCGCGCAGAGGCGTAGTAGCGTCGTCTTGCCGGAGCCGTTCTCATCCGACGACCGCGTCGGCGATCACGAAGACGGCGAACGCGACGCTGATCACGCCGTTCATCGTGAAGAACGCCGCGTCGAGCCGGCTGAGGTCGCCGGGCCTTACGAGCGAGTGCTCGTAGGCGAGCAGCGCGGCGACAGCAGCGACGCCGATCCAGTAGAGCGCGCCGACCGAGAGACCGAGACCGGCCGCGACGAGGCACGCGATCGTTGCGGCGTGTGCGATACGCGCACCGGCGAATGCGCCACGCGTGCCGAAGCGCGTGACGATCGAATGCAATCCCTGCGCACGGTCGATTTCGACGTCGAACAACGCGTAGAAGAAGTCGAAGCCGGCGACCCACAGCGCAACCGCCGCACCGAGCAGCCACGCCTGCCACGGCAGGTGGTTCGTGATCGCAACCCACGCTCCGACCGGTGCGAGCCCGTCGACGGCGCCGAGCCAGAGATGGCAGAGCCACGTGAAGCGCTTGAGGTACGGATAGACGACGAAGCCCGCGATCGGGATCGGCCAGAGCACATGCGTCAGCGGCGCGAGCTGCCAGACCGCGACGAGGAAGAGCGCGAGCGACGCGGCGCAGAAGAGCGCGACCTGGGGCTCGCTGAGCTGGCCGCTCGGGAGCTCGCGGCCTGCCGTGCGCGGGTTGCGCGCGTCGATGCCGGCGTCGATCAGCCTGTTCAGCGCCATCGCGAGCGAGCGAGCGCCGACCATCGCGAGCGTGATCCACAGGAGTGCGTGCGCCGAGGGCGTCCCGCCGACGGCGAGAAACGCGCCGACGTACGCAAACGGGAGCGCAAAGACCGTGTGCTCGATCTTCACGAGCCGCGCGAAGCGCGCGGGCAGCGGTGCAAGCGTGGGGGCCGAGGCGTTCACGTCTGGTCGTGAACCGTAGCCTCGTCGGCCAGCAGCCGTAGCGCGTGCGCGAGCGCGGGCCGCAGCACGGCGAAGCCGTCGCGGCACCCGCCCGGAGACCCCGGGAGGTTCACGACGAGAGTCGAGCCGGCGATGCCGGCGATGCCGCGAGAGAGGAGGCCGTGCGGCGTCTTCGCGATCGAGTCGGCGCGGATCGCCTGCGCGATGCCCGGCGCCTCGCGGTCGATGACCTCGAGCGTCGCCTCCGGCGTCACGTCGCGCGGCGCGACACCCGTACCGCCGGTCGTGAGCACGAGCCGATGTCCGGCGGCGAGCTCGCGCAGTGCGGAGGCGATGCGCTCGCGCTCGTCGGGGACGACGCGCCGCGTCACCTCGAAGCCCTCGCCGCGCAGCAGCTCCTCGAGCAGATTGCCGCTCCCGTCCTCGGCCTCGTTCCGCGAGACGCGGTCGGAGACGGTGAGCACCGCAGCCTTCAGACCGGCTCCTTCGTCTTCTCGAGCAGTCGCACCTCGGCGACGACCATGCCCTTGTCGATCGCCTTCGCCATGTCGTAGATCGTCAGCGCAGCGACCGAAGCCGCGGTCAGCGCCTCCATCTCGACGCCGGTCTGCGCTGTCGTCTCGGCAGTCGCGACGATCTCGACGGACTCCTCGCCGACCTCGATCGCCACGTCGACGTGCGACAACGTCAGCGGATGACAGAGCGGGATGAGCTCGCTCGTCCGCTTCGCGGCCATGATCCCCGCGAGCTGTGCGGTCGCGAGCGCGTCGCCCTTCGGGAGCTCGCGCAGGCGGCGCGCGGTCTCGGCCGCCATCCGGACCTCCGCGCGCGCGACGGCCCGCCGGCGCGACAGCGGCTTCGCGCCCACGTCGACCATGCGCACGGAACCCGACTCGTCGACGTGCGACAGATCGCTCATCGGCCGATCGACCGCTTCGCCGCGTGCACGATGGCCCGCCGTTGCCGCCACGCTGCGCGCAGCCGCTCGCCCGGCGAGCCGTAGAGAACGTCGAGCAGCCCGCGCAGCGCGCGCTCGGTCGGCTCGTCGTACGGGAACCACCACGCGGGGCGAAGCCGGCCGCGGTCACTGTCGACGTACTTGACCTGCACCGATTCGAGCAGCCCGTGCTTCGAGCTCGTCCGTCCGAAGCCCGAGCCCTTGACCCCGCCCCACGGCGCCTGGCCGATCGTGAACGAATAGCCGAAGTCGTTCACCCACACCATGCCCGCGTCGATCCGCCTAGCAACGCGCTCAGCCTTTGCGACGTCGCGCGACCACACGCTCGCTGCGAGACCGAACTCCGTGTCGTTCGCACGCAGCACCGCCTCCTCTTCGCCGGCGAACGGCTCGACCGTGACGACCGGGCTCGACGAACCAGCCAACTCGGTCCGCAGCCTTCGCGCCGGAGAGCCGCTCGACGGTGTCGCGCCGCCGCTCCGAGATGAGCGGGCCGACGTCGCCGCCGAGCTCGAGCTGCGCGGCGCGCTCCGTGAGGCGAGTCGCAAACTCCTCGTACAGCGGTTGCTCGACGTAGATGCGCTCCGCGCTCACGCACGCCTGCCCCGCGTTGAGGAAAGACGCGAAGAGCGCGCCGTCTACGGCACGCGCGAGATCGGCGTCGGCGAACACGATCATCGGGTCCTTGCCGCCGAGCTCGAGCACGACCGGGCAGCCACGCCCGCCCGCGGCGGCCGCGACTCGACGGCCGACGACAACCGACCCGGTGAAGAAGACCTTCGCGATGCCGGGATCGGCGACGATCGCCTCGCCGAGCGCCCCCTCGCCCTGCACGACCTGGACGAGCCCTGCGGGCACGCCGGCCTCCGCGAGTACGCGGCCGACCCACTCGCCCGTGAGCGGCGTCAGCTCCGACGGCTTCAGCACGACGGCGTTGCCCGCGGCGATCACTGTTGCCACCTGAGTAAACGGAATCGCGAACGGGACGTTCCACGGCGTGATCGACGCGACGACGCCGAACGGCTCGTACACGAGCCACGCCTTCTTCGTCTTCAGATGCAGCTGCGGGAAGCCCACGCGCTCGTCGCGCAGGATGCGCGCCGCGTTCTTGGCCAGCCACGTCGCGTGGTCGACCGCGGCGTACAGCTCGTTCGCGATCGCCTCGGTGCGCGGCTTCGCCGTCTCGGCGACGATGCAATCCGCAATCTCGTCCGCGCGCGCGCGCACGACGCGCGCGACCTCGGCGAGCACGCGCGCCCGTTCCGCCGCTCCGGCGGCACGCCATTGCACCTGGGCCGCTCGCGCGGAGGCGACGATCCCGGGCAAATCGTCCGGATCGGTGCGCCGAACCGTGCCGACGACCTGCAGCGACGCCGGGTTGGCGGAGACGAGCTCCGAATCGGCGAGGGTCGCCATGCGCGGAATCGTACTCGGGGTCGCTAGGTGGAGACTCGCGCGCCCACGCGGTCGAGATCGTCGAGCTGCGCGGCGATCCACGCCGCGATGTCGTTCCTGCGCACGTGGTCCCGCGTCGCCTCGAGCCGCGCGCGCCGTTCTTCGGGCGCCATCGTCAGCGCGGTGTGGATCGCCTGCGCCTGGCCGTAGACGTCGAAGGGGTTCACCGTCACGGCCCACTCGGAGAGCTCCTCGTGCGCGCCGGTGTTCTCCGAGAGGACAAGCACGCCGTCGCGGCCGTTCAGAAGGGGCGCCTCTTTCGAGACGAGGTTCAGCCCGTCGAACACGGCATTCACGAGCAGCGCGTCGTACTGCTTGTACGCCGCGATCGACTGCGCGAAGTTGTCCGCGACCTGTAGATCGACCGGCATCCAGCCGTCGCGCTGATAGCGGTCGTTCACCGTCCGCGCCTCGCGCTGGACAGCGGCGAGATATTCCGAGTACTCCGGGACGTCCTGGCGCGACGGATCGAGCAGCGCGAGCATCGTCACACGGCCCTGCATGTCCGGGTGCAGGTCAAGGAACAGCGCGAACGCGCGGAAACCGCGCACGATGTTCTTCGACGGATCGGTGCGGTCGACGCGGACGACGAGCAGCTCGGGCCGGCGTGAGACGATCAGGCGCTCCTCCTCGAGCACCGCCGGGGTGTTCTTCAGCTCGTCGAACTCGGACGGATCGATGCCGATCGGATGGAAGCTCACATGCGTCGTCCGGCCGTCGTGGTGCACCGTCGACGTCGCCGCGTCGACCTCCGCACCCAGGATCTCCTCGCACGAGTGCAGGAAGTTGCGCTGCCAGCGCAGCGTGTGGAAGCCGACGACGTCGTTCGCAAGCAGGCCCTCGTGCACATCGCGGCGCAAATGCTCCGGCAGCACGTGCCAGTAATCCGACTGAGGCCACGGGATGTGCACGAAGTGCGCGGTCAACGCGTCCGGGCAACGGGCGCGCACGAGCTTGGGCGCGAGATAGAGGTGGTAGTCGTGGAAGAACACCGCCGCGTCGGGCTCGCGCTCGAGCTCGGCGACGGCCGCGTCCGCGAACGCCTGATTCACCGGCAGGTAGCCGTTGAACCAGGCGGTGTGCAGTCCGAGATCGAGATCAGGCCCGTACGGGAGGCCCCACATGTAGTGCTGCAGAAACCACAGCGTCGGGTTCGCGATCACGTTGTAATACCAGTCGTACGCCGCGGGATCGGAGGTGACGAAGCGCAGCCGGTAGGGCGAGCCGTCGCGCGCCGTCTCGTCGAACGCGGCGTCCGCGCGCTCGGCCGCGACCATGCGATCCTCGTCGGTCATCGCGCTCGCGATCCAGGTCACGTCGTGATGCGCGACGAGACTGCCGAGCGCCGTGACGAGACCGCCGCCGCCGCGCCGCACGATCCGCTCGCCTGCAACCGAACGGTCGTAGGAAACGGGGCCGCGGTTCGCGGCGACGATGAGCTTCCGCCGACTCACGACGCCACCGTATCCGGCCCGGAGCCGCGGAAACTTAGGCCGCGATCTGGAGATCCACGCCGACCTCGTTCCCGAGCAGGCGGTTGAAGAGCGCGAGCCAGTCGCGCAGGAGGCGCGGCGTGAGGAAGTTCCGGCGCACGTGCTCCTTGCCGCCGAGCGCCCGGACGCGTGCAGCGGCGGGGTCGGCCATGATCTCGAGGCAGGCCGCCGCACACGCCTCGGGCGAATCGACGAGCCAGCCCGTCTCCCCGTCCCGGATCTGCGTGACGATCCCGCCGACCGCGCCGGCCACCGTCGGCCGCACCTTCCAGAGCGCCTCGGCGACCGTCAGGCCGAAGCCTTCCTTGATCGACTTCTGGATCACCGCAGCGGAGTGCACCTGGAACGCGTTGACCTCCACCGAGCCGACGTTGTTGAGGTTCGAGAGGATGAAGACGTCCGGGTCGCCGCCGGCATGCGCGACCGTCCGCTCGTAGTAGTCCCAACCCTCGGGATCGTCGTGCGCCATCGACCCGACGAGCGCCAGCTGCACGTCCGGATGCTGCTCCTTGACGATGCGATACGCGTCGATCACACCGAGCGGGTCCTTCCACGGGTCGAAGCGCGACACCTGCGTCAGCAACGGCCGTGCGACGTCGATGCCGAACTGGTCGACGATGTACGACGCGTCCTCGGGCGCGAGCGCCATGTTCTTCGGTGCGAGCGGATCGATCGCCGGCGGCCAGATCACGCAGGGCGGCAGCCCTTCGGTCTGCGGCACGTACTCGGCGAGATGGAAGATCGCCGCGTCGTAGCGGCGCAGCGACGGCAGCAGGAAGTCGAAGACCTCGGTGTTCGGCGTCGAGAAGTCGATGTGCCCGCGCCAGATCCACTTCGCTGCGCCGCCACCGAACGCGTCGATCATGCCGACCGGCTGCGGATCGTGGACGACGACGAAGTCGTACGCGTCGGCGTCGATCTCCTGCGCGTTCAGCTCCTGGTAGCGCGTGAAGCACGCACGCTGCTTGCTCGTCAGCCCCCGCGGATTTCCCTGCAGCGCGTTGTGGATCGTCTTCGTGACGTCGAAGAACTCGTCCGCGCCGTGGATGATCCGCCACTCGACCTCGAGTCCCGCGTCCTGCATCAGCGGCACGAGCGTGTACTGAATCTCGGCGACGCCGCCGCCGAACGCCGTCGCCGAGAGCGCGAGCACGCGCTTGCCGGCGAGCGGTTCCGCGAGCCGGCGGATCTCGTCCATCAGGCCGCGGCTCGCGATCGTCGCGTAGTCCGCAAGCGCCTTGTGGCCGGTGTTGACGAGCTGCAGCATCGAGAGCAGGGCCCCGCGCCCGGCGAGGTTACTCCCGGTACCGGCTGGTTCCGGCTAGCGCAGGAGCTTCGTGAACCGGAGCCGCGAGCCGCGCGCGCCGAGCTGGGAGTGCAGGTCGAACTCGTCCGCGATGGTCTTGATGATCGCGATGCCGAGGCCACCCTCGGACAGCTCCTCTCCGGCTACGACCGCCGGCGGCCCGTCCGGATCAAAGCCCGCGCCGTCGTCGAGCACCTCGATGCCGAGCCGGTCCGGCTGCAGCCGGTAGGTGATGTCGACGTGGCCGTCGCCCTGCTCGCCGTAGGCGTGGCGGACCGAGTTGGACACCGCCTCGGTCAGCGCGAGCTTCAGCTCGGCCATCGTCTCGTCGGAGATGTCGCGCAGCTGCGCGAGCCCGCTCAGGGCCAGTCGGCACAGCGTGACGTACTCGGCCTTCGCGGGGATGCGGAGGTGGATCGTGCGCGTGCCGTCGTTCTGGGCCGCGTCCAGCGCGGCTGTGTCACTCACTGCGTGCATCCGACCCCGTCCGTTTCCCTCAGATTCGCATAGCTAAACCCGCCGATTTCTACACCAACCGAGCCCAAGGACCGCGCTCAAGCGGTTCCTACCCGGGCACGCGCGGAACCTAACCGGCTTCCTGATTGTAGCAATCGATACGATCTGCCAAGCCTTTTCCCGTGAAAACGCCCGGGGCGACCGGGGAGGGCGTCGGCGGCACCTCCTACACTAGACCAGCCGTGGCTGCCCTCCCGCCTGCGCCGGAGCGGCGCCGTCCGCGCCACGGGTCGCTGGAGCGGCCCGTCAACGGGCGCCTCTACCGCGGAACCTGGCTGCTCGTCGGGCTGCCGCTGCTCGTGCTCGCCTTCAGCGTCGCGCGGCCGCCCGCGCTGCAGCCACCGAGCCTGCCGGCCGCCTTCGACCCCGTGGCCGCGCAGGCGATCGCGACCGACCTCGCGCTGCACGCGCCGATCCGCGCACCCGGGACGGACGGCGCCACCGCGGCGGAGCGCTGGTTCGTCCGCCAGCTCGGCGGCTCGTACGGCTACGCCGTGCAGACCGAGACGTTCACCGCCTCGATCCCTGGTCGCGGCCGGGTGCAGCTGCACAACCTGATCGCGCGCGAGCCCGGTCTCTCCCTGAAGACGATCGTCGTGCTCGCGCACCGCGACGACGGCGGCGGCGGGCCGGGCGCGAACGACAACGCGTCGGGCACGGCGGCGCTGATCGAGCTCGCCCGCACCTACGCCTCGACCGGCGGGGGCGCGCGTCTCCGGCTGCCGTACACCCTGCTCTTCCTCTCGACGGACGGCGCGGGCGACGGTGCGCTCGGCGCCGCCGAATTCGCTGCCCGCTCGCCCGAGCGCGCGAACGTGATCGGCGCGATCAACCTCGACGGGATCGCCGGACCCGAGTTGCCCCGGCTCGAACTGACCGGCGACCTGCCGCGCTCGCCCGCCGCTGGGCTCGCCGAGACCGTCCGCTCCGTGCTCGCCCACGAGCTCGGCCTCGACCCGGAGCGTGCGAGCGCTGCGCGCCAGCTGCTCGACCTCGCGTTTCCGTTCACCCTGTACGAGCAGGGCCCGTTCGTCGCGCGCGGGATTCCGGCGGTCACGATCACGACCGAAGGCGACCGCCCCCGCTCCGGCTTCGGCGATGTCCCGGCGCGGCTCAGCGTGACGCGCCTCGGCCAGATCGGGCGCGCAACGCAACACGCGCTCGACGCGCTCGAGCAGGGCGTTGCGCTCAACCCGGGGCCGTCGAGCTACCTCTATCTCGGCAGCCGCGTCGTGCGCGGCTGGGCGGTCGAGATCGTGCTCGTCGCGATGCTCCTGCCGTTCCTCGCCGCGACCGTCGACCTGTTTGCGCGCTGCCGCCGACGCCGGATCCGTGTCGCGCCGGCCGTGCGCAGCTACCGGAGCCGGCTCGCGTTCTGGCTCTGGTGCGGCGCACTGTTCGGCCTCTTCTCCGCGCTCGGCGTCTGGTCGAACGGCCCCGCCCGTCCCCCGACGCTCGACGGCGTGCACTGGCCCGCGGCTGGACTCGGCGTGCTGGCTGTGCTTGCGGCGATCGGCTGGCTCGTCGCGCGCGAGCGGCTGATGCCCCGGCGCCCGGTCCGCCCGGAGGAGGAACTGGCCGGCCACGCCGCTGCGCTGCTCGCGCTCGGCGTCGTCGGACTGCTCGTCGTCGCGACGAACCCGTTCGCGCTCGTCTTCCTGCTCCCGTCACTCCACATCTGGCTCTGGCTGCCCCAGGTGCGCGCGAGCCCCCTCTGGACGCGCGCAGCCGTCCTCGTGCTCGGCTTTTCCGGGCCGGCGTTGCTCCTCTGGTCATTCGCGAGCCGCTACGGCCTCGGGTTCGACGCGCCGTGGTACATCGCCTCGCTCTACGCCGTCGGCTACGCCGCGCCACCCGGGCTCGTGATCGCGCTCGGCTGGGCCGCCGCCGCCAGCCAGCTGCTCGCACTCTCGGGAGGACGCTACGCGCCCTACCCGAGCGCCGCGGAGCGACCCCCGCGCGGCCCGATCCGGGAGACGATCCGCCGGCTCGTGCTCGCACAACGGAGGCGCCGCCGCGCATCCGAGGTGCAGCAGCGCGCGTTACACGGCTGATGAGGCGATTCGCCCGGATCGCGGGCGCCCTGCTGATCGCCGGCGGCGTCCTCACGCTCGCGTGGGCGCTGCTCGTCTGGCGGTGGCAGGACCCGTTCACGGCGCTCTACACGCACGTTCAGCAGGACAGGCTCGCGCACGCGCTCGACCGGGAGTTCGCCGCCTACCGGCCGGCCCACCGCGGCCACCGCACGCTCGCCGCCGAGCGGCGTGTCATCGCGGACGAGGCCGCGCGTTTCCGCCGCGACGCGAAGCGCGGCCAGGCGATCGGCCGGATCGTGATCGGCCGGATCGGCCTGAACATGGTGCTCGTGAACGGCACCGACCACGACTCGCTCACGAAGGGACCGGGCCGTGACCTGCGCACGGCGATGCCGGGACAGAACCGCCTCGTCTACATCGCCGGACACCGGACGACGTATCTCGCGCCGTTTGCCCACATCGACGCGATCCGCGTCGGCGACTACGTCCGCCTCGAACTGCCGTACGCGACATTCCTCTACCGCGCGATGCGACATCGCATCGTCACCGCCGGCGACCTCTCGGTACTCCGCTCGCCCCGCCGCGAGCTGCTCGAGCTGCAGGCGTGCCACCCGCGCTTCTTCGCAACCCACCGCTACATCGTCTACGCCAAGCTCGTCGCCGTGCAGCCGCGCAGCTGAGGTCAGGCAACGTCGAGCCGCAGCCAGGACACCGGCGCGCCGGCTTCCAGCTCGCCCTCACCGCGCGGCACGTGGACGAGCGCGTCCGCCGCGGCGCTGTGCACGATCATGTGCGACTCCTGGCCGCTGAGCGGCTCGAGCACGATGCCGTCCCGGTCCAGGCGGGACCGCGCCCGCACGAGTTCGTCGCGGGCGTCGTTCCGCCGGAGCGGCGACGCGAGCCGGCCGGACTCGAACCGCGGCAGCGGATCGCGCAGCCCCTGCAGTGCGCGCAGCGCGGGCTTCACGAACAGCTCGCAGCCGACGAGCGACGACACCGGGTTGCCCGGCAGCCCGAACACGAGCGTCGCGCCGCGCGTGCCGAACGACACCGGCTTGCCCGGCTTGATCGCAACGCGCCAGAAGATCTCGTCGACCCCGAGCTCCGCCTCGATCTTCCGCACGAGATCGTGCGGCCCGACCGAGACACCGCCCGACGTGACGAGCACGTCCGCCGCGAGCCCGAGCTCGAGCGCCTTCCGATGCGCCGCCTCGTCGTCGGCGACGACCGGCAGCGTTTCGATGTCGGCGCCGACGGCGGCGAGCGCGGCCGCGAGCATGAGCGAGTTCGACTCGTAGATCTGACCACGCCCGAGCGTCTCACCCGGAGCCACGAGCTCGGTTCCGGTGGCGAGCACGACGACGCGCGGACGCCGCGCACAGGCAACGGCGGCGACACCGGCAGCCGCGAGCGCACCGAGCTGCGCTGCGCCCAGGCGCACGCCGGCGCCCACCACCGTCGTCCCGGCCGCCGCGTCACCGCCGCGAGGACGCACATGTGTGCCCGCCGCCAGAGACGTGTCCACCTGGATGGTGTTGTCATGTTGGACAACATACTCGATGGGGACGACGGAGTCGGCTCCGTCGGGAACGACGCCGCCCGTCGAGATCGAGATCGCCTCGCCGTACCCGAGGGCCTGGTCGGCCGGGTGGCCGGCTGCGGCGTGCCCGACGACTGCGAGGCTCCCGGGTAGATCGGCTGCGCGTACGGCATAGCCGTCCATCGCGGAGCTCGCAAACGGCGGCAGGTCGATCGCCGCCTTCGCGGCCTCGGCAGTCACGCGCCCGGCCGCGTCCCGGAGCGAGACGTCTTCCGCGGGCAGCGGCTCGACGCGTGCGAGCACGCGCTCCTGCGCCTCGGCCAAGGTGAGTAACGCCGCCACGATGCGTCCATAACGTAGCTCCATGTCCGAGACGCTCATCGCCGGGCGCTACCGCCTCGTCGATCTGCTGGGTCGCGGCGGAATGTCGGAGGTGTGGGCCGGGATCGACACCGACCTCGACCGGCGCGTCGCCGTGAAGCTCCTCGCTCCGCACGCAGACAACGCGCGCTTCGAGCGCGAGGCACGGGCGGTCGCGTCTCTGAGCGACCCGAACATCACGCAGCTCTACGACTACGGCGAGGCGGACGACCGGCCGTTCATGGTGCTCGAGTATCTACCGGGCGGCACACTCGCGGACCGCCTGCGTCCGGGCACACCGCTCGCAGACGACGAGACGCGACGCATCGCAACCGAGCTCGCCGCAGGTCTCGCGCATGCGCACGCGCGCGGTGTCGTCCACCGTGACCTCAAGCCGTCCAACGTGCTCTTCGACGAGGAGGGACGCGCGAAGCTCGCGGACTTCGGCATCGCCAGGATGGTGGCGGGCGACGGCACGATCACGGATCCGGGCACGGTGCTCGGCACGGCGGCGTACATCTCGCCTGAGCAAGCGACGGGCGCACCGGCGTCGCCTGCGAGCGACGTCTACTCGTTCGGTGTGCTGCTCTACCGGATGCTGACGGGGCGACTGCCGTTCGAGTCGGACGACCCGCTGCAGCTCATGAACCTCCATCGCGGCGCAGAGCCGCCACCGCTCGCGGAGCTCCGCGGCGACGCGCCCGGTCGGCTCGA
>WNFR01006151.1_pt1 | contig 13505 bp, 15 predicted proteins | sample 5400221 | NCBI WGS metagenome assembly WNFR01 (sample SAMN13153357, study PRJNA577476) | soil metagenome | isolation source: 40 cm soil under Madrone tree | place: USA:California | collected 2016-06-14
AGGCAGGCCTAGAATGGAGGATAGGTGATCGAGGATGGTGAATCGATCTTCGATCCTCCATCTTCGATCCTCAATTGCTCTGCGTCAGCTTACGCCTTCTTGGCGATCGCCGCCGGCGCCTGCTGCTCGATGACTTTGACGACCTTGCCCGGATAGGCTTGCTTGTCGAATTGCAAGACGAAATATTTGGCTTTGACCGGATCGCCTTTGTTGTCGAACTCGATCGAGCCGGTGACGCCTTTGAAGTTTTTGATCTTACGCACCGCGGTGACGACGTCGGCGCGGCTCGGTTTCTTGCCGCCATTCGCTTTGATCCATTGTTCCATCGCTTTAATGCCGACCAGCGTAGCGTCATAGCCGTATAGTCCGAACGCTTCGATCTCTTTGCCGAAATGCTGCTTATATTTCTTCGCGAATGCAATGGTATCAGGAGTCGCGTCTCGTGGCGGCGCTACGCTGGTATAATAGCTATTGATTACCGAATTCCCGGCGATCTTCGCCATCTCCGCCGAATCCAAGCCATCGGGTCCCATGAACTTGGCCTTGACGCCTTTTTCACGCATCTGCTTCAACAACAGGCCGCCTTGGTGGTAGATACCGCCGAAGTAAACGAGATCGGGGTTTTTGGCTTTGAGCGGAATGATCATCGGCGAAAAATTAGCGCGCTCTTCTGTCCCCTCGAAGGCCAAGACATTCATTCCGAGTTTCTTGGCTTCATTTCGGAAGCTGTCGGCAACACCCTGGCCATAGGCAGTCTTGTCATGAATGACATAGACAGATTTTGCTTTTAGCTCTTGAGCGGCGAAGCGCGCGCCGACAGGACCTTGCACGTCGTCCCGACCGCATACTCGATTGACGTTCGGATAGCCGCGGTCGGTGATCTCGGTCGCCGTGTTCGCCGGTGAAATCATCGTCAACATGGCATCTTTATAAACTTCGGAGGCAGGCAGAGCGACGCCGGAGTTGAAGTGACCGACGATGACGAGCACGTCGGGATCAGCGACCATGTTGCGCGCGTTGGCCACGCCGACTTCCGGCTTGGCCTGGTCGTCTTGGGGGACCAACTGCAAATCGTAGCCCAACTCCTTAAATGCTTTGGTCGCTTCCTCTACCGCCAGCTGGGCACCGAGTTTGATATGCTCGCCGAGAGCGGCCTGTTCGCCGGATAGCGGCGCCTGCACGGCGATCTTGATTTTGCCCTTTTGCGCCCACACGGTTGCCGGCAGCGCCGCAACTAGGGTGAATAGAAAAACTAATGACAAGCGTTTCAGCACGGCGGGTCCACTCCTTTGATTGGAATGGCCCACGATAACAAATCGTAATAAAAGGCGCTACAGGACCGCGCCTAAGCGAATCCGAACAGTCTTTCGGTGGGTGGATGCGGCGAGTGGCGCGGCGAATCAGCGCTCGCCGCTCCCATGATGACATGCGCGTTTGGAAGTTAGCTTACGCAAAAATGCGGTACCGCTCCATCGTCGCGATTAAATCCTCGATCGGACCATCGGGAAAAATCACAATATTTTGTAATGGGCGTTGCCGTTTACATAGGCGGCGTTGGAGTGCTCGTGTACGGACGCCACTTGTGGCGAAAGTGCACGGGAAATCGAAAAACACTCACCCTGTCCGTCATCTGGCTTGCGCTACCGATCTACGTGGCTTTCTTCCTATTTTACGTTGGGTTTCTCGATCTTCCAGAAACGCTTGCCCCGTACTGGATGGGCAGCGCGATACTTGTTCCGATTGTCGTAATTATTTTGTCGTGCTATCTCAATCGATCACGGTCACACAAAATTTTGGAACCTTTCCATCATCGCCACTAAATCCTTGATCCCGCCTTCGTGAAAAATCACGAAGAAGATTTCGCTGGCGCCGAGTTTTTTCACCGCCTCGATGTCGTTTCTAACTTGATCCTCTGAGCCGGTGAAAATGGCGCGATCTGCGCCGAGCGGTTTTTCCGAGATCGAGATATTGGCGCCGACGATGACTTCGAGCGCTAGCGGATCGCGCCCGGCGTCTTTCGCCAGCTGGCGTAATTGCGCAATCATCGCCGTCATGCCCTCGAGCGGGATACCGACGGGCATCCAGCCATTGGCCAATGTCGCGGCGCGCTTTAGCGCGGCCGGCGCATAGGCGGCCAGGTAAATCGGTGGGTGCGGTTTTTGGACGGGTTTGGCGCCGATGATCGAGGCCGGTGCGGAAAAATACTTGCCGTTAAATTCCACTGGTTCTTCGGTCCAGATCGTCTTGAGCGCAGAAAGAAACTCATCGGCGCGGGCGCCGCGCTCCTTCTGGTTCGCACCGGCCGCTTCGAATTCGTCGGCTGACCAGCCCAGGCCAAAGCCGGCGCGCAATCGTCCATTTGATAAAATATCGAGTGACGTCAGCCGCCGCGCGAGGGTGACGGGATTATAAAATGGAATATCCAGGACGCTGGTGCCGAGACCGATGCGGCTCGTGTGTGCGGCGACGAAAGTTAGCGCTTCGATGGGATCTAACACACGCTTGTAGAAGTCCGGCAGGGAGCCATCGGGCGTAACCGGATATTTGGTTCTCGGCTTGATCGGATACAAAAGCCGGTCGGCGACCCAAAGCGTGTCATAGCCCAATCGTTCGGCCTCTTTGGCCGCCTCGACGAGATTGTTCGGTTGGGATAAGTGGCCCATGCTTGGCAGCGTCACTCCGATACGCATTGCGTCCCTCCTGTCCTTCTAAATCAATTGAATCAAATGAGCGCTTCCTGAGCTACCACCGAAAGAGAAATTTTTTGCGACCGACGCAGCAGCGTGAGATCGCAAATCGAGCCTATCCGAGCTTCCGTCAGAAGCCGGTGCAGGTCGTCGACGCTACGCAGTATCGAATCGTCCAGCGCGACGATGACATCGCCTTCCTGGAGTCCGCCGCGTTCGGCCGGGCTCTGTTTTTCGACGGAAATAACCAACACGCCGGTTTCCGTCTTGAGCTGTTGCGAGCGAACGACGAAGCGGGGAATCGTAACGGTTTGCCCGCCGACGCCGAGATAAGCGCGACGAATGCGGCCGTATTTGATCAGATGGCCAGCGATAAATTTCGCCGTGTTGACGGCGACAGCGAAGCAGAGGCCTTGCGCCGGCAAAATGACGGCGGTGTTGATGCCGATGACTTCGCCGTTCGAGTTGACCAATGGTCCGCCGGAATTTCCCGGATTGAGCGCCGCGTCGGTCTGAATCACGTTGTCGATGAGTCGGCCGGATTCCGAGCGCAGTGAGCGGCCCAACGCGCTGACCACGCCGGCGGTGACGCTGTACTGAAAACCGAAGGGATTGCCGATGGCGATCGCAAGCTGGCCAACGCGAATTCGTTGTGAATCGCCGAGTGGGGCGGCGACGAGCCCCGGCGCGGAAATTCTGAGGACCGCGACGTCGGTGCCGGCGTCATGGCCGACGATCGTCGCATCGAAGCGCCTGCCGTCGCTCAGGGTCACGGCGACTTTATCTGCGCCCTGCACCACATGGCTATTCGTTAGGATGAAACCGTCAGGTGTGAAGACAAAACCTGAGCCGCTTCCTCTGGCTTCACGGGAGCCGCGTGCCATCGCGCCGCGCGTTTCCGGGTGGCCTTTGCTCACTTCTATGAACGCGACCGACGGGCTGATTTTTTCTGCGGCCCGAACCACCGCCTGCGAATAGGCATCAAGCAAACTCGAGTCGGGATCGGCGATCGGCGGAACGCTGGGTTGGCGGCCAGGTTCGTAATCGTTGTCTAAGAGTTTTTTTAAAGCTGGTGCGGCCATATTTCCTCCCGTCGGAGCAAGATAATCATCGCCGGGGTTTCTGTTAAGTACGCACCTCGCGGTGCTATAGTATCATTCAAGTAACTCCAGGAGCGTCACATGAAAGCCAGAGAAACGAATTGTCCGGCTGAGTTCACGCTCGCAATGATCGGCGGTCGGTGGAAGATCCCGCTGATTTTTCATTTACTGGCGGGAGCCAAACGCTTTTCCGAGCTGTCCCGTGAGTTAACGGGAGTGTCGCAGAAAATGCTGACGCAACAGCTCAGGGAAATGGAACGAAACGGTCTCGTCGAGAGAAAAGTTTACGCGCAAGTTCCGCCAAAGGTCGAATACGCTCTGACGTCGCTGGGAAGAAGTTTGAAACCGGTGGTCGACGCGATGTGCCAATGGGGCGAGTTACATGGCGCGCAAACGGCGAGCCGGGAGGCGCAGCCATGATCATCAGCACCGGCGTCGATTTGGCTGAGGTCGACCGTATTCAGGCGGCCCTGGAAGATCCGCGCATCGGGCGGCGCTTTCGGGCTCGCGTCTTCACCGAGAAAGAGATTGCCTATTGCGAAAAAAAACAGCGCGGCAAGTATGAAAGTTATGCCGGCCGCTTTGCCGCCAAGGAGGCGGTGATGAAAGCGCTTGGGCGGGGCTGGGGCGCAAAAGTCCGGTGGCTTGATATCGAAGTTGCGCGCGCGCGCAGCGGCAAACCGGAGATCGTCTTGCACGACAAAACCGCACGGCTTGCCGAACAACTGAAAATCCGCCGCTGGGCGCTGTCGATCACACACACCAAGGGACATGGTTTGGCATTCGTCGTCGCTGAGGACGGGTAAAGTTTCACCACGAAGCGCACAGCGCGACAAAGCCGCGACTGAAAGGCGAAGAACAGGATTCACAATGAAGACACGAAGAACAGTTTCAAAGTCTAAATATCCTCTCCGTGACCTTGGTGTGCTTCGTGCGGGGACAGGGCTGTCAGCCGCTGCCGGATAGATTTTTCGGAGAACTTTTTGCCGGTAGGAGAAAAATCGCGGCGAGCGCCCAAATGCCGCAGATGGCGCCGGCGATCGTCCAAATGGTCTTGCTGCGACCGCTGTAATTGGCGATCACGCCGCAGAGAATCGCATCGAGTAGATGCACCAATGCAGCCGTGCGCAATAACGAAGTGGGGTCCATTTCAGATTTGATGAAAAAAAGCCCCGAGAAGTAGCCGAGCAATTGGTAGAAATCCACGAGCGGGCCTTGACGCTTCCTTTAATCAACTAATATACTCGGTCTCCGCTCAATTAGAAATATTATTATGGCGGTCAAAACCATAGAGTGGAATGACGATCGCGTAATCATGCTCGACCAGCGGCTGTTGCCGCATCGAGAGGTGTATCGAGTCTGCCGCGATTACAACCAGGTCGCCAGCGCGATCCGTGACATGGTCATCCGCGGTGCGCCAGCGATCGGCGTCGCGGCAGCGATGGGAGTGGCGTTGGGCGCGCTCAAGGCGCCGTCCAAAACGTTCGATCGTGAATTCGAACGGATTCTTGTGGTGCTGGGAAAAACCCGGCCCACGGCGGTAAATTTGTTTTGGGCGCTGCAGCGCATGCGCCAAGTCTACTCGGAGAAGCGTAGCCAAAGCGTCGAGGTTGTCAAACGCGCGCTCAAGGAAGAAGCGCAAAAGATTTACCGAGAAGATATTGCCGCCAACAAGCAGCTGGGCAAATATGGAGCCGGGCTTTTGCGTAACGCCAAACACATTATGACTCACTGCAACGCTGGCGCTTTGGCCACTGCGGGCTACGGCACGGCGCTGGGCGTGATCAGGGCTCTCAAAGAATCCGGCAAGGCATTTGAAGTTTTTGTGAACGAGACGCGGCCGTACTTGCAAGGTGCTAGACTGACCGCGTGGGAGCTCAAAAAAGAAAAGATACCGGCGACGTTGATTACCGACAGTACGGCTGGTTATCTGATGCAAAAAGGCGAGGTCGACGCCGTCGTGGTCGGCTGCGACCGGGTTGCCGCTAATGGCGACGTTGCCAATAAAATCGGCACCTACACGATTGCCGTACTGGCGCGGCGCCACGGCATTCCCTTTTACGTCGCCGGGCCGACGTCGTCCATCGATGTGGATTGTGCCTCGGGCAAAGATATTCCCATCGAGCAGCGTGATGCCAAAGAAGTGTCGCATATTTTCGGCAAGGCAGTGGCGCCGAAGGGCACTCGTATTCTGAATCCGGCGTTCGACGTGACGTCGCAGGATTTGATCACGGCGATCATTACGGAAAAGGGAGTGATCCATCCTCCCTACCAGCAGAACATTCGCACCCATGTCTGTCATTGAGAAGACCCACGAGTTGGAAGCTTATTTCCACGATGCTGGCAAGCCGCGGGAAAAATGGCGCGTCGGCACCGAGTATGAAAAGGTCGGTATTTACCGCGACACGGGGCAAGCGATTCCCTACTTTGGCAAGCGCGGCGTCGACTTTATTTTGCGCGAGCTGATCGAGCGCTTCGGCTGGGAGCCCGAGGAGCAAGACGGCAACATCATCGCGCTCACGCGCGACAAAGCGCAAATTACTTTAGAGCCAGGCGGACAGATCGAGCTTAGCGGCGAACCGTGCGAGAGCATCCATTGCACCTATGCCGAGTTCAGCCAACATATTCGCGAGCTGTTGGAAGTGGCGGAGCCGCTCGGAATTGTCTTTCTCGGCCTCGGCATGCAGCCGGTGAGCCGCTTGGAACAAATCGAATGGGTGCCGAAGCAGCGCTACCGCATCATGGCGCCGTACATGCTCAAGGTCGGCAAGTTGGGCCAGCGCATGATGAAGCAGACCGCCACGGTGCAAGCCAATATCGACTATAGCGACGAAAAAGACGCGATGGCGAAATTCCGCACGGGCATGGGGTTAGCGCCCGTGCTCATCGCGATGTTTGCCAACTCGCCGATCTGCGATGGCCAGATAAACGGCTATCGCAGCTTTCGCGAGCATATTTGGACCGACACCGATAAAAGCCGCTCGGGCATGCTCAAGTTCGCCTTCGCGCCGGAGGCTTCCTTCGCGCATTACGTCGAGTATGCGCTCGATGTGCCGATGTATTTCATCATCCGCAACAAAAACTATTATGACATGACGGACATTACCTTCCGCCAGTTTCTAACTTCCGGCTATAACGGCGAGCGCGCGACGATCGAGGATTGGAACGATCATCTGACGACGCTGTTTCCGGAAACCCGCATCAAACGCTACATCGAGATCCGCTCAGTGGATAGCCAGCCGCCGGATCTCATGCCGGCGCTCTCAGGGCTGGTGAAGGGCGCGTTTTACGACGCCGATTGCCTGCAGGCGGCATGGGATCTGGTGAAAGGTTGGAGCTGGGACGAGCGCATGCAAAGTTATCTTGACTCCCATCGCGACGCGCTGGCCACGCGGGTACGACGCTATTCGCTACTCGATCTCGCCAGAGAGCTAGTGGAGATCGCCTGGGAAGGATTGCGCCGGCAAAACCAAGTCAATGATCTCGGCGACAACGAAACGATTTACTTAAAGCCGCTTAAGGATCTTTTGTCTCAGGGGAAATGTCCCGCCGACATCTTGCTGGAAAAATGGGAAGGAGAGCTCCATCACGACATCAAACGGCTGATCGCCTACAGTGCTTACAAACTGCCGTGAACTTCATCGACCAGGCTCTGGTGATTCATTCGTTTCAGCCGAGCGACAATCTCATCGTCGGCTAAGCCGATAAAGCCATTCAGATAACGGCGCTTCAGTTCAGTAATTCTTCGAAAGCTCTTCTCAACCTGCGCGCGCAGCGCCGGATCTTTCTCCGCTTCATCGCAAACAAATTCAAAGACCTCGACCGCTTTCGGCAATTCATGGCAAAACAACAGCGCGTCGACGCCGGCGCGCAGGGCGAGCGCGGCGGCTTGGTTTGAGAGGAAATTGTTGCTGATCGCCTTCATTTCCATGTCGTCGCTAAAAACGACTCCGTCGTAGCCAAGCTGGTGGCGCAGCACTTCGGTCACGACTCGCTGCGAGAGCGTGGCGGGGAGATAAGAGTCGAGGGCGGTAAATCGCACGTGCGCGGTCATGAGCGCTTCGATGCCGCTCCGGCAAGCATTAGCGAATGGCGGCAGCTCGACGGCATTGATCTCGTCCAATGATTTGTCGACGATGGGGAGCGCCAGGTGCGAATCCTCTTCTGTGTCGCCATGGCCGGGAAAGTGTTTGCCGCACGGGATGATCCCGCCGTCACGTAAGCCGCGCATCCAGGCCAAGCTTATGTCGATCACTTGCTCCGGCTCCGCTCCGAAGGCGCGGTCGCCGATGATCGGATTCGCTGCATTCGAATTTACATCGAGCACCGGTGCGAAATTTAGATTGATTCCGACCAGCGCTAATTCCGCCGCGGTTGCGCGGCCGCAGCGATAGGCCAGATCGGGATTTTTTTTAGCGCCGATCATCGTCGCGGGTGGGAAATGAGTGAACGGTGGCGGCAGGCGATGAACCCGCCCACCCTCCTGATCGATGGCGAGAAACGGCGGCTCGTTCGGCGCCGTGTTCCATACAGTTCGGCACAAGGACGCTATTTGCTCCGGCGCGCAACAGTTCTCGCTGAATAGAATCAAACCGCCGAATCCATGTTCTTCGAAGATCAATTGCTCGTCGCGGCTCAAACACTCTCCTTGACAGCCGACGATAAACATCTGGGCAACTTTTTGCCGCAGCGCTTCCATCACTCACGACTATAGCACAACCTAGACAATTTTCCGGTCAGCGTGTAGATTCCACTGATCCGGATGGCGCACGCAAAGTATATAGTCGTCGAAGGACCGATCGGGGTGGGCAAGACCAGCCTGGCCAAAATGTTGGCCGATGAATTTCAGGCGCGGACGGTTTTCGAAAGGGTGGAAGACAATCCGTTTCTGCCGAAATTTTACAAATCTCGCGAGACCTATGCTTTTCAGAATCAGACTTTCTTTCTACTGAACCGCTATCAGCAGCAGACCGACCTGGCACAGCAGGATCTGTTTAATCAGAATACCGTTGCGGATTATCTGTTTGCCAAGGACCAGATCTTCGCGAGCCTTACCCTGAGCGCAGAGGAACTCAGTCTTTACCAGCAGATCTACGCGCTGTTGAACACTCGGGTGCCGAAACCGGACCTGGTCGTCTATCTCCAGGCCCGCCCCGAGGTGCTTTACAAAAGGATCAAAAAAAGGGATAAAAAATACGAGCGAGGCGTAACCTTCGAATACCTTGGCGAGGTGGCTCAGGCGTACAATCAGTTCTTTTTTCACTACGATGAGACGCCGCTGCTGGTGGTGAACACGTCCGAGATTGATTTCGTGTCGAGCAGCAAGGATCTGGCTGACTTGATCAAGGAAATCAACAGCATGGGTTCGGGGACGCAGCACTACATACCGCTTGGATCTAGATAATCTGGACCGAGACGGATGCCAAAAGGCGATTTTCGGGGAGAGAAAAGCGGCTCTTCCTGGCCGCGTTGGCCTTCCGGTTTGGTCCGGAAGGCTTTTTTTGTTTTGGGGGTATCATGGGCGACAAGATCACCGTACCTCATGTCCTTAAAATGAAGCAGCGCGGCGAGAAGATTACTTGCCTGACTGCCTATGACTACTCTTTCGCGCGGATTCTCGACGATGCGGGAGTAGAAATGTTGCTGGTCGGCGATTCGCTTGGCTGCGTGGTGCAGGGCAATCACAATACCCTGGCTGTGACGATGGACGAGATGATTTATCACACGCGCCTGGTCGCGCGCGGCCGCAACCGGGCTCTGGTCATCGGTGACATGCCGTTCCTTTCTTATCACGTGAGCAGGGAACGGGCGCTCGAAAACGCCGGCCGGTTCCTCCAGGAAGGGGGTGCCGAGGCGGTCAAGCTTGAAGGCGGGATGACCATGCGCGTTACCATTGAAGCGATCGTGCAGGCAGGTATTCCAGTGATGGGTCATGTCGGCCTCACGCCGCAGTCGGTGCATCAGTTCGGCGGCTACAAGATTCAGGGTCGGGAAAAGGAGCGGCGCGAGGCGGTGTTGCGCGATGCTTTGGCAGTCGAGGAAGCCGGCGCGTTTTCCGTGGTTCTGGAAGGCATGCCACTCGACCTGGCGCAGGAGATCACCGAGCGCTTGAAGATCCCGACCATCGGTATCGGCGCGGGCGCTCACTGTGACGGACAAGTGCTCGTAATCCATGATATGCTCGGTTTGTTCGATGATTTCACGCCGAAGTTCGTCAAACGGTATGCGGACCTCAAAAGTACCATGACAGGTGCTGTAAAAGAGTTTATTGGCGAAGTAAAAGAGAAAAAATTTCCCACCGAGGAGCACTCCTTCAGGTAAGATTGGGGCAATGGAGTGATGGAGTACTGGAGTGTTGGGTTTCCGACATTACTCCAACTCTCCATCACTTCAATACTCCAGTTTTGTTTTTGCTATGCAGGTCATTGAACAGATTGCCGAGATGCACGATTGGAGCGAAGCCGAGCGTCGGCAGAGCCGTCGCATCGCTTTGATCCCCACTATGGGGTTTTTGCATGAGGGACACCTTTGCCTCGTGCGCGACGGCAAGGCGCGCTGCGACCGCGTGGTGGTATCGATCTTCGTCAATCCGAGACAGTTCGGCCCGAAGGAAGACTTCGCCACTTATCCGCGCGACTTGGCGCGTGACGTTCGATTGTTGGAGAAAGAAGGCGTCGATATTCTTTTTCATCCTTCGGTCGAAGCAATCTACCCAGCGAGAGCGCAAACCCATATCGAGGTCGAAAATCTTAGTCTGCCGCTTTGCGGCGCTGCCCGTCCGGGACATTTTCGTGGGGTCGCCACGGTCGTCGCGAAGCTCTTCAACATCGTGCGGCCACATATGGCGGTGTTCGGCGAGAAGGATTATCAGCAGCTGCAAGTGATAAGGCGGATGGTTCGCGATTTGAACATGGAGGTGGAAATCGCTGGCCATCCGATCGTTCGCGAGGCCGACGGCCTGGCGTTGAGCTCGCGCAACGCCTATCTTACTCCCCAAGAGCGTGGAGCCGCGGTTTGCCTGTCCCGCTCACTGTGCAAGGCGGATCGTTGGTTCCGACGCGGGGAAACATCCGGGCGCGCGCTGCTTTGCCTGGTTCGATCGGAGCTGGAAAAGGAGCCGCTCGCCAAAATCGAGTATGTGAAACTCTGTCATGTCGAAACCCTCGAGGACATCGAAAAAGTCGACGATGCGGCACTGCTCGCCTTGGCGGTGCAATTCAGCAAGGCACGTTTGATCGACAACCGCGTGCTTAGACGTTGAAGAGGGATGTGGCGGTGGCGGACGAGGCATCTCTAAAGGCTAGGGCACGCTGGAGCGACAGTCTGCGGCGCTATTTTCTCGCCGGACTGCTGGTTTTTCTTCCACTGGCGATCACGCTTTGGTTTATCGGCTGGGTGATCGATTTACTGGACAGCGTGTTGGCCGTCTTGCCAGACGCGCTTCACCCCAACTCTTATCTGCCCTTTGCGATTCCGAAACTCGGCGCGGTCGTAACACTGCTGCTGATTCTTTTTCTTGGCATGCTTACCCGCGGCGTGGCGACCCGGCGGTTCCTCGCGGCCTGGGAAAGCATCTTTATCCAAATCCCAGTGTTTCGCGGCATTTATAGCGCCGTGCAAAAGTTGGTTCAAACCTTTCTCGGACAATCGAATGCGCAGCGTCAGGTAGTGATGATCGAGTACCCGCGCACGGGTATTTTCACGGTCGGCTTTGCCATGGGCCGTGCCTGGTCTCATCTTGAGGAAAAAAAGAATGCCCAGCTCGTCAACGTTTTTGTGCCGACGACCCCAAATCCGACTTCCGGCTTTTATCTGCTCGTTCCAAGCAACGAGGTAACCCCGCTCAATATGACGATGGAAGAGGCGCTGAAGCTGATCACCTCGAGCGGTTTGATCACGCCGGACGACAAGAACAAACATGACAGATAAGAAATCCGCCGCACCCAGCGAGCAAATTGTCTGCGTCAACCGCCAGGCACGGCATAATTACTCTATCGACGAAACCTACGAAGCCGGCTTGGTCCTGGTCGGCAGCGAAGTGAAGTCGCTGCGCGACGGCAAGGCAAATCTGGTCGACAGCTACGCGCGCATTCAAAAAGGCGAAGCCTTCCTGGTCAACACCCACATCAGTCCTTATGCGGGCGCCAACCAGTTCAATCACGAGCCGACGCGGACGCGCAAGCTTTTGCTTCATGAGCGCGAGATCGAACGCCTCACGGGCAAGACCAAAGAGCGTGGCCTGACGCTGATCCCGCTCAAGATTTATTTCAAAAACGGCCGCGCCAAGGTGGAATTAGGCCTGGCGCGCGGCAAAAAACTTTACGACAAGCGCGAGACGTTGCGCCGCAAAGTCGCCCAGCGCGAAGTCGAGCGGTCGATCAAGGGTCGGCACTAGCGGCGCCGTTCAAGGTTCAAAAGTTTAAGGGTTCAAGGGGCGGATTCGGTGTGGTTCAACGTTCCCTTTTCCCCAACCTTAAACTCTTGAACATTGAACCTTTGAACGATTGAACGATCTTATCCGACGACACGGGCTGGAAACCCGAGAGTCGAAGCGTTAGACTAACAGCTATGGGGGCGAAATGGGTTCGACGGAGGTAGGAAGTCAGAGTGGCATGCCGGGTTCTGTTCACCCGTTAAACAAACAGATCTGCAATTTAAACGCAGACAATTTCGAATACTCCCTAGCTGCCTAATCGCAGTTAGCGTCTTACCGGCTTTCTCCCACGGGGTTGGATAAGATGTCATTCAGTGGGATGGGCCGATTCTCCTGCCGGAGGGGATGAGGCTGAGATCCAAACCGGATGGCTCTGCGAGACCCAGCCGTTGGGGGCTCAAAGAGCGAGATCAAAACGGCGGCTAAGCATGTAGGCATATCTGATGGAAGACCTTCGGACGGGGGTTCGATTCCCCCCGCCTCCACCATTTTGAGATCCAGCCTGTGCAACCGACTTTTTGGCGCTGAAGACACTTCTCATCCGTCCGAAATTGGCAATAACTTCTATGTGTGAAAACGAATTTTTGTCAGACAGGCGGTGCCTAACGATATAATAAGAAAGAAAGTAAGCTATTATTATATGCACAGGCCCTTCCGATTCTTGCGCTTCTTTGAGTTGCGGTCTCAATTGCCATTAACGGTACCACCGTAGTGTTTTTGTAACAATGACCTTGATGACTTCCACATGCATGACCATTTTCCTCGCCAGCGCGGGCGCTCTCAGAAACCCTTGCCCTAAGCGTTCTGCATAACCTCAGCTAAAAACCACGTGCGCCGCTCGCTCTCATCGATCCAGTTCTCGATCAAACTGGCAGTGGCAACGTCATTGTGCCGGGCGCAAATCTCGTGGGTCGCGCGTAAAAACCGTGTCAGCCTGCTGGTTGTCGTCACAAAGTTCGGCGATCATCTCGTGTGCACCGAGACTATCTTTATTGTTGTCCTTAAGCCGTTGATTCCGCGCGATATCGCCGATCGAACGGATCGTCGTGCCGCCAATTTTGCGCGCGCGCTCGGCGATCGTATCCGTCATGGCGAAAATCGTCGGCCCTCCACTGCAAAATGAACTCCTAATTGGTTTGAGTTTTCCCCCTCCCAACGAACATCTCCCGGTTCGAGAAGAGACTGCGGTGTCTGTCTTGCCCTGCGTTCAGGGATTTCAAAGAAAGCTGCTTGATGGTGGTGACGAGTGCGCGATAGAGGGCCAGCCGCCTGGTGAAGTGAGCG
>WNFR01005058.1_pt1 | contig 13504 bp, 11 predicted proteins | sample 5400221 | NCBI WGS metagenome assembly WNFR01 (sample SAMN13153357, study PRJNA577476) | soil metagenome | isolation source: 40 cm soil under Madrone tree | place: USA:California | collected 2016-06-14
AAGCCGAGGAATTGGCACGCGTGGCACGCGAGACGGGCACGCCGCACATGGTTTCCGTCAACCGCCGCTTCATGCCTTACCTGAATTGCGCAAGATCGTGGGCCAACAACATTGGACCACTTCAATACGTAAAGGCGACCCAGGTACGGCACGCCCGTGACGAACCTGACTTTATCTGGTCAACGGCCATTCACGTGCTCGACGCGCTACGCCACCTGGCCGGGGAGGTAATAGGTTTTAGTACTGAGGTCCATCGTCAATCAGGACTTTCCACTCTTTGGTATGTGATCTCGCTTCGCTTCGAGAATGGTACGCGCGGACGAATCGAGGTCTTGCCCACTGCCGGAATGGTGGAAGAGTCTTACGATTTGTTCGGTGAGGGATTTCGCGCGCGCGTAGTCGCAGGCTCGGGAGCACAACGCTCTTTGCACTGCTGGCGCGATGGACAAACGGAGTTGGAGAAACATTCCTCTAGTGCGGAGCCTGAAGACCTGCGCAATGGCGGATACGAAGAAGTCGTTGAGTTCGTGCGAGCGTTACAGTCAGGAGTACCTCCCAGGCCGTCTGTTGCAGACATTCTGCCATCGGTGCGTATCTGTTTTGCCATCGCGGAATCAGTTCAAAACTCGAACTGATGCCACGGCCTTGCGCCGTGGAGACTCACGCTCGCGGCTAAAGCCGCCGCTGAACTTTCTCAGATGCACGGCCTTGCGCCGTGGAGGTTCACGGTCGTGGCTACAGAAAATATCAGAAGGGTTTGCGTGTGCGTGAAGGCTCACGCTCATTGCTGAAGCTCTGGCGTTAATTACCAAAAGCATCAAGCGTGAAACTCCACGGCGCAAGGCCGCGGCATCTTAAAAAGTTGAACAGCTTTCTTTGTAGCCGCGAACGTGAGTCTCCACGGCACAAGGCCGTGGCATCTAAGCCCTTAACCTTGGTCGCGAGTAGTCAAAGATGAAGAAGCTCTCCTCAATTTCGTCCGCCTTTGTTCTGCTGGTTGCCGCTTTCATTGTGGTTAATCACGCACAAGAAAGCGGAGTCGGTGGCAGCGCGTTTCATAAAAACGACATCACGTATTCAACCGAGGTTGTAACCCCGCACGTCAACTGGGCGACTAGTCTGCCAGGTGGCCCCATCAAATCATTCATTATTCCTTCGGTTCAGTACGGGCGCGACATGGTTGAACTGATGCAGCGCCTGTCGCTTCAACCAACCACAGTTTCGATAGATCGCAGCTGGGATATCAACTGCTGGGGCATCGGCGACTACTACGGCCACGAATATCGCGGCGATCGCGACGACTTCCAGACGGTCTATGGCTACGCCGAAAAGGACTTGACCGGGAGGGCGCCATTCGAGGTGCTTGTTATCCCGGGGCTCAATGGCTGGTCGCGTATGACGCGCGCGACGCGCGATGCAATCCTCCGCCGCGTGCAAGAAGGCGCTGGACTCGTCCTGCTGCACCCATTTATAGGCGACGTGAAGGGTCATCCCTTCAAAGGCGACGAACCCGCCGGCGATGGTCGCATCTGGGACATCTCGCCTCTTGTTGATGTAGCTGACGACACCGTTAACGAGCGAGGCTATCCGGAAATCAATCAAGACGCTGTCACGAAAGGCAAATGGGAAGTTGCACAACAACACTTCATTACTGAAGGACTACCGCTCGAACTGCTTCCGGAAGGCAACATCGGCGGCTCTTTCTACAAATACAGCGCTAACGGCGAAGTTCTTATCAAGTCAGGCGCATATCCAATCGTAGCCGTAAAAAGTTACGGCAAGGGGCGTGTGGTCGCACTCGGTTATACCGAAGAAGGGTTTACACCACAAAGTGTGAATCCGGTGGAAACGAGAATTTACTGGGACTATTGGGAGTATCAATACTCACTGCTCGCGCGCTCGATTCTTTGGGCGTCAGGGCGCGAAACAGAAGTTCGCATCAACGCCTTAACTGCAAGCGACTTAGGCGTTAAGTTAGGCCTTAAGTCGAAAACTCCGCGCCGCGTCGAAATCGAAGTTGCCGGCAGGAACGAGTTTGGGCAACCGCTTGGCTCGAGTCTAACTATGAAAGATCTCGTCGCCGGCGAAAATCAGATCGAGATATCGGCTGATTCTTTGCGGCCCACGATAAGCTGGCCCGGCGGCCGCCAGATTTTCAACATTATCATCCGCGACCAGGCGTCGGGCGCTACGCTCAACTGGGCTGCGGCAACTTTCCAGACTCCTAAGCGAGCGATGATGACTACGGCCAAACCCGCCGAAGATGTTTACAAGCGAGGTGAGACCTTAAGCTGCGTGCTGCGCGCAGCCGGCGATCTCTCCGGATTGCAAATGCGAATGGAGGTTGCGGACGATTTCGGACGGCTGCTCAACGTCATCTCGCGGCCCGCCCGCGGCGAGCGGACGTTTACCTATCCCCTCTCAGACTTTCTTGGCAAGTTCGCGCTCGTTACTGCCGAGCTCGTCAATCAACGCGGCGCAATCGTCGATCAAATCCGCGCCAAACCAGTGATGGTCGTACAAGACGTCCGCCGTCAAAAGGAATATACGGCGCTGGTATCGTTCGGCGGCACTAAACATTATCTGCAGGACATACAGATGCGGATGGTACGAGGAGTGGCAGCCGACACCGGCTTTACGTGGGGCGGCGACGTGGACAACTCGCTGAATATTCCGCGAGGGACGTTCGGTGTTTACTGGTACGACCGTGGACCCACTACGCCGGAAGCTATGGAGAAGGCCATTGCAGAGTATCAAAGTAAAGGCGACTTCGAGGCACTTGGCTACCTGACAAAGAAAGAGCTCTTCAAGCGCACTGGCGATAAGAAATTTTTGCAGCGTACGCCTTCTTTCAACGACCCTGCGTTTATGAAAACGCTCGCCGACATCGTACGCGCCGCAGCCCGCAACAAGGCACGCTATAACATGGACTACTACTTCGTAGGCGACGAAGGTTCACTTACCTCCTACGGCGATGCGGTCGACTTCGATTGGAGTCCGGGAACTCTCAGCGAGTTCCGCAGATGGTTGAGCAACGAGTACGGTACGCTGTCCTCGCTCAATAAAGAGTGGCGCACGGATTTCAAAAAGTGGGACGATGTGCTGCCTTATACAACGGAGGAAGCGCGCAAGAGTGGAAACTTCGCCCCGTGGGCGGACCACCGCACGTTCATGGAGATTACTTTCGCGCGTGCGTACCAAACGGCACGTGACGCAGTGATCGAAGGCGACGGGGATGCGCATATTGCCGTCTCCGGCACGCAAGCCACAAACGCCTACGACGGCGCGGATTGGTCGCGTCTCGACCGCGTAATTGACGACTTCCTCTCTTATGACGGTGGTAATCAGTGGGATATGCACCGCTCGTTTGCCAAGCGAGACGCGATGATCGGATTTTGGACGGGCTATGGATCACACGGCTTGGCGGTACAAAATGCTATCTGGACAGCGGCGATTCACAACGTGCTGCACCCGAATGTCTTTTGGATGTATTCGTTTCTGGATCCCGACATGACCTACTCACAGTCAGCGCGCGACATGGGAACAACGTTCAAGTCACTCAAGTTCGAGGGCATCGGAAAACTGTTGATGGAGTCAACGCGACAACACGACGGAATAGCCATTTACTATTCGATGTCATCAGTGCACGGCGCGAGTATTCTTGGTTTCCACCAGCGAAGCAGCGATGACGACGACGAGGCGCCGAACGAAACGTCCCTAAGTTTCCCCGCCAACCGGGACGGCTGGGTGCGCACGATCAAAGATCTGGGGCTACAGTTCGACTTCGTCTCCTCCGAACAGGTGGAACAGGGAAACTTGGTTTCCGGCAAGTATAAAGTTCTCATCCTTTCACTCTCGTTAGCTCTTTCGCCTGTAGAGATAAAGAATATAGAGGACTTCGCCCAAGCCGGCGGAGTAGTGATAGCGGACGCGGCTGCAGGCCTGATGGACCATCACTGCGGATGGCGGCAAAACGGATCGTTGAATGAACTGTTCGGCATTACTACCGGAGCTTCAGACCAGCGTTCTCTTAAAAGTGGGAGCGGAGAAGTCGGGGTGACTGACGAGGGGGCGCGTTGGGGACTCGTTGCAAGAGATCTCAGTGGCCTGATGTCTGCTGAACCTGCCATCAGCGCGACGGCAGGTACGTCGCTCATGCGGATAGGTGAGACGAATGCTGTTATCGTCCGTCACCTGGGTAAAGGGTGGACTATTTATCTCAACACTCTTTTCGACAGGTATCCAAAGCTGCGCGCGGAAAAGTTTGGCGGCGCAAATTACCGTGCACTCATCAACGACCTACTTGATCACGTCGGTGTGCGGTCCGCTGTTCAAGTATTGTCGTCTGACGGTCAGCGACTCACTCAGGCACAAGTGGTCCGCTACCATTTCGGCGACGCAGAGATCCTCGCCGTCGTTAAAGACAACGTCGCGGTCGCCGGGATTGTCGGACGAGATGGAGTCACGATTTACAACGACGCCGCTTTAGGGCAAGTCGCAAGACAGGAGATCACGATCAAGCTCCCGCATAAGTTTTACGTTACGGATGTGCGTTCCGGAAAGCGATTCGGCTATACCGACATCATTCATTCTTCGGTGCTCGTGGGGGATGCCGCCGTGCTGAGTTTGAGTCCGGTTGAGAATAAGCTGGCGCTGAGCGGCCCTCCCTATTCCTCGCGCGGGGAGCACATTGCGTTTAACCTCTCTTCATCTGTTGGTGGACCTCACCTCATCCGATGTCACGTCTTCGCGCCAGACGGCTCGACGATGCCAGTCTATGCCGGCAATTTGCTTTTGGATACCGCTACATTATCATTTGTTCTTCCTTCGGCGCTCAACGATCCAGCTGGCGTATATACCATCAGAGCGACGGACCTGGTGACAGGTGCAACTGTCGAGACAAAGATTGACCTTAAGTAGGTCAAACTAAATACATGACGACTTAAGGAAAAACGAGATGGACGTAGCGATCTTTGATTCAAGACTCCGACTGGCCCAGGCTGCCGCAGATGAGGCTGCCCGTGTTATACGCCAGGCGATCGCCGAGCGCGGGCACGCTCATCTGATTGCCGCCACTGGAGCATCGCAGTTCGAATTTCTGGAAGCACTTGTGCGGGAACCGAATATAGACTGGTCGCAGATTGTTTTCTTTCATCTCGACGAATATGTCGGTATGCCCGCATCACACCCGGCCAGTTTTAGACGCTACCTGCAAGAGCGGATCGTGGATCGCGTTAAGCCCGGAGCCTTTCATTTCGTCAACGGCGACAGCTCGGATCCAATGGCTGAGTGCAGACGTATCGGTGATTTGATTTCGCGCCGGACAATTGACGCGGCATTCGTCGGCATTGGTGAGAATGGACATCTGGCTTTCAACGATCCACCCGCGAATTTTGAGACCGAGGAACCATATCTTGTCGTTAAACTCGACGAAGAATGTCGCAACCAACAAGTGGGCGAGGGGTGGTTCAACAGCCTTGATGAAGTACCGCGACAGGCCATCTCTATGTCGATTCGACAGATCCTCAGGGCGCTGCGTGTGATTTGTATTGTGCCCGAGCGAAGGAAGGCACGGGCCGTCAGAGATTGCATGGAGTTTGAAATCAGTCCGATGCGTCCGGCTTCTATTCTCCAACAGCATCCGTGCACAACTATCTATCTCGATAAGGATTCGGCTTCGCTACTGAGTCGCCGTGAAAACAGCACAGTCGGCTGACCCCACACAGTGATGCAATTGTCGACGTGTTAGGCGGCTTTTCTGGAATGTCGCGCCAACCGATCATCGCAGGCGGGGCCGGCGATAAGGCGCATCACGGCGTGTCCCAGTGCCACAATACCGACATAGGTCGCGGCATCCGCGACGATGGGAGCAACGCCCGGTGCGAACACCATCCACTTTGGGAACGTCGCCGCGATTAGGTAATCCCGCGGCGGCCCAATGACCATCACGATGCAAAGGAATACCGCCAGGCCGCGCCAACCGAACCGGCGGACCAGCCGCCAAGTGACGAGGTAGATTGGCGTGACCGAGATGGAGAGCCCGAGGTAGAACAACGCCAGGAAGTACGGCTTCCGGGCAATCGGCACACGCCATAGCCCCGACGCGTTGCCGAGGATGATCGCGCCCATCCCGAAACACCCGGCGGCCACTCCACCGGCTAAGGCCCCGACGATGCGCCATGCGGTGGCGCGAGTGAAGTAGATCACGGCGCCGAGTTCGATCAGATACGCACAAGTCCACAGGATGATTTGTTGTGTTGTCATGCGTCCTCCGTGAGCGGCCTAACGGCTTGCTCTGATCAGTATGGATAGTCAGTTTCACTTTATCAGGAATAATTCATTGATCAAATCCGCCCAAGCTTGTTCCTCGCGCGTGCGATCAAATAGAGGGGTTAACTCTTTACATCGGTCTCTTAATTCATCGATATATTCTTGATCTGTCTCCGCGCGCACCAACAGTCGCGCGAGCTGCACTGTATCGCCAACATCAAAAAGGCCGGGGTAATGTGGTCCCAGAATGCCAACGTTGCCACCAATGCGCGAGGCGAGGACAGGAACCGCAGCTACAATCGCCTCTGACAACACGTTGGCCCCTCCTTCCATGCGAGATGAGAGCACACAAAGACGACTCTTCTCCAGGATACGGCGAACATGCGATCGTGGCTGCTCACCCAGCCATTCATAGCGATGATTAACGCGCATTTCTGCATGCGCTCTGGCCGCCATTGCATCGGTCATTGCCCGGCCGACCTGGAAGACACGTATTGTTGACGAATCAGGAAGCTGCCGCGCCGCAAGAGCGGTGCGAAAGGGATCCTTCACTGAACGCAAGTGGCCAATTACACATACAGCAAAAGTGCCACTGGACGGTTTACCATCTTCACGTTTGCCTGGCCTCGTCTTCGCTGTCCTTGCGTCTACGCCTGTCAGCGCCCGCCTCTCTTCCACTGACTGATAGATTACTTTGGTCTTGTCTCGCAAGCCTGGTTGTAGTTCTTCGATCGCCTTCGGTTGCAAGACGACAACCCTGGTGGCGATCTCGAGAGACTTCCGCACCAGACGATTATTTCCAATATCCCGATAGAGATCTGTTCCGGTAAGAGCGACGATGATCGGGGCTTCGGGGTTCTGGCGCCGAAAGTTGACGATTGACGGATGGCTGCGCCGCGCGTGCAAAGCAACTAACAAATCATACGGCTTACCGTCATACGCCTGTAGAATCGAGACGCGGTGGCCAAGTCGTCTGAGAATCCTGGCCCAGCGCAGCGCAGTAATGCGGTTTCCGTATCTGGAGTCCGGAGGAGCCGGAGTGACTATGCCAATCGTCATTCTTCCTGAATCTGCAGCGCACAGGTCCGGAATCCCGCCCATACGTCGCGACGGTCAGGCGGGTAGAAATTTCGATAGGTGTTATGAATGAGGCGTGAACGAGTCACCCAACAACCGCCGCGCAGCACCTTATGATCGCCAAACCAGGGCGCGGAATACTCTTTGTAAGGGCCAGCGATAAAGCCAGGATAAGGCTTGAAGTCGCTCGCCGTCCATTCCCATACATTGCCGATCATTTGCCGACATCCGAACGCACTATCGCCTGCTGGTAGAGCGTAAACAGGTATGCATCCCAGCTTGCGCCAATCAAGATTTGCCCGATCTACAGTAGGCGAATCGTCTCCCCAGGGAAATGCCCGCTTATGTGTTGTAAGGCCTCGACCATCGGCCGAGGGTTCTGAGCTCGCCGCCATCTCCCACTCCGCTTCCGTTGGCAGACGCCGACCCGCCCATCGGCAGTAAGCCTGAGCCTCGTGCCAGTTGACATGGATAACCGGCAGGCGCTCATCCAGCGCGACCCATTCATCGAAGTTGCGCCGCGACCAGCGATCTTTTCCTGCTCGGCGCCAGTAGACCGGATGTTCAGCCCGAACACTCGTCCGCCAATGCCAACCTTCTGCGGTCCAGAGCTCGCTTCTTCCATAGCCGTCGTCTTCCACGAACCTCTTGAATTCACCATTGGTCACGGCGGTCTTAGAGATCGCAAAAGGGGCAATCTCGATCTCATGTGCTAACTGTTCGTTATCAAAGACAAAGCCTTGTTCGGAAGCCCTTCCCAGAGTTAATTTGCCGCCAGGTATTTCTGCGTCGCTTGTCAGCCAATCGTCGGTTTGAGCAAAAGGCGCGGTTTGTTCCGCAACCTGCACCCTGTTAGCTAGCGCGACATCGTCAGCCGGTTTTCCCACGATACCGATTTCGGGCGGGCGATAGCTTAGAGTCTGACGGGTGTAAGTGATCGCTTCGTCATGCATCTGCTCATGTAACAGAACCAGATTCAGGAAATACTCTTCATCGTAGCCTTCAGCATCCCTCAGGCTACGGCTCCTGTAACCGGCCTGGTCGATTACTCGCTCGAGAACTTGACTCATGTAAGCGAGGGTTTCGTGTCTCTCAAGCAAGGGCAAGTCCCAACGCGCATCGTGGGCGACTCGCGCGGAATCGTAAAGCTCGTCGCCTTGTTTGAGAATCGGCGGCTGGCCACCAAGGTGACGTAAGACCCAGAACTCCTGAAACCATGCCACGTGACCAATCTCCCAGCGGAGTGGATTAACGATCTGCAAACGCGGACCGATCAACTGCGCTTCGCTCAGGTCGTGGACCAGCTCCAGCGTGCGCGCACGTGTTTCCATGAGCGCTTCAATCAGTTGAGCACTTGTAATTCCCGCTTGGGCTGTCACACCAGTCCTTATCGTCGCCAAATCGAATCCCACATTATTCTTCAGGCAGTCATTGCCATGAACAGATTGTTAAGAGCTTCTGCAAGCGTAGGATGCGCGAACATTCACGCAGGTCCCGCCAACGTGGTTGCGCTCCACGATGGCCGTTTTCCAACCAGCTTTTGCGAGAGCGATCGAAAGTGGAGTGCCTCCCTGACCTGAGCCAATAACAATCGCGTCAAAAGGTTCAGCTACCATGACCACGCTCCTACGTCGAAATGCAAAGAAAGCTCCGATCTCCCAAATGGTATGGATGACTTCAAGAAACGAATTGTTTCAATCATAGCGACAGCGAGTCAATAGCGATGCCCTATGTTTCGATGCGTGATTGGGGGCCAGCAGAGCGGCGAAAGAAAGAAGAAGTCCAGGAACAACACTCCAAACATTTGAGGCCAAGAGTGCGGGCCTACTACCCACGTTTACGTCCCTCCTGTCAGGAAAACTACTCTGCGCTTCCTCGGCGTACTCGGCGTCTCCGCGGTGAGTTGGTTCTTGGGCAGAATTCAACCGCCGAGTAGCCTAAGCGTTCGCGACTAATAAATCGCAGGCACTGAAAGCTTCTTGAAGATGCCTTTTAAAGTGGCGAGTCTCTCTTTTGTAGGGCAAGCGTGAGACTCCACGGCACAAAGGCCGTGGCATCCTCGAAGACCGAGGTAGCTCGCGGGCTATAGTTTATTCTTGGCGCCGGCCCCAGTCGGGTTTCCAGTTGCCAATGCAGAGTTCGGTTTTCGAAGGTAACGTTTGCTGATGAGACGCACGTAGTCCTGTGTTTCTTTGTAAGGCGGAATTGTCTGACCGTATCTGATGACTGCCCCTTCACCGGCATTGTATCCTGCCAGTGCCAGGTCAATACGCCCGTGGAACAGTTGTAGCAAATCCTTCAAGTAGCGAGTTCCCCCCCTGATATTTTGTGCAGGATCATTTGCATTCGTCACACCGTAACGCGCCGCCGTGCCGGGCATCAGCTGCATTAATCCCTGAGCACCTTTCACGCTCAACGCTGTAGAACTAAAACTCGACTCCTGCTGAATCACACAATAAACAAAATATGGGTCCAAACCGTAACGCGCGCCATTTTGCCGAATCAACGCATCAATTCTGGCATTGCCCGTAGTCCAGTGCGGCGCATTTCCGGCGAGGGCAATCATTGTGGAGTTTCCCAGTTCTTCCGATTGCGGCCGTCTGGCCTCAGCGATCGTTAACTCTGCGGTCGCAATTTGTTTGCGCACATCAGCGACTTTGGCTTGTGCTTCGCTAATGTCACCCGATGCTGCCTCGTACTCTTGCCGGGAAATTAAACCATCTGCGTAAAGCTCTTTCCATTTCGCGGTGTGTTCGGTGAGTTTCTGGACATCGCTTTCATAGAAGGCTAGAAGCTTTTCCAGACTGGCTTTGTAGTCTTCGCTGGCCTTGATGAAGTCTTCTCTGAACTCCTTAATTGAATCCGGTTGCTGCGACTGTTTAGTATGGAACTGGGTATTTGGCTTGAAGCGTCTTTTCTGCGCCTGCCCTGAGCTAACAATGGTCAACAAAAGAACTAAAACGAAAACATGTGTACGATTTATAAGAGTCATTCAATTCCTTTAAATAAATCCCTTTCGTTTGATGCCAATCCACGTTGATACGAACTAACCGACCGAGATTGTTCCAATTCTGGGGATTAACTCCCTTCGCGAACGTTAAGACGCGAGTTCGCGCCCGCTGGATGCTTACTCGGGATTTAATGCCATTGCTTTCTTAATGAACCTACACAGACCTTCTGAATAATCTCGGTGTGGCTCCAGCCAAACGACGAAAGGAAGTTGTAAAGTGGCTCTGGCTGGAAAATCCCGACCGGAGGGCAATCTCCGCGATCGGCAAGTCTGTTTCTTGCATTAATTTTTTCGCCCGTTCAATCCGTCGCTCCGCAATATAGTTGGTCGGAGTCATTCCCATCGATTGCCTGAACGCCCGCGAAAAGTGGAAGTAGCTTATGCCAACGTCTTTTGCAACTGATCGCAGTGCTACCCTTCCTTCCTCTTCCCCGGTCAGATGCTGGTCTATCAGTCCGATCGCCTTTCTCAACGTGTGTGGCGCCATTCCTCCATGGCCGACCTGAACGTCCCTCAAAGAGCTATAGCGCCTGATCAATTGCATCGCTAGACCGATGGCCAGGGAATCGGCATAGAGGCGCCCCATAATATTCGCTTCGTCCAGCTCACCCAGGAGAGACATGGCGATGTGCCGGATATGTTTGCTTTGAAACCCGATCTGCGGCGTATTTACGAATTCTCCGTAGGAGAAATCAATTCCCTCTACCGCGCTTCGTACAAAAAGAGGGCGGAGAAACAGCAGCAGTGTGTTGCGTAAGTGCGGACCGTTAGATTGGTAAGACCATGATGTACCCGCTGGCATAATTGCCACTTCGCCTGCCAGCACTCTTCCTTCGAAATTACTCTTACCAACACGTGCGTGCAGATTAAGAGGTGAGCTCAGGTTCAACACAAGACAGTGACTATCGGAAGGCGGTATCACCATTTCGTTCAAGCTGTGGCGCAAATGTATCAAGCGAATGTTCTGCCAGGCCAGGGCATCACTGGACGCTACCACTGCTTCCGGGTACAGTCGTGCGACGTCACTAACTGACGGTTGCCGGAGATTCGGTACTCGCCTGTTGCGGATACTTCCCCTCCACGTGTCAGAGCTATTCACAATTGGATCTACTAGCACTGTGGACCAAAATGGCTGGTCCGGAGTCTTAATGGTTTGCAACATGGTCTTCCCCCTGCCTGTGAAACCGAGTCTAATCGCGCTCTTCGTCCGCGCGGTCAAGGCTCTTGTTACGGGTTGCTAAAGAAGCGTCGATGGCATTAAGTAATTCTTGCTCTGTGAATGGCTTCCTCAAAAAGGCAACCGCCCCTCCTTCCATCGCTATCCTCCGTTGGTCTTCACTGTAATGGGCGGTTATAAATACGATTGGTATCGTGATGTCGGACGCAACTAATCGGCGTTGAAGCTCCAGCCCGTCTAAGCCAGGCATCCTCACGTCCAGGATCAAACAATCGAAGACTTGAGATCGGCCCGATTTCAGGAAGTCTTCGGCTGATAAAAACTCATCAACATTTAACCCAATGGAACTAATTAGCGTCTTGATCGCTTCCCGCATCGATGCGTCATCGTCCACGATTGAAATCCTTGTATCCTCGGTCACCGTAATGTTCTCGCGCATATTGTTTTCTCGACGAACCGGGCTGATCGAACCTTCCTCGAGACTTCCGTAGCGTGCGGTTGCAACTGTTGCTTCAGAACTGTTCGCACCGGCCTACGCTCAAAGACTAGTGGTTATGTGAACGGATAACTATTGGAATGTGCGGTAATGGTGTGGGAACTTAAGGAAGTGTTATTGGAGAAAACTCTAATGTGATTGTGTGTGCGGAGAACTAAGTTGCAGTTTTTCAGCCATTCGAACCAATTCCGCCAAAGAGTCGGCCCGCATTTTTTGCATAACCTGGCTACGGTGAACGTTCACGGTCTTCTCGCTGATGCCAAGTTCCGAAGCAATCTGTTTGTTAAGTAGTCCGGCGACCACTAATCGCATCACCTCACGCTCGCGCGGCGTAAGAGTCTCGGAGCGCTCCACTAACTCGCCCATTTCCGTGCGCTGCCGGCGCGCCGCTCGGTCGCGTTCTGTCGCCTGCTCAATTGCGTCGAGCAGATCCTGATCCCGAAAAGGCTTCGTGAGAAATTCCATTGCCCCGGCTTTCATGGCCTGAACAGACATCGGGATATCACCATGTCCGGTAATGAAGATGATCGGAATATGAATACCCCTCTCCGTCAGTTCTCGCTGGAGATTGAGACCGCTGAGCCCGGGAAGACGCACGTCGAGAACCAGGCAACTTGGGACATCCGGCAGTTTCGCCTCGAGAAGTTCCTGTCCCGACTCAAAGGTTTGGCAACTGAGTCCCACAGCTTCGATCAGCTCCTTGATGGCCGTGCGCATTGAGGGGTCGTCATCGATCACAAATACAAGCTGGTCTGTTTTCTTCATGAGCCACTCCCCCTGCCCGCGGGAAGGATAAACTGTATTGTCGCTCCTTTGTCCTCGTTCTGTGTAGCCCAAAGCCTTCCCCCATGCGCCTCGATGATCGTTCGACTAATTGAAAGCCCCAGACCCATGCCTCCTGCCTTGGTAGTAAAGAACGGGTCGAAGATTCGCTCAACATCCTTTGCCTCCAGCCCATGACCGGTGTCACGCACTGCAACCGCTACCGCGCCAGCGCTATTCTTTCCTGAGGTGATTTGCATCTCTCGGCGATTGGTTTGCTCGCCGCTCATAGCATCCATGGCATTCAGAATCAGATTCAGAATTACTTGCTGCAATTGGATTCGATCTCCTAATACCGGAGGCACATCAGCTTCTAATTCAACTTGCAACTCAACTTTACTCCTGAGCACGTCGCTGCTTACCAGAGCCAGCACCTCCTGAATCGTCTCATTGACATTCACCGGCGCCTTTTCAACATCTGTCTTGTGCAACAGATCGCGAATTCGCTTAATGACTTCGCTTGCCCGCATGCCGTCCCTGATCATCCGCCCAATGACTTCTCGCGACTTATCAAGATCCGGCGCTTCGCGCGAAAGCAAGCGAACACACGCGTGGCCGTTGGTGACAATGGCCCCGAGTGGTTGATTGACTTCATGTGCTATCGAGGCCACTAGTTCCCCCATGGTCGTGACTCGCGTGACATGCGCCAGCT
>WNFR01005059.1_pt1 | contig 13503 bp, 16 predicted proteins | sample 5400221 | NCBI WGS metagenome assembly WNFR01 (sample SAMN13153357, study PRJNA577476) | soil metagenome | isolation source: 40 cm soil under Madrone tree | place: USA:California | collected 2016-06-14
CTCATGCCCTGCACGGCGCGCTTGAAGATTTCCTGGCCCTCGAACTGCCAGCGGGTGATGCCATAGAGCACGCCGCGGTTGGCATAGCGCCCGCCCATGCCCTGCACGCGCAGGGTCTCGCGCGCGTCGCCGTAGCAGCCGAGCTTTTCGGCGAGCAGGCCTTCCTCGCGCTCGCTGGCCTCGAGCACCACCGCCGCCGCGCCATCGCCGAACAGCACCGCGACATCGCGGTCGCTCCAGTCCATGAAGGGCGAGATGAGCTCCGCGCCGATCACCAGGGCGTTGCGCACCACCTGCGTGCGGATCAGCGCGGTGGCGGCGGACAGCCCGTAGAGAAAACTGGTGCAGGCGGTATTGATGTCGAAGGCCGCCGCGGGCTGCGCGCCGATGCGCACCTGGATGCCTGAGGCCATGTTCGGCACCTGGTCCTCATGGCTGCAGGTGCCGAACACGATGAGCTCGATGCTGCTGCCGGGGATGCCTGCGGCGGCGAGCGCGCGCGCCGCCGCCACGTACGCGAGCTCTTCCAGGCCGACGTGGGAAATTCGCCGCTCGCGAATCCCGGTGCGACTGACGATCCATTCGTCGCTCGTGTCGAGCAAGCTGGAAAGATCGTGGTTGCTGAGCACCGCCGGCGGCAGGCACTTGCCCCAGCCGGTGATGGCCGCGTGGTTCACAGTGACGCCCCCTCTTGCTTCGTAAGAATAGCAGGCTGCCGCTATAATCCGCAGCCTCAACTGTGCCGCGCCGCCCCAGGAGGTTCCTGAAGATGCAAACACCGCAGTCGACAGGCGCCGCGGCCGCGCCTCAGTTGCGCGACCTCGTGGACGATGCACTGCGCTACTGGGAGCCGCGACGCATCGCGTACAACCTGGTGCTGACCTGCGTGTGTCTCGGCTGGCTGGTCTTCACCTGGCCGCACTTTCGCGCAGCCCTCCTGACTGCGCTGCTGCCGTTGTTCGTGCTCGCGGTGCTCGCGAACGTCTGTTACTGCGCGGCGTATGTCGTCGACATCCCGATGCAGTATTCCTCGTTTCGCGCGCCGTGGCGGCGCTGGCGCTGGGGTCTGTGGCTCGCGGGCGTGTTGTTCGCGGCCATCCTGGCGTCCTACTGGATCGCCGATGAGATCTATTGAACGAAAGGGACGGCACGTGAACCACGTGCCAGCTAGGGCGCCGTCGGGAGCGGGCTGGCATCCGGAGCATAGTCGAACGAGTCGAAGTACAAGCGCTCCGCGGGCAATCCATGACGCGGAAAGTGTGCCCGCATCGCTTCGATCATCGCGGGCGGGCCGGCGGCGTACACCTCAAAGCGCGCCAGGTTCGGGTAGTCGGCGAGCACGGCTTCATGCACCCAGCCGGCGCGATGATGCGCGGCTTCGGCCGCGGACGCTTCGGACAATACGGCGGTGAAGGTAAGCTGCGGATGGCGGCGCACCCACTCCAGGACCAGCTGCTCCTCATAGAGGTCCTGCGTGTGGCGCGCCCCCCAGTAGAAGTGGATGTCGCGCCGGATACCCGTTTCCAGCACATGCCGCAGCATCGACTTCAGCGGTGCGAAGCCCGTGCCACCCGCGACCATGAGCACCGGCTCCGAGCCTTGGGCGTAGCTGAATTGCCCGAGCGGCCCTTCGATCCTGAGCAATGACCCCGCACCGAGCGGCGCGGCGGCGCCGCCCACAGCCGCGGCGGCCCCGAACAGCCGCTCGCTGAATCCTCCACCGCTGACCCGCCGCACGTGCAGCTCGATGGGCTCGCTGTCGTGCGGCGGGCTGGCGATGGAGAAGCTGCGGCGCCGGCCGCTCTCGAGCAGCACGTCCAGGTATTGCCCGGGATGGAAGCGCAGGCGCTCCACCGCCGGCAGTCGCAACCACAGCTGCATCACGTCGGGCGCGAGCGGCCGCAAGCGCGCAATCCGGCACGGCAGCGTCTTGATCTCGACATCCGCGACACTGGCGATGAGGCGCGCCCGCACGGTGAGGTCCGAGTCGGCGCGCGCCTGGCACAGCAGGATGTCGCCGCCATGCGCTTCTTCCGCCGTGATGCCGAGCGGTGGGCCGTTGGGGTAGTGGATCTCGCCGGCCAGCAGGCGTGCGCGGCACGAGCCGCAGTGGCCGGACTTGCAACTGTGCGGCAGGTTGAGTCCCGCGCTCAGCGCGGCTTCCAGTATCGGCTGTCCCGGCGTGACGCGCAGCGTGCGCCCGTGCGGTTCGATGCGTACGCTATGTTCCTCCGGGCTCAAGTGTCGGGGCTCCTGTCTGACCTCACGGCTAGACTAGACGCTCCAGGACGCGGAGGCCAAGGAGGAGTTGCATGTTCGTGAACCCCCCGGCAGATGAGATCGCGCAGCTGCTGCGCGCCGCGCACACCATCGCGGTCGTGGGACTCTCGGCCGATCGCACCCGCCCGAGCCACGGTGTCGCGCGTGCCCTGCAGCGTTTCGGCTACCGGATCATTCCCGTGACGCCTTCCGCGGAGACCATCCTGGGCGAGCCCGCGGTGGCTTCGCTCGAGCAACTGCCGGAGGTGCTGGGTCGCGACGAGCGGGTCGACATCGTCGATGTGTTCCGCCGTCCCGAGCACGTGGCGGGGATCGTCACGGACTGCATTCGCTTGAAGCTCGCGGCGCTGTGGCTGCAGGAAGGTGTGGTCGACCAGGCTGCCGCCGAGCGGGCGGTGCAGGCCGGGATTTTCACGGTCATGGACCGTTGCCTGTTCAAGGTTCGCACGGCGCTGCGTTAGATGCGGCGCGCGCGGTTCCGCGCCGTGCCCGGTACCCCAAGTCGATCGCCTTCAGGTCCGCGCGCGCGCGGTTTTGCGTTATCCTTCGCTGCAATGCGCATCGATTTCACGAAGATGCACGGAGTGGGCAACGATTTCGTTGTGTTCGATGCGCCCGCCGACGAGTCCCTTCTCAGGCCCGAGCTGCTGCGCAGTCTCGCGGAGCGCCGCACCGGCATCGGGTTTGACCAGGCGCTGGTGCTCGAGCCGCCCAGGCGAGCCGACACGGCCGTGTTCTATCGGATCTTCAACTCCGATGGCGACGAGGTCGAGCAATGCGGCAACGGCGCGCGCTGCATTGCCGCGCTCCTGCACCACCGCGGCGTCAGCCGCAACGGCTCGATCACGCTCGACAGTCCTGCCGGGCTGGTGCGCGCGCGCATCGAGGCCGGACATGGCGTGTCGGTCGACATGGGCGTGCCCGACTTCGATCCCCGCTCGCTGCCCTTTGAGGCGCCGCGCGAAGCGGACAGCTACCCTCTGGAAGTCGCCGGCCGCACGCTCGACATCGGTGCGGTCTCGATGGGCAATCCGCACGCGGTCATCACCGTGGCCTCGGTCGAGGCGGCCCCGGTTGCAACGCTCGGGCCGCAGATCGAGCGCCATCCGCGCTTTCCGAAACGCGTGAACGCAGGCTTTCTCGAGATCGTCGCGCGCGCGCAGGTGCGCCTGCGCGTGTACGAGCGCGGCGCGGGTGAGACGCTCGGCTGCGGCACCGGCGCCTGCGCGGCGGTCGCCGTGGGGCGCCGGCGCGGGCTGCTCGACAGCCAGGTGCGGGTGAGCGTGCGCGGCGGCGAGTTACGCGTAAACTGGGCGGGTCCGGGGGAACACATCTGGCTGACCGGTCCCACAGAGATATCCTTCGCAGGTCACGTCGAGGTCTAGAACGCCATGACTACACGAGAGGCTCGCGGAGTTACCGCGGCAGAGACCGAAGAAGAGTCCGTCGCGAGCTATCTGCAGCGCAATCCCGATTTCTTCGAGCGCCACCAGGCGGTGCTGGCACGGCTGAGGTTGCCGCACGCGCGCGGCGGCTCAACCATTTCGCTGGTCGAACGCCAGATCGAGGTGTTGCGCGAGAAGCAGGCGGCTCTGGAGAGCAAGCTCGCGGAACTGGTGCGGGTGGCTCGCGCGAACGACGCCATCTCGGAGCGACTGCAGCGCTTCACGCGCCGGCTGCTGCTGGGCGCCGTGCCGCGTGAGGAGGCCGTGGCGCGCATCGAAGCGGGATTGCGCGAGGACTTCGACGCCTTCCAGGCGGCTCTGGTACTGTTCGGGGAACCGTCTGCTCCCACAGCTTCACCGCGCTTCGTGCGCACCGTGGCGGCCACCGATCCGAATCTCAAATCCTTTGAATCGCTGTTCAGCAGCGGCAAGCCGCGCTGCGGTCAGGCGCGCGACTCGCAGCGTGAGTTCCTGTTCGGGCCCGAAGGTCTGGAGATGGCCTCCGTGGCGCTGGTGCCGCTCGGGGAGAAGGGCTCGGTGGGCCTGCTCGGGCTCGGCAGCACCGACCGCGACCGCTTTCACCCGGCCATGAGCACCGAGTTTCTCGCGCGCATGGCGGAGTTGATCGCCGCTTCGTTGAGCAACACGGCGCGCTGACGGCGCGGGATGAACGGACCATGACGCCTGCGGCGCTCGAGTGGGTAACGCGATTCCGGCGTTACATGAGCTCCGAGCGCCGCCTGTCCACGCACACCGACACGAGCTACGCGCGCGATCTTGCGGCGCTGGTGAAGTTCTGTGATCGCTCGGGCCTTGGCGACTGGAGCGCGCTCGACACGCAGCACGTGCGCACCTTCGCTGCGCATTCTCACGCCGCGGGACTCGCGCCGCGCAGCATCCAGCGCCGCCTGTCCGCGGTGCGCAGCTTCTACGAGTTCCTGCTGCGCGAGGGCCGAAGTGGCGACCGGGGCGCGACCGCTGCGCCGGCCGCTGGCCGGCGGCGGCGCACGGAGCGGGTCACGCGCAATCCCGCCCATGACGTAGCCGCTCCCAAGGCCGTGCGGCGCCTGCCGCAAACCCTCGATGCGGACCAGATGGCGCGGCTGCTGCAAATCCCCGCCGGGGGCGGGCTGACCTCGCGCGACCGGGCGATCATGGAGCTTCTGTATTCCTCGGGCCTGCGCCTGGCGGAGCTCGTGGGACTGGATGTCACGAGCCTGGATCTCAAGGATCGGATGGTGCAGGTGCTCGGCAAGGGCAAGAAGGTGCGTATCGTTCCGGTCGGGCGCGCCGCGGCGCAGGCGCTCAGGCTGTGGCTCAAGGAGCGGGCGGCTATGGCGAAGGAGCAGGAGGCGGCGCTGTTCGTCGGCCGCTCGGGCGGGCGTCTGGGGCCGCGGGCGGTGCAGGCGCGGGTGGCCTACTGGGCGCGGCGCCAGGGGCTTGGGGTGCACGTGCACCCGCACCTGTTCCGGCATTCGTTCGCTTCGCACCTGCTGGAGTCCAGTGGCGAGTTGCGCGGAGTGCAGGAACTGCTGGGTCATGCCGACATCTCGACCACCCAGATCTACACCCATCTTGATTTCCAGCATCTCGCCCGTATCTACGACGCTACGCATCCGCGGGCGCGCAGAAAGGCCTGAGGCTCCAAGCAGGGCCTGAATTCACGCACCCGAGACGTGCGCCGATGGAAACCCCATGAGCGACAAGTCAGGCTTCAATCCTCACGGCACGACTATCCTGGGCGTGCGCCGCAACGGCGCGCTTGCCTTGGGCGGAGATGGCCAGGTCACCCTCGGCAACACCGTCATGAAGGGCAACGCACGCAAGGTGCGCCGGCTCGCCAACGACAGGGTGCTCGCCGGTTTTGCCGGCGGCACCGCCGATGCCTTCACGCTGTTCGAGCGCTTCGAAGGCAAGCTCGAGAAATACGGCAACCTGGCGCGCGCCGCGATCGAGCTTGCCAAGGACTGGCGCTCGGACCGCTACCTGCGGCGTCTGGAAGCGCTGCTGCTGGTGGGGGATGCGGACAAACTGTTGTTGATTTCCGGCAACGGGGACGTGATCGAGCCCGACTACGACGTGGCCGCCATCGGCTCCGGCGGGCAGTTCGCACTGGCCGCCGCGCGCGCGCTTCTGGAAGGCTCCACTCTCGATGCCCGCAGCATCGTGGAGCGCTCGCTGAACATCGCCGCCGACATCTGCATCTACACCAACCGCAACCTGGTCATCGAGGAATTGAAACGCACCCAGGGCGCCGGGGTCTAAGCATCATGTCATCCCTAACACCCCGCCAGATCGTCCTGGAACTCGACAAGCATATCGTGGGCCAGGACGCCGCCAAGCGCGCCGTGGCCATCGCACTGCGCAACCGCTGGCGTCGCATGCAGGTCGACGAGCCCCTGCGGCAGGAAATCACGCCCAAGAACATTCTCATGATCGGTCCGACCGGCGTCGGCAAGACCGAGATCGCCAGGCGCCTGGCGAAGCTCGCCAACGCGCCGTTCGTGAAGGTGGAAGCCACCAAGTTCACCGAGGTCGGCTACGTCGGCCGCGACGTCGACTCGATCGTCAAGGATCTCGCGGACGTCGCCGTGAAAATCACCCGCGAGCAGGAAATGGCCAAGGTGCGTGAGCGGGCGCTGGACGCCGCCGAAGAGCGCGTGCTGGACACGCTCCTGCCCAAGCCGCGCATGATGGGGTTCTCCACCGACGAGCCTGCGCCCGCGCGCGACGGGGAGACGCGCCAGAAATTCCGCAAGATGTTGCGTGAGCACGAGCTCGATGACCGGGAAATCGAGATCGAGCTGCGCATCCTGCCCATGGGCGTGGAGATCATGGCGCCTCCGGGCATGGAAGAGATGCAGCAGCAGCTGCAGTCGATGTTCCAGAACCTGGGCGGCAACCGCACCCGCACCCGCAAGCTCAAGGTGCGCGAGGCACTGAAGCTCCTCACCGACGAGGAGGCCGGCAAGCTCATCAACGAGGACGAGCTCAAGATCCAGGCACTCGCCAACGCCGAGCAGAACGGCATCGTGTTCATCGACGAGATCGATAAGGTGACGCGCCGCCAGGAGACGCTCGGCGCGGACGTCTCGCGTGAGGGCGTGCAGCGCGACCTGCTGCCGCTGGTCGAGGGCTCGACGGTGGCGACCAAGTACGGCCCGGTGAAGACCGACCACGTGCTGTTCATCGCCTCCGGCGCGTTCAGCCTCTCCAAGCCCTCGGACCTGATCCCGGAACTGCAGGGCCGGTTGCCGATCCGCGTGGAGCTCGACTCGCTGACAGTCGGCGACTTCGTGCGCATTCTCACCGAGCCCGATGCCTCGCTCACCACGCAGTACAAGGCGCTGATGGCGACCGAAGGCGTGCGGGTCGAGTTCGCGCCGGATGGCGTGCGGCGCATCGCCGAGATCGCCTTTCAGGTGAACGAGCGCACCGAGAACATCGGCGCGCGGCGCCTGCACACCGTCATGGAGCGCCTGCTCGAGACCGTCTCCTACGAGGCGGCGGAGCACAACGGCAAGCCCGACGGCCAGGGCTCCGTGACCATCGACGCGAAGTACGTCGATGATCACTTGGGGAAGCTGGTCCAGGACGAGGACCTGAGCCGCTATATCCTGTAGATGCCCGCGCATTCAGCCGCTTTCGGTCGTGACTGTGTATTGCAAAGTACTTGACAATACAATGAGACTGCGGCTAGCTTCGACTCGTGACCAACCCGGAGAAGCAGACCGTGCAGTCCGCCAATACAGTCCGGATTGATTCCCAGGCCGCCGCCACGCTGCGCTACATCCGAGCGTCCATGGAGGCGGCGTCATCGATCGCGGTCCCGGGATCCGCCGGAAGCGCCATGGGTCTCGTGGGTCTGCTTGCTGCGGTGCTGGCGTCGACTCCCGGCCTGCGCGAGCATTGGCTCGGCATCTGGTTGCTCGCCGCCGCCGTCGCCGCCAGCCTGGGCACCGCGTTAGTGGCGCGACCGTCGTCGCTGCGGGGACTGACCCTGTCCGGTACGCCCATCCGCAAGCTTGCCCTGTGCCTGATCCCCTCGATGTTCGCGGGGGCCGTCATGACGGCGGTACATTGGACCTCGGGCAATCTTCACGCCATCCCCGGCACGTGGTTGCTGCTGTACGGGTGCGCCCTGGTCGCCGCCAGTGTGCCCACCACCCGAACCATCGCCGTGATGGGCGGATTGTTCGCGGCCCTGGGGTTGCTCGCGCTCCTGCTGCCCGACAATCTCCAGACGCTCATGCTTGGCATGGGATTCGGTGGTGTGCACCTGCTATTTGGCTTCCTCATTGGACGGGCTGGCGATGACCGCTAGGGTTCGGGCGCGCACAGGGGTTGAAAGGGCGACGCGGAGGGGTCCGCAGTTGGCGACCGTGCCTGGGTCGCCTCGTAAAAATGTTGACGCCAAAGCTGATCGATTGGTGTACGAGCGCGTACGTCTTGGCATCATGAGCGCTCTGGCGGTGCGCGAGGGACTCACGTTCAACGAGCTCAAGGATCTGTTTGCCGTGAGCGACGGCAACCTGAGCGCGCACGCCCGCAAGCTCGAAGACGCTAAATACCTGACCTGTACGAAGTCTTTTGAAGATCGTCGTCCCCAGTCGGTCTATCGACTCACGTCGCTGGGGAAGACGGCGTTGAATCGGTATCTCGACCACGTTGAGGCCGTGATCAAGGCTACCCGCGGGCGCTGATATTTTTTTGGGTCATCAACCCTGCAATACAAAGTACTTTATTATGCACATTGCAATCATCATGGACGGCAATGGACGGTGGGCGTCGCGTCGTCACCTGCCGCGCAGCGCCGGGCATCGTGCCGGCGCGAAGGCCGTCGACGCGGTGGTGGAAGCCGCGGCGCGGCACGGCATCACGACTCTGACTCTCTACGCATTCTCGGCCGCCAATTGGAGTCGGCCAGGTGCCGAAGTCAGTGCGTTATTCGCGCTGCTGCGGCGGCATCTGCTGACTCAGACACAACGCTGCCTGGATCGGTCCATTCGGATCAATGTCATCGGTCGTCGGGATCGACTCCCTCCCGGTTTACGGCAGCTGATCGAACGCAGCGAGCGGGCTACTGCGCATTGCCACGGGATGTGCCTGCGCATCGCCGTGGACTACTCCTCGCAACATAGCCTCGTCGAAGCCTGCCGGCACCTGCAATCAGAACCCGGCATCGACCGCCCACGCTTCGCCGAGCGACTCGCCGACGTTGATCATGCCATGGCGCCCGCGCCCGAGGTGGATCTCCTGATCCGGACTGGAGGCGAGCAGCGCTTGAGCGACTTCCTGCTGTGGGAGTGTGCGTACGCAGAGCTCTATTTCGTCGACTGTCTGTGGCCGGATTTCGACCGCCAGGCCTTTCAGCACGCGCTCGAGGAGTACGGTCAAAGGGAGCGGCGATTTGGCCGAATTGTCGCGGGCACCGTTGCACGAGCGAACCATGGATAGCTTCGGTCGGCCGCGCCGCCGTTCGGGTTTCGTACCTGCAGACATGGCGATCGCCCCAGCCCTGGGTCCCGCACCTCGTGGCCGACCAGTGCAGTGCCGTTCCGTGCTGTTGCTGAATCCGTTCTACCCCAAGGATCCGCGCGCCAGTTTCGGCAAGCATGTGCTCACCCCGACATTGGCGCTTACCAGCATTGCAGGCGCGACGCCGCCTCACTGGGATCTTCGGTATTGGGATGAAAACCTGCTGCAGGGACCGCCGCCCTGTGATCCTCCACCGCAGGTGGTCGGCATCACCGTTCACCTGACCTTCGCGCGGCGGGCGTACGAATTGGCGGCCTGGTACCGCAGCCAGGGGTCACTCGTCATCCTGGGTGGCCTGCACGTGTTGTCGTGTCCCGAGGAGGCCCTGCAGCACTCCGACGCGATTGCGATCGGGGACGGGGTGCAGCTGTGGCCCACCATTCTCAGCGACGTCGAGGCCGGATCGCTGCGGACCCGGTATGAGGCGGATTTCTCCCGCTCCTACGCGTTGGACCCGCCGGCGCGGCGCGCGATCCTGCCGCGCGCTGCGTTTCTGACGACCACCAGCATGATCGCGACGCGCGGTTGCCACAATCGCTGCGGCTTTTGTTATCTGTCGACCGACGGCCTGCACATGCCCTACCGGATGCGGGCCGTCCAACAAGTGGTCGACGAGATCGTGGCGGACCAGCAGCCCTACACGGTCTTCATCGACAACAATCTGGGTTCGCGACCGGACTACCTGCGCAGACTCTGCACGGCGCTGCGGCCACTCGGGATCATCTGGAGCGCTGCAGTCACCATCGACATCACCGATGATCCATCGCTGGTACGCGACATGGCGCTGTCAGGCTGCAGCGGCGTTTTCGTCGGGTTTGAATCACTCAATGCGGGGAATCTCCGTGACGCGCGCAAGCGCACACCGGCCCCGGAGGACTACGCCCGCAGGGTCAGCATGTTGCATCGCTACGGCATCCAGGTGAACGGCAGTTTCGTTCTCGGCTTCGACCACGATCACCCGGACGTGTTCAAGCGTAGCGTCGAGTGGATCGAGGCGAACCGGTTGGAGTGCGCCACGTTCCACATCCTGACGCCCTATCCTGGAACGCCTCTGTTCCGGCAACTCGAATCCCAAGGACGCATTCTGCACCGCGATTGGGACCAGTACGACACCGCCCATGTCGTATTCCAGCCCAGGCACATGAGCTGCGATGAACTCGACTGCGGCTACGCCTGGTGCTACGAGAAACTGTTCTCCCATCGGTCGATCTGGCGGCGCCGGCCGAGCGACCCCAAGGCGGTACTCGCCCATCTGGCGATGAGCTATCTGTACAAGCGCTCGAATCGCTTCTGGCACCTGCTGATCAAGCACCGTCTCACCGCAGCGGTTTGGCGGCCGTTGATCGAGCATTCACGGCGCAGGCACCTGAGACTCCGGCGACGCCTGCAGGCGTCCGCGGTGGTCCGGGCGAGCCATTGTGTCAGCCCCGGCGTGTAAGCATGAACCCGTATCGTGGCAAGCGCGCCCTTGACCTCCTCGTCGCTGGCAGCGCCGGCGTGCTGTTCGCACCCGTGGTCGCCGCTGTCACTATCGCGGTGTGGCTCGAAGACGGCGCCGCACCGCTGTTCTCGCAGCCTCGCGTCGGCCGGGGCCGCGAGCCGTTCACGATCCTGAAATTCCGCACCCTGCGCGAGGGTAACGTCACGCATGTGGGACGATGGCTGCGTCATACCGGGATCGATGAACTACCCCAGTTCATCAATGTATGCCGCGGCCAGATGAGCGTTGTTGGCCCACGGCCCCTCACGGCCGGGGACGTGGCGCGGCTCGGGTGGTCTGATGCCGCTCACGACTGGAGATTTTCTGCGCAGCCGGGCATTACCGGCTTGTCACAGCTGCTGGCGGGTCGCGGGTCACGCTCGAGCGAGCGGCTCGACCGGCTCTACCTGCGTCGACAGAGTCTTTCCCTCGATCTGCAGTTGCTCGCACTCTCCCTGGCGGTGAACGTTCTCGGCAAGCGCCGGGTGCGTCGGTGGATTCGCGCCAGCTGTGCGGGCGGCTGACGGTGACGGCGAGCCGCCGCGCATGTCGCTCAGATCCTGAAGCGCTCCTTCAGCTCCCCCGCCATGCGCCGGCTCACCTGCAGCGGCGCCTCGCAACCGCGCAGCCGCACGAAGTACTGGCCATCGGCACTGCGCTCGATGCGCTCGAGGTATTTCACGCCCACCAGCGCGTTGCGGTGGATGCGCACGAACGCCGCGCCGAACTCGCTCTCCAGCAGCCGCAGCGAATCCTCGATCAGATCCTCGCCCTTCACGTGACGGACGGTGGTGTACTTCTGATCGGCGAGGAAGTACTGCACCTCTTCGAGGGGGATGAGCCTCAAACCCTCGCGATGCCGCGCCGCGATGTGGCTGCGCCGCGCCTCGCCGGCGGCCGCGAGTCTCTGCAGCTGGGCGCGCGTCACGCGGCCGGCACGGGCGAGTGAGGCTGCCAGCTGCTCCTTGCGCACCGGTTTCAGCAGGTATCCCACGGCCTGCGCATCGAAAGCCTCGACCGCGTACTGATCGTAGGCGGTGGTGAAGATCACCGCCGGCGGCTCTTCCAGCACATTCAGGTGCCGCGCGGCTTCGAGTCCATCCATCCCCGGCATGCGCACGTCCAGCAGCACCACGTCGGGGGCCAGGTCATGGGTCTCCCTGAGGGCCTCGTGGCCGTTCGCGGCCTCGCCGATCACTTCGACGTCGGCGATCTCGGCGAGCAGGCTGCGCAGCCGCTCGCGCGCCGGCGGCTCGTCGTCGACGATGAGCACTTTCAGTTTGGCCGCCGCGCCCATGGGCTCAGGCCGGCTGCGCGGCGGCGGCGCCCGCGGCCTTCTCGATGAGCGGGAATCTCAGCGTCACGATGTACTCCGCATCGAAGCGCCCCGACTTCATGAGCGCCCGCTCGCCGTACATGAGGCTCAGACGCTCGCGGATGTTGGCGAGCGCCAGGCGGTTGCCCTCGCGCTCGCCCGGTGCGGGATCGAGCGGGTTGCGCACCACGATGGTCACGAGCCCGCCGCCGACCTCGCCGGTAATGGTCACCGTGCCGCCCTCGGCGCGCGGCTCGATGCCGTGGTAGATCGCGTTCTCGAGCAGCGGCTGGATCATGAGATGGGGTACCAGCGCATTGCCGGGCAGCGGCTCGGTCTTCCAGACCACCTGCAGCCGCCCTCCCAGGCGCAGCTGCTCCATGCGCTGATAGGTGCGCGCGACCTCGAGCTCTTCCGCCAGGGTGATGGTGTCGCGCTTGTCGCTCAAGGTGGCGCGGAACAGATCCGCCAGGTCCTGCACCGCCTGCTCGGCGCGTGAGGGGTTGCTGCGCGTGAGAGCGGCGATGGTGTTCATGCTGTTGAACAGAAAGTGCGGCCGGATGCGCGCCTGCAGCGCGTGCACGCGCGCCGCGGCGCGCAGCTCGACGCTGCGGCGCCACTCGTGCGCCACGTAGAAATAGCGCAGCGCGAGCCCCGTCACCACCAGCCCGATCCAGACGTTGCGCACCGCGAAGCTGCCCGCTGCCTGGGGAAACAACGCCGCGCCGCCGGAGTCGATGACCATGTGCGTGCGCCCGATCAGGTATGCGCACACCGACACCGTGGCCACCAACGCGGTGATGAGCGCCAGCACCACCGCCGAACCCACCGCAACGGTCGAACGCGCCAGCGGGCCGCGCCCCGCACACAGCAGCGCGGCGCCCGCGAGTCCGATCCACAAGAGGAACATCGAGGTGCGCACCAGGTCGGTCCAGAAGTCGACCGCCAGGCTCTGGCGCGCCAGCGTCAGCACGAACGCGGTGAGCTCGACGATGAGCACGATGGCGAGCGTGGCGTGCGAGGTGCAGAAGTCCGGCAGGTAGAACGCGTGCTCGCGGCCGGAGTCGGTGTTCATGTGTCGCGGGCCGGCGCGCCCATGATGTTGGTGCGCTCGAACAGCTCGGCCTTGAGCCGGTAGGTGGCCGAGATGTCCTCATCGCCGTAGCCGCGCGCCACGAGCTCGGCGTACTCGGCGAGCATGCGCTCCACGACCGGCAGGGCGACGCCGAAGCGCGCTGCCATCTCGCGGCAGATGCGAAGATCCTTCTCATGCAGACGCACCCGGAAGCCCGCCGGATAGGCACCGCGCACCATGTTGGGTGCGCGATGCACGAAGTACCAGCTCGAGCCCGCGCTCGCACAGCTCCTTGGCCGCCCAGCCGCCGCTGATCCCGGATCCGACGACGATCGCGTCGTATGTCTTCACGGGCATGGCTATTTCCCTC
>WNFR01005060.1_pt1 | contig 13503 bp, 12 predicted proteins | sample 5400221 | NCBI WGS metagenome assembly WNFR01 (sample SAMN13153357, study PRJNA577476) | soil metagenome | isolation source: 40 cm soil under Madrone tree | place: USA:California | collected 2016-06-14
CGAACCCGAGCGTCGCGAAGGTCATGATCACGATCTCGAGGACCTTCACCGCAATGGTAACGATGCGTTTGCTGAAGCGGTCGGCGAAAAAACCGCCCGTCATGGAAAAGACGATGAAAGGCAAGGAGAATAGCCCGGCGGTCAATGGCACGAGCGCGTTATGGAGCCAGGGCGCCAGGGCCATGTTCAGACCGATGAAGGTCACCAAAGTCTTGAGCGCGTTGTCGTTGAAGGCACCCTCGAATTGGGTGACGATCAAGCTCCAGAAACCGCGCAAGCCCTCAGGGTTGGTCTTCATTGAGTGGGCTTCATCAACCGGCCTCTCCCACCTTGCTCTGGCAGGATCTTTCTTAGCCTCAGATGCGTTGGCACATACGCCAGGAAGAACAGCGCGAGCATCCAAACAACGACATAGAGGCCCTGCGGCAGCCATTTTTGCGGATGGGCATCATCGAAGCCAAAGACCAGGTTCACGTTGAGTGGCAGCTTTGAATCGGCAAGCAGTGCTCCGGCTGGCGGCAGGAAAAAGAATGCGATGACGCAAAGCAGCCAGGCCAATGCCGTCCACGCCTTCAACGCCCGCCGATCATAACCGAGTCGCAGCACGAGATACACGAGCAGGAATGGAAGCCAGCCATGAAAAAGGGAAAGCCCGCGCAGGAACAAAGACCGTTGCGAGTCAAACATGTAGCTCGTCAGCCCCGTCAGGTGAAAGCCGAGCAAGCCACAGAGAAAATCCACGCACCAGAAGAACTGCGGAATGAGAATGCCGACCGCGGCCATCGAGATGGGGAGACTGTTCTCGGTCCAAATGGAAACCAGCGTAAGCAACAGCGCCGTATCACAGAAATAGAGAAAATTCGTTGGTCCATAATTGTACAGGTAAACGGGAACCAACACGGCCATGAATCCCGTGTAGGCGAGTTTCAGCCACATCGGGATCTTTGTTTTGGGCTGGATCGCAGCAATGACCACGCCAGGGCTCGGGCTCGCGACGGTGGTTGCTTTCATGAGCGGATTATTTCGTGTTTCTCAACAGATGCCAAATCGATAAAATACGCTGAATTACAAGGCCGGTCGCCTTCGCCCGGCATCGCCGGCTGAAATCATGAAAAAGATCCTGGCTTGAGACGGCCCCTTCTACCGAGCAATGCGTTTCTCCGCTCAGCCAGGAAATTGACACGAAAGAATCCTGAAGCGGGGGAGGATTTGCACGCGACATTGGAATTGTTGGCTGAGGAAGCATTTGATCCACGACTCAAGACTCACAGGTTGAAAGGGAACCTGGCCGGATCATGGGCTTGCAGCGCCGGGTACGACCTGCGCGTTGTGTTTCCAATTCGTGAAGCAAAAAGGCGCAGAGGCCATTCTACTGGAGGCCGTCGGCACGCATGACGAGGTTTATTGACTGCCACCATAGAGCACCTTGTATCGTCCCTCAACCCAGTCGCGCAGGCCATTGGAATACCACTTTGAAAAACGACGGTCGCTGGCCCCGCCGGCCAGGGTCGTTTGGATTTCATCGGTCGCCAGGTCGGTGATGAAGCGCAAGGAGGGCGCGAAGGACATCTCACGACCGCCGCCGCGGAAGATCTGACCTTGATGCACCGTGGCGCGATTTCCAGGCATTTCGAGCATGCAATCAAAGCCCAGGAACAGTGGGAACTTGCCGCCGAAGAGCAGGTGTCGCATCCGCACTTTGCGTGTCGAACCATAGGGTTGCGGAGGCGTGGCCAAGGCCTTGGCCATGGCTGTCCGATAAATGTCAGCCCGTGACTGCTTGCCAAACCAGGCAGATTTCTCCGCCAACAAAACACGATCAAAGTTGCCGTAGAAATCGAAGAACAGGCAAGTCTCGTTCAAAATCCGCTCGAGCACAGGAGCGCCGAAAGAGCATTCGCACTCGCCAAACACTTGGCAGATTAGCGCACGATAAATCTGCTCAAACACGAACGCGGCCTTGGATTCGCTGGTGTAATTGAAGTCCCACTCCTGGAGCAGCCTGAGTGCTTCAGGGTGCGCCGACGCAAATTCTGGAAGCAAGGGGCGGATGATGGCCATGAAAAATTCCGCCTGCGGTGAATATAAATCCAACTGAATGGCCCGCATATCTTTCAGCGTCATCTTCCCGTTATTGGGCGCGCCAATGATCGCGCTAATCCGATCGGCACGATAAGAGGCCATGCACAGGTTGATGGGATGCACCTTGCCTAACTGGTTCAGATCCTGATTGGCGGTGGCGAGGAAGCCTCGTGGCGGGTTCAGTGCGCGGGGAAGATCTTCCGGCGCATAGAACCCTTGCCAATCATTCGCCTGATCCCACCCGGGCAGCGGTGCCATACCGCTGATTCCGGATCGACGAATGGGCATTTTGCCCGACATTTGATAACCGATATTTCCCGAGCGATCGGCAAACACCCAGTTCCAGGCTGAATTGGACACTCGGCCCAGAGCTGCCTGGCCTTCTTCGACAGTCTTCGCCACCAGAATTGCGCAGGTGGAGTCGAGCGCAGTGGGCGCATTATCTTCACGGCAGGACCAGCGCGTGGTCAGGTATAAACCCGGTGCTGACGGATCGCCGTCCAGTACACCGTGGTTGTTCTCGTAGAAGACCGCTTCCACGGGTGGATTCTTTTTACGGCGAATGGTCTCTTTGCGAGTGGTAAACGGCAACCATGAATCGCCGCGGCGGTATTTGCCTTCGCGACAGTCCTCGATCCAGGAATCGATGCAATCCATGAAGGCGTAGGTGACGCCCCAGGCGAGATCGCGGGTGCGGCCAATGGCCACGCCCGGAATTCCAGGAAAAGTGCTGCCCATGGCATAGTGCGGCCCATCCTGGGCCTGCCATCGCAGGACTGCCTCATACCAAACCGCTGGGAAGCGATTAATCTCCAGATGGGGATCATTGCAAAGAAACGGTTTGCCGGAAGCAGTTTTCGCACCGGAGACAACCCAGTTGTTTGAGGCCATCATCCGAGGCAAGGCGGAAGCCCACTTCAGAGACGATGGCACAAGGCGCTCGGAAAGACGGACACGCCGGATTAGCTCTTCATCCAGGCCGTCGAGCTGTCCGGGAAACAGTTCGTCCAGTTTCGCTCGCGGGATGCCGTTCTGAACGCATTCGACAATAAACCGCTCCATATCAGCTTGCGATTGAGCAAGCACAACCAGGCCGGCGACTTTTGCCGTCAGACCGATGTCGGCGGCAGTCCAAGGCTCGAAGCGACAGCCCATCAGGCGAAGTTCCCACGGGAGGGGGTGGGTCGAAAAGTAGAGATTGATTCCCTGGCAGAACGAATCAACGGCGGATCTGGCTCGGCCGGAAAGCGCAGCTTCCTCACGGGCGGAAACGGTCCCGAGATCCCAGCGGCGAAAAAACCGATCCAGATCGAGCATCTCTTCGGTGTCCTGCAACAGCTCGCAAGCCCGGCCGCGGCCGAGGATGCGCACGAGCAAGATTTGCAAGCCGCGATCCCGGGCCTGACAAAATCCCAGGCCCAGTTGGGCATCATTCAGACTGGCGGCGGTAATGTGGGCGACGCCTGCGGCATCCCGCTCCAGACGAACTGGCCCGGCTTTGCCGGAGATTTGGGTTGATCGTTCGCTCATGATCTTTCTCGGGTCAGGTGTTGCATCCCACTATTTCCCTGACAGAAAAACGAGTTTTTTAGATTTGAGTTCATTGGTCAAACCGCAACAAGAGTTAAGTGCATAGCCCTATTAAAAAAATTTTGGCTTTACCAGCCTTTACCACGCTGCGTCCCCACTCGCCAACGTCTCCAACTCATGAATTGGAGCCTGTTTGTCACCAATGTCAGTGCCGAGGTCTGGACCGCCAAGGTCATTGCCAGGATTTACCGGCTGCGGTGGCGCATTGAGATCATTTTCAAATCCTGGAAAAGCCACTTGCGCCTGCGCGAACTCAACTGTCGCTCGGCCGATCTAGTCCGGCTTTCAGTGATGCTCAAGCTCCTCTATGGTCTGTTGACCATTTCCTGTTTTGGTGCTTTGGCTAAGTTCAGTTCTCCCTCACATCAGCCTAGTCTGTTGCGCTTCTCAAAAGTCTTGGGCCAATGCGGCCTGTTAATGGGCGCCATCCTACTCCAAATCAGCCCGGACCAATTGCTCGCTCACTATTTGGCTAAACACGCCTTTTACGAGCAGCGCTCCGACCGCAAAAATTTCCACCAACGCTTGGCTGAGTTGTCATGCCCGTTAGCTTGACGCCAATGGGCTAAAGCCGGCCAGGTGCAGGTATTTTCGAGCGGGCTAAATAATCTCGGAATAATTGCAGTTTTCCCAGCGCCACCGGCTGAAGCCGGGACTCCAACCTGCCAAACCTCGCCAAACCTGGGACATGCCCTGAAAGGGCTTGCAAATGGTTTGGCAGATGCTATTTTCCACGCCGAACTTAGACAGGATTGTTATGGCAAGAATTTGTGAATTGACCGGGAAACGCCCGATGAAAGGCAGCATCATTTGGCGAAGTGGAAAGTCCAAGAAAAGCGGCGGTATCGGAACGCATATTACCGCGATTACCAAACGGCGCTTTATGCCGAACCTTCAGCGGGTGAAGGCGCTAATCAACGGTGAGGTGCGCTATGTGCGAGTCGCGGCCAGCGCACTCAAGAAAGGGCTGGTTACCAAGGCTCCCAAGCGGACCTGGAAGAAGGAAGAAGCGGCCAAAGCGTGATTTAGCCGTTAGTTTTAAGCTTCAACAGACCGGGGTCAATCAAGCGAGTCCAGCGCTCTTGTTCGGAAATCGGGATCAGCCCCTGCTGAACCTTGAGCCAGGCCATTTCACGCAGCGAACGCCAGCCCAGTTTTCGCGCTGCTTCGCGCAATTCGCCGGTGTGTAGCCCAGGTTGAATCAAATCTGCAATCGCTTCGTTGAGCAGGAAAAATTCGTAAATGGCCACGCGGCCACGGTGGCCTTTCTGGTTGCACTCGACGCAACCCCGGCCTTTCCAAGCTCCGACTTCCTGAGGCGCGATGCGAAGGGCGGCAGCCATTTCTTCACGGGTCTTCTCCGGGATAGCCGTATCTTCTATCGCACAATGCCGGCAAATCCGGCGGAGCAGACGTTGGGAGATGCTGCAGACCAACGAGGAAGAAATGAGGTAGGCCTCGATTTTCATTTCCAGCAAACGAGTGACCGCGCTGATGCTGTCGTTGGTGTGCAGCGTCGATAATACCAGGTGCCCGGTCTGGGCCGCGCGGACAGCGATTTCAGCCGTTTCAAAGTCGCGAATCTCGCCGACCAGGACTACGTCGGGATCGTGGCGCAATACCGAGCGCAGCCCGCTGGCGAAAGTCAGGCCGATCGGTTCGCGGACCTGGATCTGCACCGTGCCATCGAGTTGATATTCGATGGGATCTTCAAAGGTGATGATTTTGCGGCCTTCATCATTTGCCTGGGCCAGCGCGGTATAAAGAGTCGTGGTTTTTCCGCTGCCGGTGGGACCCGTGAGCAGCACCAGGCCCTGGGGTAATTGGGTGAGCTGGCCAAAAACCGCTTCCTGGTTTGGCTCCATGCCGAGCTGGACCAGGTCGAGAAACAGACTCTGCCGACCGAGAATGCGCAGACAAACCGCCTCGCCGTACTTGGTGGGGACGACAGAAACGCGAAGATCATATTCCTCGTCTCCGGTCTTCATGGCGATACGCCCGTCGTGCGGAAGACGTTTTTCCGCAATGTTCAGCCCCGCCATAATTTTTAGTCGCGAGACGAGGGCGGCGTGGAGTTGGCGAATATCCGCTGGCACTGGCACCGTCTCCAGAATGCCGTCCACGCGATAGCGAAGCCGAATCGAAGTGGCAAAAGGCTCCAGGTGAATATCAGTCGCTCGCAAGCGCAAGGCTTCGTGCAAAATCTGGTCCACGAAACCCGAAACCGTGGCCTCGAGAGCGGAATCGGCTTCTTTGTCCTGCACGTCGAAAACAATCTCCTGATCGAGTTCGGCGCCACCGCGTTCCAGACGCAGCTTTTCTACCGTCTCAGCACCCAACCCAAAATGCTTCTTGATGACGGCGTGGATAGCGCTGGGGGTGGCCAAAACTATTTTGAAGCGTTTGCCCAGTAGCAGCCGAAGATTCCCCTGCTCCATTTGGCGGGGCGGTTCGCTGAAGGCGAGAATCAGACCGTCATCCTCAATACCCAGCGGGAGCAAATGGTAATGGAAAATGAATTTGATGGGCACGAGCTCGAGGATTTCGCGCTTGGGATCAAGGGCCACCGGATCGACGAATTCCAGGCGATTGGCCGTAGCCAGCGCGCGCCAGGTATCTTCCTCGGAGGCGAAATTCAAATCGGTAATGGCGCGGTGCTGCGGCAGGTTGAGCCGTGCCTGGCGACGGCGGACCTGTTCGAGCTGTTGCGCAGAAAGCTTGCCTTCTTCGAGCAATAGGTCGCCGGGTTCCTTTTGAAAGGTATCGGTCTCGAAGCTCATGGGACGGGGACTTCGATTTCTTTTTTCGCGTTCAGCGGCAACAGGGTAGTCTGACCGGCGACGTTGGTCAAAGTCAACGCCTGCACGGTGGCTTCCGCGAAGAACCAATTAGTGGAGACGCGCGCGCCGATTGGCTTGTCCACCAAAGCATCGGCTAATTTTACCATCACCTGCCTGGGATGAGCATCAGTTTGATAAAACCCCAGATACGTAATATCAATCTTGCGCGTCGTGGGGGGCGGCGGGGTGGGGGCGGGCTGGGGAATGAAATGCCGCGTAAAAAAGACGCTGGTGGTGTTTGTATCGGCGATGATCCTGGGCCAGATACCCGGTGAAAAAAGGCGTTCGAGTTTGGATACCGGGGCTGGACTCTGCGCTGGCGCCGACAACGGGACCGTGTCGCGGAGGGCGGGAGCTTTTGCCCCGAACCTCGTGGCGGCCAAAAAGAGCAACAACCACAAGCCCGCATGAACACCCACGGCGAACCAACGGCTTCTAACTATCTGGACCAGCAGGGGCATCATAACCAGATTCATTCGCGCAAAACAAAACCGACCGCGCGCAACGAGACACGCACTTCATCGGGTTTATCGGGCCCCTGTTTCTTCATCATTAGGCGCTCGATAAACAGGGGAGCCTTATTCGTCAAACCCTCCGACAAACCTGCGGCACGCATTTCATCGGCGCGCAGAGGCAGACTTTGGAGCAGCTTGAGCAGGCTGGCGGCTGAGCCCGTCATCTCAATCTGTAACGGGATCTCGATCACCGGCACAGGCGTGCTGGCTGGAGGTTCATTCGTGAGCGCCACGGGGACTTCGAGCGAATGGATAACGCTGACTCTGCATTGCAGGGCAGTGGTCAGAAGGCTATCCACGAGCGATAAAGCGGCCCAGAGAAACATCGGCTGTTTCATCTCCGTCGTATATTCGGGAAATCCGGCAAACACCGCAGGCTCGACGGTCACCTGGCACGTTTTTGCCAGCATGCTCGTCTCATTTATCTGTTTGCTGCGATCGCTGCTATAGTCAAAATTTTCAAACCGCGCCTGGTTCATTTTGCTGCGCACCGCGCCGCTGAGTTCGAGACGCCCTGCCAATTTCTGTTTGGCGTTCTCCAGCAGGGCGATAGCATGGCGGGTCTCGGCCAATTGATTGGTGATGTGCAGGAAATCGATTGCGGTGACATTGGTCTGATCCAGAGAAGTGGACAATTTCTGCCACGCGGTTTGCAGCGGAGCATTGAGGCCCTCAGCCCGCCGCCAAAGCGGCCCGAGCACGGCAAAGTAGTACGCGACAAGTCCGACCCCGGCCAGAGGAATAATGCTGCGTCGCTTAAAATGCTGGAAAGCAGCCATCTCAAAAAACAGGACGCTTGTTCATCGGGGGTTTTCCGAACCAGTTTCGCCAGTAACTGGAGTAACCGGAGCCGGCCGCGACCGTCTTGGTGTGCGCGACGACGGCATGCCTGCGTTGCGTTTGCCGAGAGCCGGTTTTTGAAAATCAGTTTCCGCGAATTCCAAAGTCAGGACGAACTCGCGTTCGGGGATGATCACTTTGGGATCAGCGAGCGGCCGGCGCAGGTCCTCGGAGAGTTGATCCGCTTTGGAAAAGATTCCCTGCTGTTGGAGTTCTCTGACGATTTGACTGATGATTGAACGGCGGGCCGCTTCAGCTTCCTCGGGAATACACAGCTCAGCAATAATCCCCGCTCGCGCGGGACTCCCGTTGCCTGATAGAGACCATTGACTGGAAAATGGACCGGGCAAGGCCCAATTGGGTGTCGAACCAACGAAGTTCGTTCGGGCCGGCTTGTTGGTTGAATTCTGCGGCAACGGCTGGGCAAAATAGCTCTGCTGGTCAGCAATCAATGTGTACCAGCAGCTTCGATTGCTCCGAGACTGCTGCAGCAAAGACAATGCCTTCAGAGTGTCGAGGGTATTTTGTTTGGCGGCAAACACTAGCCGAACGGTTTCATACTCCGCGAGCAACTCGCTGGTCAGCGCATCATTTTCATCCACCGAGTCCTGGCCGGCCTGCACCTTGGAGAGCAAGGCTTGCTTGTGGGTAATGAGCGACAGGTTATGCCAGGTGCCCAGAGCAAAAATCAAGATGCACATCCCGACCAATAATAAACTGGCAAACTCGAGACGTTGCCGGCCCACCCTTTTTTGCCAGGCGATGCGGTAATCCTCCGGCAACAGAGACACCGGTTGCGCGCTATAGCCAAGCCCCTGAAGCGCGGCGCCGAAGGCAACTTCGAAACCCTTGGCCGGCTGCGGGAGTTTGGCAGGCGCGCCAGAAGGCCAGGAACGCAAGTTGAGGCCCGCCCGGGATTTCAAGTAGTCGAGCAACCCCGGTTGATCGAATCCGCCACCGCTTGCGACGAAATGAAATCCCGACCGATCCGCGCCCACGGCAGGATTCCGGTCAAACCAATCCTTCAATTGGCGATTCAATTCGGCTACCCAGCCATCCATTGCAGTTATTAGTGGGGCATCGGCCTTGGCGCCGCTCAACAAATTCGTGCTGCGCTTGAGCTCTTCCGCCGCTTGCTCAGAACAATTCCGCTCGCGCGCGAGCGCTCGCGTGAAAAAATCACCGCCCATTTGAAAACTCGTCGCGAAGGCCCCCTGTCCGGCCAGCAAGACCACCACCACGGTAGTCTGAGCGCCCATGTGAACCAAAATGGCGCGCGACGAGTCCGCAGCGCTGGCCCGGTATGCGGCGATCAAAGCATTCGCAGTGGTCGTGACCTCGCTCAAATCTTCTTGCTCAAGCCCCAGGCGCGCAATGCGGTCGCGGATGTCCCCCTCCTGGCAAAGCGTGACCCAGAATTGCTGGCGATTTTTTGCCGCCGTTTCGATGCGGACAAAGTCATAAACGATTCGGCTCTCGCTCACGCCGGTAAGCCGAACCGTTTCATCTTCGATGAGCTTTCTGACTTCGCTTTCCGGGGCGAGCGGCACGTCAATGACCTGGGAGGTTGACAGGTGTTGAGAAAGCACCAAAGCGATAGGCGGAGATCCCCATGAATCCAGCGTGGCAAGGACGTGGGTCTTGATCTCTTCAGCGGATACCAGGCCCTCTGCTTTCAGATCGATCAGCTCTCGATGCCGAATTCGCACCCGCCCGAAATCACTTTCGGCCAGCAGCAGTTTGAGGCAACGGTCGCCCGGGTCCACTGCTGCCACGCGCCGGATCGGAGGGCGCAGGCGGTTCAGTGTTAAGAGTGGCCGGATCACTTGGCTTGGGAAGCGGGCTTGGCCTCGCGCGATTCTTTGTCGAAGACGAGGAATTCGCCGGAATCTGTCAGAATGGTCGCCGTGACAAAAATTAATAGGTAGCGAGGCGTATCCACTTCGGTCCGTCGCCGGAACAGAACGCCAAGAATGGGAATGTCACCCAGCACCGGCACCGACTCCACCAAGGTGGACCGCTGACGTTCCAGCACGCCGCCCATGACTACCGTCTGGCCAGAGCTTACCACGACGCGAGTCGAGAGTTCCTGGGTCCGATATTGAGGCAAGTTGATGTCGAAGGTGCTGAACGGGTTGTTGGTGCCGCCCTGAAAGTCAGTAAGAGTGGCATAGCGCACGAGTTGAACATCTGTATTCACTTTAGGATTGAGAGCCAGCAAGATACTTTTTCCGTCGCCGCTGATGCTGGCCATGACATTCAATTCGGCGCCGGCGGTGATTTTCGTTGGCTTGCCGGCCGGCACGAAGGAGGATGCAGTATAATACTGCTGGACCGTCTGCTTCACCTGGTATTCTTCATAATAGTACTGTACCTTGCCGTCGCTGATGGTGGCTGGGCGGTTGTTTAGCACTGCCAGGCGAGGTTCACTCAGCGTTTGGGCCTCACCGCTTTGATTGAGCGCGGTAATCGTGGCGCTCAGCTCGGCTGCCCCGAGAATATTCGTGAAGGTTTGGGAGACGCCCAGTCCCATGACCGGGTTGCCCGCCGTGGAGTGCGGGAAATTCTGATTGCCCACGATGCCCGTGAAATCTGTCGGCAGGCTCGTGGCACTGAGATCGCGCCCCGTTTCCCAGACCGCGCCCAACTGGAGAAAAGCCGGTTTGGAAAGGGTAACGAATCGAGCCTCGATCAAAACCTGCTGGATAGGTTTGTCGAATTCCTGAATAATCTTCTCCATCACATCCAATTGCTCCGGAGTGCCCTTGGCCACCACGAGATTTCGCTCGTAATCTATGAAGTACGTTCCTTTATAAATCTCCTTGATGGCCCGTTCCAGGGCCGGTTCCTTGGGGGCCTCATCGTTTACAAATTTCTTGAATTTTTGGTTTTCGTTGGTGGTGATGACTGCCCCGGCGGTGGTCGTCGTCTTGTTTACTTCCTCCGGACCAAATTGGGCGGGCAGGACGAAGCCCTTGCGCAACTTATAAAAGCGGGTTTCCTGAAAAACTTTATTGGTGTCTTTGGCATCGACGACCCAAACCAATTCGTCGCTGACCTGAAATTGCAAATCATAGTTCCGCGCCACGTATTTAAGAAATTCGCCCAGAGGGACTTGGTCCAGGTTGACGTTGGGGACCTGTTTGAGGGCTGGCAGCGATTTATCGGCGACGATGTTCACCCCCGCAGATTGGCTCACATTCACGAGGACGGTTTCCAGCGAGACATTGTCGAGATGGATGGAAACTTTTTTCTCGAGGACTTTCGCCATGCGCCCTTTGGTGCTTTCAAAGTCAAATAGCGGCCCTTGTTTGTGAATGGTTTTGTTATAGGTATCGGGGATGTAAGGAGCATTCTCGATCTGGTCCACGGCGTCCCGCACGTCTTTGCGGTTCAATAAGCCGCGATCCTTCTGCTCTTTCAAAAGCGCGGGCAGACCAGGATTGAAGACCGAATCCTTGGCATCGATTTCTCGAATTTTATCTTCCAGCGCCTGCTCACGCCTTTTTTGCCGCGCCTCGATAACCCATCCGTGGACGCGCTGCACCATGACATTCTGCGGCGCGATCTCAAATAGCGCGTCAACTTTCACCTGGGCTTCCTCCCAGCGCTCGTGCCGCGCCAGATCCATGATCTCCTTAATCTGCGGATCGTAGGCCTCGTTATAAGTCACCTTTGGGGGCGCCGCTGGCACGGGCGATGTTCGTGGAGGCGGTGCGGGATGATAACAACCGGTAAAAGAAATCAACAGCAGCCCCATCGCTGCCGTTGTTTTCGAGCTGGTGGGCGTAGATCGCGAGAGCATGGAAGGGAATTGACGCAGAAATCACCCCCTGAATTCAAGCGTAATCTCTGGGAAAATTAACTCTTTACTCGCCGCATCGTCGCGCGTTTCAGTTCGCGCTCCGCTTCGCGGTTCTTCAAATCCTCGCGCTTGTCGAACTGCGCTTTACCTTTGCCAACCCCCAACGCGACTTTCACTTTGCCGTTCTTCCAATAAAAAGAGAGCGGCAGCAGCGCGTTGCCTTTCACCGAGGCCAGCTCGAAGAGCTTTCGGATTTCCGATTTGTGCAACAGCAGTTTGCGAAGAGCTTTGGGCTGATGATTTTGGAGATTGCCGTGCGCGTATTCGTCAATGTGCGCATTGTAGAGATGGACCTCGCCATCCTCCACGCGGGCGAAAGCATCGCTGATTTGGCCTTTGCCCGCCCGAAGGGCCTTTACCTCTGTGCCGTGCAGGACAATTCCCGCCTCGAAGGTTTCCAAAATATGGTAGTCGCGACGGGCTTTGGGATTGGTCAGAATATCCGCCATCAGCGCGCGGGTGGATGATTGGATTAATGGATGACTGGATTTTCGCTTCTTTTCCCGCCATTCATCCAGCAATCCATTTATCCAATAATCCAGCTTAATGCTTTTTGCGTTTCTTGCCCACGGGACGCGTCAACTCTACGATTTCCGGCATTTCGAAACCGATCTTCTCTTCGATGATTTCCAGCAAGGCAATGTCTGCTGCTCCTAAATTCCCCACGTCTGAAATCAGTGGACGCCCTAGCGCGCCTCCCCCCGAAGTGAGCTGGCGCACACGGCGTGAAACCAGGTTAACCAGAACGTTAGGGTTGCCAACTTTCTCCAATGCTTTTTTCGTCAGTTCAGCGTTCAAAGTGTGTTTCTTCCAAATGTTAACAAACCGAGCCAGATAAACTAGCGATTTGGGCGGCAAACGCAATTTAAAAGTTAAGCCATTAATCGGCTTGCACGCGCGGACCGGTTTCCTTAATAGAAAGCCGCATGTCCGCCCGGTCCATCACCCTTGCTTCGACGAATGAACGTCGGTTCGATCTGCAAGCATTTCTTGCCGCACGCACATCGGAGGTGAACCGCGCGCTCGACACTTTTCTTCCGAAAGCGAACGTTAAGCCGCGCACGATTCATGAAGCCATGCGCTACTCCCTGTTCGCCGGCGGCAAACGAATGCGTCCTGCGTTGTGTCTCGCGGCGGCCGATGCTTGCGGCGGAAAGGAAGCCGAAGCGATGCCTCTGGCCTGCGCCGTCGAGTGTATCCACACCTACTCTCTTATTCATGACGACCTGCCCGCCATGGACAACGATGATTTCCGCCGTGGCAAGCCAACCAATCACAAGGTCTTCGGCGAGGCGATCGCGGTACTCGCAGGGGATGCGCTTTTGACACAGGCATTTGAGATTGCCGCGCAATGCAAAGCCTGGCCGCGTTATTCTCACCAGCGGATTATTTTGGAACTGGCGCGGGCTTCCGGATCGCTGCAGTTGATTGCCGGTCAGGTGGCTGATCTGGAGGGAGAAGGAAAGAAGATCCGCGCTCCACAGCTTCGCTATATTCACGAGCGAAAGACTTCGGCTATCCTTTGCTGTGCGGTTCGCCTGGGCGGCATGAGCGCCAATTGCACACCGCGCGAGCTCAAGGCGCTGACGGATTTTGGCTATCACGTCGGACTCGCCTTCCAAGTAATTGATGACATTCTTGACGTGACGCAAACAAGCGAAAGGCTTGGCAAGACTGCCGGCAAGGATACCAAAGCTCAAAAGGCGACCTATCCGTCGATTGTCGGTTTAGAGAATTCGCGCCGGATTGCGGAGCGCCTGACGCGACGGGC
>WNFR01007922.1_pt1 | contig 13503 bp, 16 predicted proteins | sample 5400221 | NCBI WGS metagenome assembly WNFR01 (sample SAMN13153357, study PRJNA577476) | soil metagenome | isolation source: 40 cm soil under Madrone tree | place: USA:California | collected 2016-06-14
ACGCGCCGTTCTGGCCCGTGAGAGCCTGGTTTATGAGGGTCAGCGCTGCAAAATCATGCAGCAGATGGCGGCCGGCGTTCTCTCCGCGCTTTACCTCAGAACTCACCCCGCTGACCAGCAGCGCGGCGTGAACTTCGTAATTGGACCCTCCCGAGGACGCCGGTACAAAACTGACCCGCCAGTAGGTGGCGTCTTCAGAGACGACCCGGAGCAGTCCTGCCTTCGTCCCGGATCCGGCCGGAGCGCCCTTCAGGCCGAACCAGTTATGCCATTCTTTGCCGTTCAGGACAAACCCGGGAGTGTAAACGCTGTCGCTAGCCCAGGATGAGGCGTAGTCACTTTGCCGGTCGGAGAATTGATGGCTCGCCCATTTGTCACGCCAACCGAGGTAGTCCCAGTAGTCAACGTGGAAGGCCACGGGCACGAAGTCGCTCCACAGCTCCGGTTTTTCTTTCAAGTGGCTCAACCACGACTCGGCAGGCGGACAACTGCTGCACCCTTCAGAAGTGTAAAGCTCGACCAAGGCAGTTTGGCGCTCAGAACTCTGAAACACGATAGGAGCAGCGCTAACCGTAACGCCGGCAAGCACGCCCAAACTCAAGTAGCGCATGGCAATCATACTTTTATCTCGATTAAGCACTTCGAAGGGTCTAACCGCGCAGGTAATGGCAATTGTAACCGCCGGGGTGTTTTTGGAGGTAATCCTGGTGGTAAGCTTCCGCCGGATAGAACGCCGATGCCTTGGTGATCTCCGTCGTAATCGGACGCTCCCACTTGCCCGATTTATCCACTTGGGCTTTTGACACGCTCAGCGATCTGTCTCTGCTCTTCGCTCGTATAGAATATGGCCGAACGATACTGCACTCCGATGTCATTGTGTTGTTGGTTCAGAGTGGTGGGGTCATGCATGCGGAAGAAATACCCCAACAACTGCTCATAACTGAGCCTGGAGGGATCGAACACGACTCGAACTGCTTCCGCATGGCCGGTTGTGCCACTGCAGACCATCTCGTAGGTCGGGTTGGGTACCGTGCCGCCCGAGTAACCGACAGTCGTCTTAATAACTCCGGGAATGTTCCGAATGATTTCCTCCATACCCCAAAAGCACCCGCCCGCTAAAATGGCGGTCTCTCGCGGCGGCGAGGGTTTGATCAAGTCGGCTCTCACGAAAGGTTCGAGATAATTGCCATAGCCTTGCGCAGCCATCTTCTCCATCGGAATGAAACGCAGCGAGGCGGAGTTTATGCAATAGCGCAAGTGCGTCGGCCCCGGACCGTCCTCAAACACGTGGCCCAGGTGCGAGTTAGCCGTTTTCGAGCGCACCTCGGTGCGTCCCATGCCGAAAGAATTGTCAGTTCGTTCGACGATCCTCTGGGCGTCCACCGGTTTCGTGAAACTGGGCCAGCCGGTGCCCGAATCGAACTTGGCCAGGGAACTGAATAAGGGTTCGCCCGAAACGATGTCCACGTAAAGGCCTGGCTTTTTGTTGTGCCAGTAGGCGTTCAGGAAGGCGGGTTCCGTTCCATTTTCCTGGGTCACGTGATATTGCTCGGAACCTAGCTTCTTTTTGCGCTCAGCGAGGGGAATGGGCGTGAATTTGGCTGTGGCGTCCGGCCCACGCGCTTGGTCCGCGAAAATCTCGGCGGCCTCGCGCGCCGAATTGGCCGGGTTACAGCCGGCGAATCCCGCAACCAGAACCGCCGCGGCCGATAAACTTAAAATGCAGTGCTTCATAGGCGGAGCACCCTTCTTGTTCATGCTTTCCCGCCGAAACTCACGTGGTCGTCCAATTCCAGCACGTCCATCCACGTTTTGATGTCTTCTCGAGTCTTGGTGAGCTTGCGCACGTATTCGCAAAAAAAAGACATCGTCTCAGCATCGCTGTCCGGACCGCGCTTTTCCTGATAGTCCGACCAATATGCAATTTCCCATGCCGAACGCTTATGTTTTGAGTTGGCGCTAATCCACAGCAGGATTTCGCCGTCGCCTTTGCCGGTGGCCAACTCAGCCTTGAGCCCTTCAGGATCGAGACCCAGAAAGTTCAGAATATGCTGATCCAGCGGACAGTTATAGTGATATTCACCGTTCTTGGCAGCGAGCGTGGCACGGCCCTTGTCAAGCATTCGTGGCAAGAGGGCATAACCGCCCAGCCGGCAGTGCGGACTTCGAGGGGGACGTTGAGTGAGATCTGGTGCAGGGATGTTATGTGTGTTCATTCAGTTATCTTTCTATCGTTTAGCGTTCTTTTCGTCTCAAGGAAGCCTCCGCAGGTGGGTTTTACGGGTCCGAAAATGGTCTCTGTCAAAAGAATCAGGGTCCTGGCAGACGCTTGAGTTCTTCAAGGATGTCAGACGCTTTAGTTCGATCGCCATGGCTATGGCTGATCTTGGCCGAGAGGACACTCCCCTGCGAGTCCAGGACAAAGGTGGCCGGATAAGCCGTTTCCTTCGGAGCGTCCCATCTCAACCCGTAAGCGTTAACCATCGTGTAATCGGGGTCGGTCACATAAAGGAACTCTTTCGGCCATTGCTTGTTTTCCAGGAACTCTTTGGCATGCGCCTCTAGGTTATCCGCGGGGCCGGGATAAACCATGACCACATGCGCCTTCGCCTCTGCGAAACCGGTCGACGAAGCGATATAATCCTGCACCTGTCTCGTGCAAATAGGACACTGGTATCCCGGCCAACCTCGCAGCACGATGAGGACCACCCTGCTCCTTGCAGTCAGATCGGTTAGGCGGATGGTCCGGTTGTCCAGAGTCTTGAGTGCGAAATCCGGAGCTTTGTCCCCGACCTTCGGCGGAGCAGCGGCCTGCAGCGCAAGTGGAACCACGCACGCCAGGAGCGCAGACCCTATGCTGTATAATTTGGCTATTTTCATGGTGTTCGTTCCGGCAACTGATCCGTCCGATTCCAAGTTGTTGAAATGCTCATTCGCTTTGCATCAAAGTCTCTTTTCCTCGATGTCGTACACATCTAACCATCGGTACACCACCCTACCTGCGGGCAGATGCTTATGGATGTAACCTTCCAGAAACTCCTGTATTTCTTCCGGCATGTCGCCGACGCACGTTTCTCGGATTCGATTATTCCACTTGATGATTTCGATTCGCGAGTGCTGCGCGGCGTGCTCCGTAATCCAGGCTGCGACCGCCTCATCGTCGGCGCCAGTGGCAACCAAAGACCGGAACGACTCGGCGTTGATGCCGGCGAACTCGAAAAGGAAACGGTCAAGCGGGCAATCAAAATGATACTCACCAAGAGTGCCAGCAATGGCAGCGCGGCACTTATCGAGCACGCGAGCGGCGAGGACGTAGCCAGCCAGCGTTTCGCGCGGGCTGCGCGGAAATTCATGGGTGAGGTCTTTTGCTTTCAGTGCCTTGGTCTTGGTGTTCATGTTTCTTGATATTGCAGTCGTCGTCTCATTTTTCCAAAAAAGCTTCAAAACAACATCCTAGCGTTTATCATCCATTATCGCCGACGAATTCAACCCCTCGAAAGAATCCCTCCGCGGTCCAGTTGCGGAACCAGAGTTTCAAATTGCTGGCGAGTTGATCCATGCTATCGCTCGAAGCCTGTGCCGCGTATTCGATGGCTCGTCCAACAGGCAAGCCTTGCTGGATGGCCCGCAGCAACTCGAACTCCGTGCCCGAAAGATTGTAGCGCCGGACAACAAAATCCCGGCGGGAAAGGGCGACGAACGACTCGCTTGCCGATGGAAGGGGAACAGATTCATTTTCTTTCACCTGGCGCAAGCGGGTGTAGTAGTCGTTCACCGGGAATCGGGTCGCCAGCAGTTGCAGACAAGGCACCGGCTCAAGCTGGGCCTCGGGCCAGCGCTCGGGAGAGAGATTCAGCAGTTCATCGGCGTTGAAGAGGGGTTGACCTTCAACCCCCAGCCCATCGAACACTTCGTAAATCGCCCATTCAAGTCGGGCGAGCTCGATGAGGAACTCAGGCCAATCATCTACTTCTTCCGCTGATGATCCGATGCCCGAAGGGTCGGGTTCTGGGCCGTCGGCTGCAGGACGCGTGTCCTCAAGGTAAGCCGGGAAGCGTTTGCCCAATTCGTTGAGCGTGTAACTGCGCGGGGGATAATCCTGGAGATAGCCAAAACCAAAACCATCGAACGCTTCATCCCCTAATGTGCGTTTCATCATGGGGAAGACCTCGCCGAGGCAGTCCAACAAGCGCGTATGGTAAGCATTCGCGTAGATAGCGAGGCGTTCGGCGGCAGTGAGCGCCCGGGACCGCGTGATCACTTTTTCCAATTGGCCGGGCCTGAGTTGGATTAGCCGTTGCGCTTCTTCCGAACTGGCGCCTGAATCTGCACCATTGGGATGAGTGATGACCGTTTGAAACCAACGCTGCAGGCGATTGATCTCGGCGGAACTGGATGGAGCGTGAGGCGTGCTCATTCAACTTGTGCAACGACGTGATGCAGCGGGTGCGGTACGGTGTTTTCCTCTTGGAACCCACCAATGTCTTGGTCGCTACCGGGCGCGATAGCCAACCGCTCCACCGGCACGTTCGTCATCCTTTCGTCGGCCAACTCTACGCCGATGTGTTGTTTGGCCTTCAGCACTTCAGCGTGGAGCACCGGGAAGGGCGGAATCTTGGCGTCCCATTCCAGCAGCGTTGACACTCCACCCGTGAGCTGGTGAGCCAGGCGATAGAGTTTCCAGACCAGGTCGATCACATGGTTGTCATGGGTGTCGATCAGGTGTGTCTGACAGTTAGTGTGGCCCGCAAGGTGAAATTGCACGACGCGCTCGTGCGGCACCGACCGAATGAACTCTTCAGGATCGAAATCGTGGTTTACGCTCGAAACGTAGACATTGTTCACGTCCAGCAACAGGCCGCAATCGGCTTGCTCTGCCATTCGGCTAATGAATTCCCACTCGCTCAAAGTCGAGCCGGTGAAGCCGACATAAGTGCTCGGATTCTCAAGAACAAACGGCCGCTCCAGAAAGTCCTGCACTGTGCGGATACGCTCGGCCACATGCTTGAGCGAGGTTTCGGTCAGCGGCATAGGCAACAGGTCGTGCGAGTTGCGCCCAGCCACGCCAGTCCAGCAGACGTGATCGGAAATCCAAAGCGGCCGGATGTCCTTGGCCAGCGCCTTGAGTTTACCCAAATACTCAAAGTTGAGCGGGTCGGTGCTGCCGATCGAGAGTGAAACCCCGTGCATCACGATGGGATAACGCTCCGCGATCTGTTCCAGCACATAACGTGGCCGCCCGCGCGAGTCCATAAAGTTCTCCGAGATGACCTCGAACCAATCCACCGGCGGATGGTTCTGCAGGATGTAATCGAAGTGGACGGTCCGTAAACCAACCCCCAACCCAAGATGTGGATGACCTAGACGCTTAAGAACCATGGCAATTCCTTATCGCAGGTTTGATCGAATCTAACCCGGCGAGCGCGAGGAATACCCACACCCGCCGCGGCAAGCTATTCAGCCCACGCGAATTCTCCTTTAGTTAGGCGGCCTTGGGTGCCTCCCCGAAGGTTTTGCCCGCCGTTTTCATCTGCTTCTCGAATGCTTTTCGGGCCGCTTTCCAGGCCTTTTTTTTGAGCGGCACTTCACAACTGCCGTGACTTTTGCAGGAGTTTTGTCCGGCATACTCGCCGCAACCGCCCTGGCCTTTGCACGCGTTCTCCCCTTTGCAGGAATGCGCGTCCACAGTGGCGCAGTTGCCCATTCCGGCGCACGAATTGTCCCCGCCCTTGGCTTTTCCATTGCACGTGTTCAAGCCGCGACACACGTGCTTTTCCCCCAGCAGCAGGGATGGATCGTGTGTGTCAGCTCCTTCAGCCGCATGGCCAGCCAGGGCTGTGCCCAGCACCATGCCGCCAAAGGCAGCCATCGTCAGTTTGCCAAAGTCGCGTCGCGACAAGGCTGTGTCTCCAATGATTCTTCGTTGTTGCACGTTGATTCCTTTCTCGGTTGATGTTCTAGTTAAACCATGCACGCCTCGTGCGCGGTTCATCCTTCAATCTCTCCGGGATTCGACTTGCCCAGGAGAGCAATCCTCCAAAGTCTCGCTGGATGGAGCACTGTCCAAGGCTCGCGAGACCGCGCGCCCCTCCATCAAGCGATCGAATGAAGGACCATAGATGCACTTAAGCATACTGGAAGTGAGAGAAACAAAGCCCTCACTTTATTCCACGGAGATCAAAAATCCGGTGCTGCGAACTCCCCTTTGCCCAGGCATGGGAATCCAGGAACCGCTTTCTCCTCAGTTTCGAAATGGCTAATTTCCCTTCTTTCCAGTGATTGATAGGGTTTCTCGGCTCAGAATTTCTGTCCCGGTGGGAATAAATGCGACCGCAGAACCTTCTTACTAAAGTGAACGAAGTGGATTACGAGCAAGCCGTGAGCTTGTTCTACGAGCCGCTCTACGGCTTTGCTTACAGTCTGTCCGGGAACGAAAACGATGCCTGCGAGCTCACGCAGGAGACCTTTGCCCGCTTGCTCGCCAAAGGCGGCCAGCTTCGTGACGGGTCCAAGGTAAAGTCCTGGCTCTTCACCACGCTTTACCGAGTGTTTTTAGGCTGGAAAAGTCGCGAAAGGCGGTTGCCTCACCTCGAAATCAGCAGCGTGGAGCACGAACTGCCCCCCATTGCAGCCGAACTCGTGGACACGATGGAACGCGACACAGTCCGCGAAGCGCTGCTCGAAATCGATGAACGCTACCGTGCGCCGCTCACGCTCTACTATCTGGAAGAGCACTCCTATGAAGAGATCGCAGAGCTGTTGGAAATTCCAATCGGAACCGTGATGTCGCGCCTTTCGCGGGCCAAAGCCCTGATGCGAGAAGAACTCGCAACCAAATCCATGGGCGAGCGGCGCAAGATCGTGCCCCTGGACCAGGCGTCCAAATTGAAGCAATCGTTGTATGAATAGTCAGGAAGCTAAATTGATTCTCCAAGCCTACCGCCTCGGCGGCCAGGATGCGGCAGACCCGCTGTTTCAGGAGGCTCTCGATCAACTCAAGCGCGACCCGGAACTGGCGAATTGGTTCGCTCATGAACGGGTCATCGAAATGCGGGTGCAAACCAAGATCCGGGATGCACTCAAGCCGCCGGCACACCTGAAAGCCCACCTGCTGGCCCAGGGCAGAATTATTCGCCCTGTCGCAAGGTGGCGGCAGCCGATGTGGCTCGCCGCAGCCGCGTCGATTGCTCTACTCGGCATCTTGGCTACGACCTGGTTAAAGCGTTCGAACGCACCGGAATTCGCCGCCTTTCGTCAGACGATGGTCCAAAATGCGATGCAGACGACCGACCATGTGAGCTTCGAGACTCATGACCTGACGAAGATTCAGCAATGGCTTAAGGACCGTGACATGGACACCAACTTTGATTTGCCTCTCGCGCTACGCGACCACCCGGCGGAAGGCTGCCGCGTCGTGAATTGGAACGGCCAAAGAGTGGCCCTGATTTGTTACGTGCTCAATGGAGGGGACCACCTGGATCTATTCGTTCTTGATAGCGCCCGATTTCGCGGTTTCACGCGGACCGAAACGCCGGAATTTGCGCGGACCGATGGGCTGATGACTGCAAGTTGGACCAGGGGGAACAAAACTTATCTGCTGGCAACGTCCGGCGGGGAGGCGGTGCTGAGGAAATACCTATGAATTCCAGGGCCCTCCGCGCCTGAATCTGCTGTTAAGCCAGCGTCACTCTGCTGCTCCCAAATCGTTGGACGATGCTTTTTTACTGCGCGGTTGAATTTTTGGTGTCGGGAGTGATCTGCTCTGTGATCCGGTAGAACACTTCCTTCACCCAATCGCCAAAGAAAATGCGTCAGATAAACCATCCAAGAACATGAGTTCCAGAGAGCCAGCGACCGATGGCCCCGATGGAAAAGTTAAAACGCCCCTAGCCCAGAGCTTGTGTCTCAGTCCGGTGTCCAGGTTGGATCCGGAGCGCTGGGTCGAACAATATGGGGATGATTTGTTCGGGTTCGCCGCAGCGCGCGTGCGGGACGGCACAATGGCGCACGATCTGGTTCAAGAGACATTCCTGGCCGGGATCAAGAGCGGTGAGGGTTTCGCCGGGCGGTCCAGTGAACGGGCCTGGTTGTTTGGCATCCTGCGCCACAAACTAGCCGACTATTACCGGCTGCAAAACCGGGAAGACGCAATCACCGATCTGGAACCTCCCTTGCCCGAGGAACATGGGGCTTTTGGCACGGGCGGACTTGGCAAGGACGGCTGGGAAATGAAGTTGGCCCCGAAAGCCTGGGAAACCCCCGATGGAACCCTCATCACCAAGGAATTCCAGAATGTGCTCAAAAGCTGTCTGTCACGATTGCCGGATAAAGTTGCGCAAGTGTTCCGGCTGCGAGAAATCGATGATGTATCCTCGGAGGAAATCTGTAAGGATTTAGTCGTCTCTCCGAACAATCTATGGGTAATGCTGCATCGCGCGCGGATGGGCTTGCGGCGCTGTCTTGAAGTGCATTGGTTCGAGAACAAACAAAAAGACAAGTGAGCACGGTGCTATCTTTCGGTGTCATTAAGCTCTGTAAAGGGAACCTAGGACTATGTTGAATTGCCGCGAAGCGACGCGTTTAATATCACAGTCTCTCGATGCCAAACTACCATGGCATCGCCGCCTGGCGATGAGAGTTCATTTACTCTATTGCGTTTGGTGCCGGCGCTATGCTACTCAACTGCAATTCCTGCGCAAGGCAACCAGGGAACTCCCACCAGAAGCCTTTGATGCACCGCTTCAGAAGCTTTCAAATGAGGAAAAAGAGCAAATGATGGCGCGCCTGCAGGAGAGCCTTAAAAAACTCCCGCCTTCTCCCGAGTAATTCCGTTTGTAAGGAATTCGTTTCTCGCCCTACTTCCCAGTGTGCGGCTGCTTGGCCCCGATTGCTTCGCAAGGCGGGCCGCTCGCACTAAATACGTAACCGGAGATACCTGGCGCTTGGGCGCGAGGCAATCCTTCGGAAGAAAAGCAAAGAAAGACCAAAATGGAGTTCAATCAATTATGAATCGCTCATTATTCACAAAACTATCCAGCGGGTTGGGACTCAGCCTGGCCTTACTCGGAACAACTGTGAGAGCCGACGAGGAGGGGGCTGTTTATACCATGGACAACGCAGCTTCTGCCAACCACGTCTTGGTTTTCCAACGGGCAGAGAACGGGCAAGTAACCAGTACCGGCAGCGTTTCCACTGGCGGGACCGGCACCGGAGCGGGGTTGGCGGACCAGGGCTCAGTCCTATTGAGCAACGACGGTCGTTGGCTGTTCGTTTGCAATGCAGGCAGCGATGATATCTCGGTCTTTGCGATTGCGCCAGGGGGCCTTCAACTCTCAGATAAAGTCAGTTCGGGCGGACGCTTGCCATTGAGCCTTGCGCAGGACCACAACCTGATTTACGTGCTAAACGCAGGCGGCACCGTTGGAGATAAAGACAACATGACCGGCTTCCTATTCACCGGCGGCAGGCTGGTTCCTCTGCCCGGATCAACCCGTGCGTTGAGCGGAGACAATACCGGCCCTGCGCAAGTGTCATTTACGAAGGACGGCAGCGTTCTTGTCGTGACCGAAAGACTCACCGGTCTCATCGATACCTTTGCCCTCGGCGACGACGGATTGGCCACGACCCACAAGACGTTTCAATCCCAAGGGCCAACCCGATTTGGGTTTGCCGTTGGGCGAAGCGATCGCATCTTCGTCTCCGAGGCCAATGCTGGAGTTCCTAATGGCAGTTCCGCCTCTTCTTACACGGTTTCCGACGCGGCTGATCTCGAGGTCATCAGCGGGGCGGTGCCGACGGAACAAAGCGCCGCCTGTTGGCTGACTTTATCTCATGACGGGCGGTTTATTTACACCGCCAACGCGGCAAGCGGCACCATCTCCGGTTTCAGCGTGGCACTCGATGGAACTCTGCACTTGCTGGATCCAAACGGCGTGACTGCAGCGACTGGTGCTGGTAGTCACCCCGTGGACATGGCCGTAAGCGGTGATGGCAGATTCCTGTTCTCCTTGGCGAACGGAAACGGGACTATCGGTTCATTTCGAGTGACTTCAAGCTCGTTCATTTTACATTTGGATGCTGCGCGGAGACTCTTTTGGCGAGTGCCTTTTTCGCAATTCGGGTGATCAATATCGTCACGGCAACGGCTGCGAGCAAACCCACCCCGTAAAGAATCCATTCGCCGGGCGTGTGCGTGCGCCCGCCGGAGGCGGCTTTGGCGAGCGAGCCGAGGTAAACATACATCACAGTCCCTGGCATCATCCCAATCCACGAGGCCAGAACATAATCGCGCAGCTTCACCCGGGTGAGTCCGAAGGCGTAGTTGAGCAGCGTGAAAGGGAACACGGGTGAAAGGCGCGTCAGCCCGACAATCTTCCAGCCTTCCGCGGCCACGGCCTTGTCAATTGCGGCGAAGCGTTCATTGCCTTCAACCTTCCGGGCGATGGCGTCCCGGGCAAGATAACGACCCACCAGAAAGGCGCACGTTGCGCCCAGTATGGAGCCGAGTGATACGTAAACTGAACCCCATACGATGCCGAATACCGCTCCGGCCCCGAGCGTCAGCACCGAGCCGGGAATGAACAGCACCGTCGCTACGACGTAAATCATGATGAAGATAATTGCGCCCCACGGTCCGAGTTGGCCCACCCAATCGAGCGCCTGCTTGAGCAGGGTTTGCACATTGAGGTATTTAGCAGCAACCACGAGCGCGATGGCCGCGCCGAGGTACAGCAGCCATTTCCAGCGAAGGCCGGATTTGGCGCCGTTAGGTGGTAGATTGTGGGTGACTTTGAGTTCCCGTTCTGCACGAAACCAGAATTCCTGGTCACGCCCGTCCGGTCGGCCGGCAGCCTCCCACAGTCGGTAGGCACGCGCCGGGATGGTGTCTGATGATGTTGATGGTGTAGTTGTGTTCATAATGTTTTGGTTCATCACATTCGAGGTTGATCGTTCAGCGACCAGTCGTAATCGGTGTAACGGATTTTGAACCCACCTCGGGCAAGCGCCGCTGCTGACTTCTCCGGCCAGTAAGGTTTCAGGGCTGCAAGCACCGAGCCGGACTTCTTTTCAAAGTCCCCGGCATACCACTTGAAAATCGGGGAGAGATAAACAGTTCGTTCGTCCACCTCCACGCGGTTTTTACTCGCTGTAACGAGGAATTGTTTCGCCTGGTCGTCCAATTGTTCGTCCAGCCTCTCGGCGACATACGCCTCGGGTCGCAACGGCGGGCAACCCTTCGCGGCACACACGAGAGCGAAATGGATCCGCGGTTCGGAATAATCTCTTTGCAGAGTTTTGTGTTCGAGAGCATTCAGTGTCGCTGTCCCGCCGAATAATTTTACAACAGGTTGATCCCATGGGCCCGAGAGCAGGCTGCCAATGTCTTTGATGCTCTTGATCGGATAGTGATCAAGGATCAGTCGCAGAGTATCGGCATTGTAAGCGTTGAGCAGAAACGCAATCTGCTGCTTTTCGGTCCATTTCGTGAACTCGGATTTGGTTACGGCGGCGACCTGGTCCAGGTAGCGATTCAATTCCTGCGGATGCGCTTTGAGCGCGGCGTAGTCCACTCTTGCGTCCCGGACGTATTGCGATAGCGCATGGCTGAACAGGGCATGGGATTGATCGAACTCATCAGCCAAAGCCGTGGCCGTGATGGTCAGCCAGCCAAGGCCGACGATGCACAACCCGCGCATTATGTTTAGTCCAACCATAGAACATTAGTAAGAACGACCTGTCGGCTCGGATATTCCAATGCGGCGGCAAATTTATTCCAGCTTAATGTGGAACGCCAGGCCGGAGACCGGTATGTTCGCAGCCATGGCCTACGACGAACTACTCGAACAGCGCATCCGGCGGTTCTTAACGGGAAGGGGAACCAAGCATGAGGCCAAGCGAATGATGGGCGGGCTGTGTTTCATGGTTGACGGGAAGATGTGTGTCGGCGTGGAGAAGAACCGGCTCATGGCGCGCATCGGGCCGGAGGCTCACGACGATGCGCTTACGCGGAAAGGATGTCATCCGATGGATTTCACCGGAAGGCCACTGCGAGGGTTTGTCTTCATTGAACCGGAGGGTCTGGAGTCGGAAAAGGAATTGGCATTCTGGCTTGAGCTGGCCCTGGCTTACAATCCGACCGCCAGGAGGTCGGCGAAGAAAAAGCGGTAAATGTTCCCACATACCCAAGCGCGGGCGCGCCATTCATCGCATGCAACCTACCTTGTCTCGTGAGGAGACCCGGCTTGTCATTGAAGAACGCATTTGAGCCGGAAAAATCGCGCGGCGGGTGCAGCCGCTTCCTGATAAGTCAGCGTCTCAGTGATGCCGAGGTCGAGCAATTGCGTGGCCGTGACGCTGCTCCAACTCATCAAGTCGGACGACGCTTCCACCTTGATGGGCGCGTCGGTCGCGGGTTTGTAATGTGGGAAGCTCAATTTGAATATGCCGTTGGTCACGATTGCGCTCACGGTGCTGCTGGCGTTGAAAGTCTTCGGGTCGAGCGCCATTGCGTATTCGAGCAGGTTGGGGAAACTGTCGCCGTCCGAGTTGGCCGATGCCCCGCTGATGTTCGTGTTCGCTAATTCCGCCGCTGTAAATTTCCCCGCGCGCCACAGATCGAAAGTTGAGTTCACGCTGATGGTGACGCTGCCTTGCGCGGTGTTGCCGTTGGTGTCGGTCACGGTCAGGCGCGCGTGATAGGTGCCGGGCGAGGGAAAGGTTTTCACCGGGTTGGCGTTGGTCGCAAATTCGCCGTCCTCGAATGTCCAGAATGCGTCACGCAATGGAGCGGTTCCAGGCGTAGCGTTGGCGGAGAAAGTGACAGTGAGCGGCATGATACCGTTGGTCACGCTGGCCGAGGGTGAGCAAATTGGCCCGCCTGGTCCGCTCTTCTTCAAAAACCACGGCGTGGTGGTTAGGTCGGTTTTGAAGAACGCCAACAACTAGCTCGCGACTTTGAACACGCCGTTGCTGCTCGGATGGGTGTAATCCGCCTGCGAAACGTCCGAACACAGCCAGACCAACCCGTCCGAACGCGCCTTGGAGCCGTCCGTCCAGATGTAAGGCCCCCAGGAAACCCAGGGCGCAACGACGGGGCCCTTGCTGGCGTTGTAATTCAAATTGTTCGTCCCGTTGATCTGGTCTTGGATGACCCATTTGTCGGCAAACGCCGTTTCAAAAGCGAATGGCTCCGGGTTCAAATCCGTGCTGTTGGTGTCGTAGGCGCGCGTCCGGCAGGAGAAGTAAACCAGTTTCAGATTCGGGTATTTGGTTTTGGCGACGCGCAGAATGATTGCCAGGTCATTCTGCAGCGCCTGCGCGTGCAACGGGAAGAAGCCGTAGTTTTTCGGGACGGCCAAGGCCTCCTTCAGCCACATCGCCTGGACCTGGTTGGTGGTGACGCCGGCGGGGGCGAGCCGTTGCGTAACCACAGTGGCCCAGTTGGCGGAGAAAGTGACAGTGAGCGGCATGATACCGTTGGTCACGCTGGCCGAGGGTGAGCAA
>WNFR01010884.1_pt1 | contig 13502 bp, 9 predicted proteins | sample 5400221 | NCBI WGS metagenome assembly WNFR01 (sample SAMN13153357, study PRJNA577476) | soil metagenome | isolation source: 40 cm soil under Madrone tree | place: USA:California | collected 2016-06-14
GCGGCCGTGCGCGGGTTCGATAATCCAGCATTCTGCAAGAAGGGTTCGGACCATCCCTCGGCCAAGGTGTTCCCGCTCGAGCAGTCGGGGCGCCAGGTGGCGATGCTCGATCCCAAGACGATGAAGTACAGCTTCATCGACACTTGCTTCGGGACTCACCATCCTCAGTTCGGCTACGACGCCGACAACACGCTGTGGCTCTCCGGCACCGGCCCGGTCGCCGGTTGGGTCAACACCAAGGTGTGGGATGAGACCGGCGACGCCGCCAAGGCGCAGGGCTGGGCGCCGTTCGTGCTCGACACCAACGGCAACGGCCAGGTCGACGAATGGACCGAGCCGGGACAGCCGGCGCAAGCGGGCAAGGACACGCGGATCGCGGGCTCGGGTCCCTACGCCGTGATGCCGCACCCGACCGACGGCTCGGTCTGGTACACCCTCAACATCTTCGCCGGCACGCCGGGGTTCCTGCGCTTCGATCCGAAGACCAAGCTCAGCGAGTTCTACGCCATTCCCAAGGAAGGCATTGGCGTGCGCGGCGGCGACATCGACAAGAACGGCGTGGTTTGGGGGTCGGGCTCAAACGGCACGCTCATCAGCTTCGACCGGCGCAAGTGCAAGGGTCAGCTCAACGGGCCTGCCGCGACCGGCAACCACTGCCTTGAAGGCTTTGCCTCCTACAAGTACCCAGGACCGGCCTTCGAGGGGTTCGAGAACGGGAGCGCCGAGGCGAGCTACTACACCTGGGTGGACCAGCACAACACGGTGGGACTTGGCGAGAACGTTCCGATTTCGACCGCCAACCTCAATGACGGCTTCGCCGCGCTCAAGGATGGGCAGATGATCATGCTGCGCATCCCATACCCGCTGAGCTTTTTTGCCAAGGGCTTGGACGGGCGCATCGATGACCCGAACGCCGGCTGGAAGGGCCGCGGGCTGTGGAGCACGAACGGGGACCGTACGCCGTGGCTGAAGGAAGGCGGCAAGGGCTCCAAACCGCGTGCTGTGCACATCCAGGTGCGGCCGGATCCGCTGGCGCACTGAGCGGGCGCACATACGTTGGGGCCACGCCTTGCGTGGCCCCAATGTGTTTCCGTTTTCGTATGCAGTCTCGCCCGGCTCCCTGATCTTGCGCTCGATATTCCGCCCCACCGGTTTGCCGGTCGATCACCCTGAAGTAATCCCGTCGCCTCCCCAACTCGCTCTACGGCCGCTTTCGCGGGTAATCCGTACATTGAGCAGACATCGCCGAACGACCGACTCTGACCCCATCTGCGACATAGGTCGGACCGAAATCCCGCAGCGCAGCAGGCTGCTGATCCGACGACATCAGCGGCGAGCATCGAGGCGACCCGACAGGTCGCGTTCATATTTCGGGCAGTCCTGCTTTCCGCAGGCCTTCGAGGAACCGCTCCCGATCGGCCTGTCCTTTCCGAAAATCATATCCGCCCGTAGTGATGATGCAATCCGAACAGAATTGGTGTGGTAATGATGGTTCCTGATCCTTGGACAGCTCGCCGTAGCGGCGCATCCTTCCGCAATGCCAAGTGCGAGCGCGTCTGATTGTAATATAACGAATACAAAGCCAGGATCCGCCGCAGATGCTGCTCGCCGAAAGATCAGAACATGATCCAGGCACTCGCGCCGAAGCGTTCCAATCAGACGTTCAGCGTACGGATTCTGCCACGGCGATCTCGGCGAGATCGGGCGGTCCCGAATCCCCATCGTCCGGACTCGATTTGTGAATGCCCGCCCATAGGCGCCGTCATTGTCACGCACCAAATAGGTCGGCGCCGTGCCCCACGGGAACGCCTCCACGATCTGCTGCGCCAGCCAGTCCGCCGTCGGGTGCCGGGTCACCGCGAACCAAAGCAGCTGTCGTCGACCGTGGCCCACGACGAGAAATGCAAACAGACACTCGAATGTCAGCGTTGGAACAACGCAGAGATCGATCGCCGCGATGGCTTGCGCATGGTTGTGCAGGAATGTCCGCCATGTCTGTGATGGTGGTCCTCGGCGCCGGATCATGTATTTGGAGACCGTCGACTCGGCGATCTCGAACCCGAGCTTGAGCAGTTCACCATGGATGCGTGGCGCGCCCCACAATGGGTTCTCCTTGCTCATCCGTTGGATGAGTTCGCGTAGCTCACGGCTAACTCTGGGCCTCCCTGGCCGACCGCGAGATTTCCAGCGCCAATAGGCCCGAAATCCCGCTCGATGCCACCGCAGGATCGTGTCAGGCTGAACGACGCGGGACAAACCGAGCAGGCTCGGCCACGTTCCGGTCATCCAAACCATCAGGGCACGGTCACCTGCCCGAAGCCGGACACGTTGTGGGGCTCGCCTCAGGGCGACGTTGAGCTGATGACGCAGAAAAAGGTTCTCGATTTCAAGCCGGCGTGGTGGCTTGAACAGATCGGCTATAAACGTTGCAAGGAGGTGGATGATCGCAAACATCGCATCGGATGATGCGCTGATTCTGCTCGCCGCGCGAATCCTACCGGATTGAATTTTCGGGAACGACAGGCAACAATTGCGCTGCTTTGCTTTTCGAGCACCGTCCTAGCTCACGATATATACAGCAATCTCCGTGACCGGGATGGACATCTATGTTGTGGAGGACAGGATTGTAAGCCAGTGCAGGCTACAGTGCTGCCGAATGGTAATTACTATCTACCAGCGAGTGGTGAAACTATTCCCGCCGACATGGCAGCACCGTCACCTGATGATCGATTTCACTATTGTATCTATTATCCAGTGGCAAATGACCCGGGGGGACCAATATGGGAAAGCACACCTAAGACCAGATGCTTCTTTGCTCCGATGCACTCTTCGTAGTCCAGTCGCCGCAGAGTGACACAGATCAGGCTCAGATCATTGAGCTTGTTGGAAGCTCGCTTGCAAGCGACTGATGATTTCCCCTTTGAGGCTGCACATATGATCCGTCGCTTCCTCTCTCAGCCGGCGATGAAGCTCCTCCGACAAGCGAATGCAGACCACCCAACGCCGAGGGCGCTCCATCAGCGCAAGGCCAGCGATAACAGCCCCAACCATCAGGCCAATAATCAGTCCGGCAACGGCGGCAACGGTGATGGTCATGGCGACACCCCACCGATCATACGACCATATCTGCAATCACGATCTTACCCATGGTCACAGATCGGATGATCGTCACAGATCATCTTACGACTAGGGCTCAGTCACGGATTTGATCTTACGACTTAATCCTAATCGACGTAATCTGCTGTACCTGACCCCGCCGTTCCTTCCACTCGGTCAGGCACAGGGGTCGAGAACGAAAGACAGCCTCGGGAGGCGGGATCAGGGGTCATACTCGCCCGGCAAGGCTGTCGTCCTGGGCAAGCAGCAGGGAGCTACGTCATGGTAGCTCCCTCTCTTTATTCTTAAGTCGCTGTTGGGCTTGGTCCCAGAGAAGCGAGAGGTTGTTGGCTAAGTTCGACCTAAATTGGAATGACCGAATTCAATTCAAGCTCTGATATTGCCACCATCATCAACAGCCACAGCAGCAGGGCCACTATGATAAGCTCGATCCACTCCACAGGAGTGTGAGGGAACCATCCCACCATTCTGTCGAGGCTAATCATGGCGTTTCGCATTCTACCACCGATGACGCAGACTGTACCTTATTCGTACCTACGCCAACGCCAATCTCTGGATAACCCATTGCACTATCAACACAATCCCGAATTCAGCGAAGTGGTGATCAACCTCAAGACCGCCAAGGCGCTCGGCCTGGACGTGCCAGCGACGCTGCTCGGCCGCGCCGACGAGGTGATCGAATGAGGGCGCGGCAGAGGGAGAAATGAAACTTCCCCGCCGGCAATTTCTCCATTTGGCAGCGGGCGCTGTCGCGCTGCCGGCCATGTCGCGCATCGCTAGGGCGCCAACCTATCCGTCGCGGCCGGTGCGGATCATCGTCCCTTTTCCTGCCGGCCAGGCAACCGACACCATCGCGCGGCTCATGGGTCAATCGCTGTTGGAGCGACTCGGGCAGCCATTCGTCATTGAGAACCGAACGGGCGCCGGCGGCAATATCGGCACCGAAAGCGTCGTGCGGGCAACGCCTGACGGCTATACGCTCCTGCTTGTCGGGCTGTCGAACGCGATGAACGCGACGCTCTACAAGAAGCTCAATTTCAATTTCATCCGCGACATGGCGCCGGTCGCGAGCATTGGCGGCGCCCCTTATGTCATGGTGATCAATCCATCCGTTCCCGCCAAGACGGTCCCGGAGTTCATCGCCTACGCCAAGGCTAATCCGAGTAAGATCAACATGGGATCGTCCGGCAGCGGGTCCGTGTCCCATGTCTTCGGCGAACGGTTCAAGATGATGACCGGTATTAACCTGGTCCACGTTCCGTATCGCGGCGGTTACGTTCCCGATCTGCTCAGCGGACAGGTGCAGGTCGTTTTCGGCACCATATCCTCGTGCATCCAGTACATCAGGGGCGGCATGCTGCGCGCGCTGGCGGTGACAACTGCGACCCGTTCGGATGTGCTGCCGGATATTCCGACCCTGGCCGAATTCGTGCCGGGCTACGAGGCGACCCAATGGTATGGGGTCGGTGCGCCGAAAGACACGCCCGCTGAGGTGATCGAAAAGCTCAACAACGAGATCAACGCCGTTGCGGCTGATCCCCTCATAAAGGCGCGGCTTGCCGGCTTAGGTGTTGACCCGATGTCAATGACATCGGCCGCGTTCGGAAAACTCATCGTCGACGAAACCGAGAAGTGGGGCAACGTCATCCGGGCCCTCAACATCAAGGCGGACTGACGCGGCGGCGCGACATTCCATAAATCCCGATCGGCGAAAATATCGGTTCATGGCAGTTCAGGTCTCGCCCAAGGACTTGCCGGCCGCAAACCGAAGTCAGAAACTATCAGCTTGCCCGCGCCAGGGCGGCAGGTCCGCCCGCCTGATCGCAGGCGCATCCCGCGGCCAGTGTGTCGGCAAGCACGGACGCGCGGTCGAGCGTTTCCATGTCCGCCACCAGATCGAGCGACCGGTCCACCGCGTCAGGGGTCAGCACACGGCCGGCGCAATCGCGATACTTTGCCTCGAGGGCAAACCGGGGCAGCGGCTGTTCCAACGTGCGTCCGAGCGCGCTGTCCACCACCTTCACCAAGCGTCGTCCGTCGGTGGTCGTGACCGTCACCTCGGCACCGAAATGCGCGGTGCCGGCGGATGACATCTGCGGATGCGGCGCCGCTTCGATGCGGGCCATCACATCCGCCACCCGCGCGTCGAGATAAGCGTCGTCGTTGAAATGCGACAGCACCACTTGGCCGTCCACCAGCGCGCGGGCCAGGCAGTATTGCACACTGAACTTCGCATCGAGCGCGCTGCGCAGGCTCGGACGGTTGGTGTGCGCGAGACGTCGCGGATGCGTCCAGGACACCACATGAGCGACATTCTCGGGCGTCAGGCGATGCGCGCGCACCAGATCGAGCATGGCGTCGATGGCCGGATGGGTGCTGCCGCAACACGGATAGCTCTTGATGGCGATGCCCGGCGTGATGATGTCGAGCGGTTCCGCCCAGTCGCGCAGCACGGCGTCGGCATCGTAGTTGCCGGCGCCGTTGAAGACATTGAAAAAGCCTTGCCGGTGCTCGAACACATCGTGGCTCGCCGTCATACCCGCGCGCGCGAGCATCGCGGCCATCACGCCGTTGCGGGCGCAGTGACCCACATGCAGCGGCTTGGTCATGGTGCCGAAGTTGGCCTTGAGGCCGGACGAAAACGAAGCCGCGATGGCGAGCGCGGTTGCGGTCTGATCCTGCGTCAGCTCGAGGAGCCGCGAGGCCGCTGCGGTGGCGCCGAATATGCCCAGCGTTGCGGTCGGGTGCCAGCCCTTGTCGTAATGGTGGAAGTTGACGGCGCGGGCGATGCGCGTTTCGGTCTCGAAGCCCGCCACATAGGCGGCCAGGAAATCGCGCCCGCTGACTGGCATCGCGTCGGCCAAGGCGAACAGGCCCGGCAGGATCGGCACCGAAGGATGGCCGCCGAGTGTGTTGCTGCAATCGTCGAAGTCGAGCGCATGGGAGGCGGTGCCATTCACCAGCGCCGCGTCCGTAACCGACAGGCGCTGCGCGGAGCCGAACACCAGGGCCGGGCCCGTGGCGGTGCACACGCGCAGCATGATCTGGGCGCACGGCTCGGCAGATCCGGCGAGCGTGACCCCCACGGTATCGAGAATGCCGGTCTTCGCCCATTCCAACGCGGCATCCGGCAGGCCGTCATACGTGAAGGCGCGAATGCGCCGCGCGAGCTCGGTGGCAATGGTCATGGAGCAGCTCCTTCAGCATCGTGGCGGACCTGCGCTGCGCGCGAGGCCGGCGGCCGCGCGAACGCCGCGGCGCTGCGTCCCGCCAGCCGGCCAAAGGTCGCGCCCGACATCAGGCCCGTCCCGCTGGCATAGTTGTGGAAGAACAGCCCGCCGACCATTTCGCCCGCCGCATAGAGGCCTGGAATGATCCGGCCGTAAAGATCCTCGACCTCGCCCTTCTGGGAAATCTTGAGGCCGCCGAACGTAAAGGTCACGCCGGTCGTCACATGATAGGCGTGGAACGGCGGAGTATCGAGCGGATTGGCCCAATTGGTCTTGTTGATGGCGAGGCCTTGGGTCCTGCGGCCATCCAGGACATTGGGATTGAACGGAGTGTCGACGCGGCAGGCGGCGTTGAATTCCCGCACGGTGCGAAGGAAACCCTCGGGATCCACGCCGTCGAGCTTGCCGGCCAATTCTTCGAGCGTGTTGGCTTCCGCCTTGGTCACCCGGCGGATGCGATACTCGCTGCGCAGCAGATGGCTTACCTTGGCGTCGAACACCTGCCAGGCAAACATGCCCGGAAGCTTGATGATCTCGCCGCCATATTTCGCATAGGTATGGCTGTGAAAGTTGGCGCCCTCATCGACGTAGCGCTCGCCCTTGGCGTTGATCAAAATGCCGAACGGGTAGTTGTGCTTCTGGAACTGGTCGCCGACCGTGAGATCGCCATAGGGCGGAGCGTTGATGTCCCACGCCACCGAATGGGAACCGGACCAATGGCCGTAGGGCCTTGCGCCGATCGCCATCGCCATGTTGAGCCCGGCGCCCATATTGAATCGCGTACCGCGCACCCGCGCCATTTCCCAACCGGGGCCAAGGTACTTAGCCCGCATTTCCGGATTGGATTCGAAGCTGCCGCAGGCGAGCACCACAGCGCCGGCCCGGATCGCGACCGGCGCGCCTTGGTGTTCCGCGATGACGCCCGCGAGCCGCCCGTTTTCACGGATGAGACTGGTGGCGGGCGTCTCATAGAGAATCGGGATGCCGCGCCGCTCCACATTGGCATAGAGCGCGTTGAGGAGCTCCGGCCCGCCGCCCCAGATGTGCAGTGCGAGACCGCCCCAGAATTTGAATTTTCCGTCGACCTGGTAGGCCTGCCGTCCCAACCCCGGCTGCAGCTTCACACCCTGCTGGGCGATCCATTTGGCAGTGTCCAGACTGCCGCGCACGAGAATTTCCAAGAGATCCGGGTCGGACCGGTATTGGGTCAACGCGAAAAGGTCGTCAAAAAACTGGTCTTGCGTGTAGGTTCCAAAGTCGACGTTCTCGAGACGCTCCTGCGCCAGCGATGGCAGCACAGCGAGGAGATCGTCGACGCCTGCGAACGCGAACCGGAAGGCGCCGCCGGTAAAATGTGAGTTGCCGCCGCGCTCCTCGAACGGCGCGGCCTCGAGCATCAGCACGCGCGCTCCATTCTGGTGCGCCGAGATCGCGGCGCACAAGGCCGCATTGCCTGCCCCGACCACCAGCACGTCCGGCGCCACGCCCGGCAGTTCGGCAGATGTCATGCTTCCTCCCGAGATGTGAGGATCACAAAACGGCGCTTCAAACGTTCGATCATTGCCCTGGTCCTGCGGACGGGTTCGCCGAACGGCATTTTTAGAACGTCTGCGCCGCTCACTCCGCTTTTATTTTCGCAAACTCGATCACCTTCGCCCATTTCTCGGTTTCGTCAGCGATGAGCTTGCCGAGGTCGGCGGACGAGCCAGTCAGCACGGTGGCGCCCAGGTCCGCGAGCCGCGCTTTCAATTTGGGATCGGCAAGCGACTCATTCATCGCCGTGTTGAGCCGATCGACAATCTCGACGGGCGTGCCTTTGGGCGCCCCGATGCCGTACCAGGCGCTCGCCTCGTAGCCCGGGACCAATTCGCCCACGGTTGGGATGTCTGGCAACAGTTCTGAGCGCGCGGTGCCGGTGACCGCCAGCGCACGCACCTTTCCTGTACTGATGTAGGGCATTGTCGCGGTCACGGCCCCGAACACGACCTGCACTTGTCCGCCTAGCAGTTCGGTGAGCGCGGGGGCCGCGCCGCGATAAGGCACATGCACCATTCTGAGGCCGGCCTTGAACATGAACAGCTCGCCGGCGACATGTGACACGCTCCCATTGCCGGCCGACCCCATATTGATCTTGCCCGGATTGGCCTTGGCGTGGGCGATGAACTCGGAAAGGGTTTTGGCCGGAACCGACAGATTGACGACCATGATTTCGGGCGTGCGCAGGATGCCTGCGATTGGCGTCACGTCGCGGATGAAATTGAAGCTGAGCTTGTCGTACAAGGTCGCGTTGATCGCGTTCGGCAGACCGATAAGGCCGAGCGTATAGCCGTCGGCCGGCGCGCGTACGAGCGCCTCGGTGGCAACGTTGGTCCCGGCGCCAGGCCGGTTCTCAATGACGACGGGTTGGCCCAGCCGTTCTTGCAGCCATTGACCGATCAGGCGCCCGACGATATCGGCCCCTCCGCCGGCGGAAAAGCCTATGAGCAAGCGCACCGGACGCGACGGATAGGTTTGTGCCCACGACATGCGCGATAAAGCAGGCAGCGCCGCAGCTCCCGCTGCCAGATGCAGAAATTGGCGGCGGAGAAGGTTCATGGCGAGAGGCCCGTGGCGATCATTCTCATGCGCGCACCTTTTCATCTCCTGACACGCTGTCACGGCCACACCGGGCGGTGATAGCCAAGCGGAACCGAGGGCCGCGCCCAGTACGGCGGCGTTTCCGACAATTGCACGGCTGGCCTGAGGTGGCCGAGCCGGCCAGATGGTGTCTCACTGAGGTGTCTCACTGACCGTCGACCAACGTTCCAGTTCGCTGGCGGTGAACTCAGCAGGTATATCCCTCAGCGCCGCTGCCGGCACTTCGCCGAGATCGACAATCCATTTGCCGACCTGGGCGAGAGAGATCCGCACCAACCAGCTGCCACCTTCCTGCGTCCGGCGTGCCAACGCCACCATCGCGCCAAACGCCATCAAGTAACCCGTGCAATAATCGATCGCCGAGACCGGGTAGAATTGTGGCTCCGCAGTCTTGCCCGGGACGCTCTCCGCCTGACGTATCGTCATGCCGCTGACGGTCTGCACCACCGTGTCGAAGCCGCGTCGCGACGCCCAGGGGCCGGCATGACCGAAGGCACAGAGCGAAACGTAGACGAGCCCAGGCCGGATCGCGGCCAGTTCCTCCGGCGACAGGCCGCGGTTGGCCAAGCTGCCCGGACGATAGCCTTGCGAGAAGACATCGGCCTTGCGCACCAGCCCGCGCAGGATATCGACATCGCCCGGCGCGCGCAGATCGAGTTCGGCCGAAAGCTTGCCGTGCCCAGTGTCCCATTCCTGGTAGCCAAGGCTGGGCAGATGCGCGCCGGTGATCTTTATGACGTCGGCACCGTGTTCGGCGAGCGTGCGGGCACACGTCGGTCCGGCGAGGACGCGGGTCAGGTCGACGACGCGGATGCCCGAGAGTGGCCGATTGCCGGTTGGCAGCGGCTCGGGGGCGCTGTCGCCGATGCGCATGATCTCCATGAGCGGCAGCGCCGCGACCGCAGCGCCTTGCGGATGTCTCGCCCATTCGGCCTGCGTCCGCGCCATGCCACCGGCGCCCTTTGCGGCAATGATCGCCTCCTCGAGATCGGCGGCGTTCCAGGTGGCCACTGCGCGCGCCACGGCGTCGCGATCCTCCGCTACGCCGAGCACGCGGAGCGCAGCCGCGCGATGATTGGGAAAATTGCAGTGGAGATAGGACCAGCGCCCGTCCCGCGTGGGATAGAAGCCCATGATGGTGTTTCGTGCGGATGAAACTCCCGTGCCGGCGAGCCGAATGTATTGGCTGCTGCGCAACGCAGCGGTGGCCTGGCGAAGATCGACGGTTACTCGCTGACGCCGCCCGGTACGAGCCCGCCACAGCTCCGTGGCCGCGAGTCCGCTCGCAGCAAGAGCTGCAGCACCAGCCGCGCCGATACAGAACGGCGTCGGCAGCACAGGATCGGCACCGCCGGTGAAGACGACATCCGCTGCTTGCCCGTCACCCCAGCCCGCGATCGGCAGGATCGTGCGAAGCGTTTCATTCGGCGCGGTCATGATCTCTTAAAGCCTCTAGCCCGTGGAACCCATCCATTGTGCACGGGTCCGCGGCGCACATCTATCCTGCGAACTTCTTGATGGACCATCTGGAAGCGCTCGGACTGAGGTTTGGCCCAGCGCCGGCGGGCGCATCCAGACTAGTAGGGTTCGTAGTCACACCCAGCCGCTGCTCGAGCCGCGCTACACATTTGCCGACAGCCTTATCGCCGCCGATGACAAGTCGATGCTGCATCCGTCGATGTCGTCGACGGCGGATACGATGTCGTGCTGCGCGGCGGCGAGGTAGATGACTCCCGGCTCAAGTCACGCCGCTTGGGCGCCTATAGCTTCGGGATCGTAGGCTCGCCGGACTATTTCGCGCGCGCCGGTGTGCCGGCCAATCCGGAAGATTTGCTCGAACATGCATGCCTGCACCGCAAGCATCCAACCACCGGCAAGATCCAGCCTTGGCCGTTCGCGCAGTCGGCGTGGCTCTCAAACATGCTGGAAGTTGTTCTAGAGATCGCCCGACCGAATTCCGCAGTAGACGAAACAGGCAAGGCATTCCTGCGCGATATGCTTGATGGCATTACGACTGCTTTAGCGGAGTAGATCAGATAGGAAGGCTATGCATCGCCCGCCTCAACTCGCCAGCGATTGAAAACTTCCGGCCGGCGCGGCGTCTAGCTCGGACCAGTCGAGCTCTTCCTGGATGCGGCGAAAGGCTTCGTCGCCAATCTCGCCTTGCGCGCGTAGGTGGTGCAGCGCTTCGCGCTGGGCAGCGATCGCGCGCAGCCGCAACTCGTCATATTTGGTCGCAGCCTGCGGCTCGTGATGGTCTTCGGCGACCTTGCGGGCGGCCGCGTATTGCTCTCGCATCATCGTTGCCGCGCGCGACCTGTCGCCGTCGAGGCTGTCGAGTGCCGCCTCCATGACGGCAATCCGCGCGCGGGAAATTTCCCGTTCGACTGCGCCGTCGTCTTGAAGGCGCAGCAAACGGAGCAGCGGCCGCAGCGTAAGGCCCTGGATCACGAGCGTGCCGAGCACCACGCAGAACGCGCATAGCATGATCAGGTCGCGCCCGGGGAACTGTGCGGGCAGCGCGAATGCGGTTGCCAGCGTAACGAGGCCGCGCATCCCGCTCCAGGATATGACAATTGTGCCGCGTGGATCCCGCGAGACCAGCCGGTCCGCGAGGCTAGGATGCCAGCACCTGATGGCGGCGACGGTCGCTCGGTACACCGCGAGGTAGGCAAGGCGAACCACGATTACAAGTGCGAGCACGGTGAGCCCGAAGACCAGCGAGCCCCAACGCTGATCCGGCGACAAACGTTCGATGATGGGACGGGCTTGCAATCCCATCAGCACAAAAGCCAGCACATTGACAACGAAGACCGCGGTCTCCCACACCGCATACGAGGTAATCCGCAGACGGGGACCCAGCCGTCCGGAGGCCGCTTGCGCCAGCGTCATGGCGTAGACCATAACTGTGATGATCGGCGACAGCGTCAAACGCTCCGACAGAAGCCACACCCCGAAGGTGCTGATGAATTGCAGGACGGTGCTGCCGGCCGCATCCCGTACATATGGGGTTGCGACCATAAACAGCCGCGCCAGCACGTAACCTGCGGCCAAGCTTCCAACAGCCGCGAGCAACAGGATCGGAGCGTCGCCGACGAGGCTGAATGATCCCACGGCAGCGGCGACGGCAGCGCGGTAGATCAACAACGCCGTTGCGTCGTTGAGCAGGCTCTCGCCCCGCAATAGGAGCCCGATCCGTTGCGGAATGCGCAGATGCCGCAGGACCTCATTGGCTGCGACCGCATCGGGTGGTGCCACGATCGCGCCCAGGGCTATCGCCGCGGCGATCGGCAAACCGGCAAAGCGCCATCCCAAAAACGCGACCGCCGCCGTCGTCAACACGACCGCGATCACGGCCAGCGACGCAATCGGAATGGCGTTGCGGCGCAAATCGCGCGGCGAGGTGTCAAATGCCGCGTCGAGAAGCGCCGGCGCCACGAACAGCGCCAGTGCGAGTTCCGGTTCGATTCGGATCTGCGGGGCGAACGGCAGGAAAGCAAGACCGACGCCTGCAATCGCGAGCAGGGACGGGTAGGGCACGGCGAGCCGTTCCGCCAGGTTCGTGAGGATGACGGCTGCAAGCAGCAGCACCAGAATCCACTCGAACATCAGCATGACGCCTGTCCTTTTCCTGGTGGCGGGGCGCACCTTCCAAATCTGCGGCTTTCATAGCCGCCATCGTAGATCGCGTTGCGGCCCGGGAACGCCAAGGCCCCGGCGACAAGCTCCCCGGGGCCTTCTTAAGTTCCATGCTCAAGTGCGCCCACACTGAGCAATAACACTATCCAGAAAGGACTGGCATTCGGCCGCGATTGGAGCGGTAGTGTCGTCAATTCCGGGCGCTGAGGGCGCTCCGAGATCCTGCCCCGCCGGCCTGACGGCCGAAGGTGGGGCTTCGGTGGTGCGGTATCGACGCCGCTTTAACCGAACGGAGGATCTTGATGTCAAAGTCAGTAAGGAAGCGCTCAGTAGCGCCATACGCAGCGGGCGGTGCAGCAAAGGCCCCGCAACAGGGCACGATCGACCCCACGGGCAAGAAGGCCGAACCGGGCTCGAAGCAATCGCGCGTCATTGCCATGCTGCAATCACCCACGGGGGCGACGATTGCCGCCATGATGCAGGCGACTGGCTGGCAGCAGCACTCGGTGCGTGGCTTCCTGGCCGGCGTGGTGCGCAAGCGCCTCAAGCTCAAGCTTGGCTCGAAGAAGGTGGATGGGAGCCGGGTGTACCGGGTTGCAACCGGGGAGAACGGCAAGCCCGGCGCTCGCCGCTCCACGCGCCAGTCGTCCTGAGCGCCCCGTGCCGCGCATCAGGATCGGTCCTGCCCTGCCGGACCGCAAGTCACTCGACGCCGAGATTGCGCGCCTGCGCGATCTCCGCGTCAGTGAGCTTCGCAGCCGTTGGCACACCGTGTTCGGGAGGCAGCCGCCCCCTCACCTGCCCCGCCATCTGTTGTTTCGCGTCCTGGCCTACCGGCTGCAGGCCGATCAGCTGGGTGACCTGGACGCCGAGACCGTA
>WNFR01005063.1_pt1 | contig 13501 bp, 12 predicted proteins | sample 5400221 | NCBI WGS metagenome assembly WNFR01 (sample SAMN13153357, study PRJNA577476) | soil metagenome | isolation source: 40 cm soil under Madrone tree | place: USA:California | collected 2016-06-14
CGTCACCGAGAGCGGCGACTACTTCCTCATCCTTCTTGATCTTGCCGAGCGCAATGACAGCGTCAGCGCGATCGGACAGCTCCGCGGCGTTCTTTAACTGATAGAGCCATTCTTTCTTTTCTTTGTGGAATTCGGCGGACTTGAGGACTTGGCCACCCTTATCGAACAGAACGAGGAGCGGCGCGGCGTCCGCAGGCAACGTAAAAACCTGACTGGCTTTCGCAACCGTGATCGGATGGAGCTTTGCCCCAGTGCTTGTGGTGATTTCCACTTCAACGGGCACACGGAAGATTCCCACGCGGCCTTCGACCGTTTGCGTTTGTTTGACGGTGAGCGCAACCTGGTGCTTTTCGTTGTCGTAGGTATAGCTCAGGTCAAACTTGGGGGCGCCCGCGCCGTAGATCCATTGGCTGAAGAATTGGTCCACGTTGGTATGAGTCGTTTCTTCGATGGCTTTGACTAAATCCGAGGTGACGACGTTTTTCCCGCGGTTGGCCTCGAGGTAGTGCCTCATGGCGCGGTAAAACGCGTCATCGCCAAGTTGATGGCGCAGCATATAGAGGACCCAGCCGCCTTTGCCATAGGCGTTTTCGTCAAATTCGCTGGAATCGTCGAAATCGTGCCGGACAATTGGCTTGTTCCAGAGAGTATTGCTCCCAAACCATTCGCGCGTAGCTTGCCAGCGCTCATAATCGGCTTGATCCTTGCCGTAACGCGAGTCGCTCCAAACAAATTCCAGGAACGTCGCGAACCCCTCATTAAGCCAGATGTTTCCCCAGTCTTTGCAGGTGACCAGGTCGCCGAACCACTGGTGCCCGAGTTCGTGGGAGATTAGGCCGTCTTCTCCTGTGAAGTATTCGGGAGCGAGCTTCGGATGGACGAGCGAGCTGCTCGTGTTCGTGGTGGCGCTGGAGTTTTCCATCCCCCCGGCGACGAAATCGTCCACCATGACCTGCGCGTATTTTTCCCACGGGTAGTCGACACCAAATTTCTTGCTGAAGAGCTCCAGCATCGCCGGAGTACGGCCGTAGTTGATGGGCAGGCGATCGCCGCGGCCCTTGGGGGCGTAATACGTGACGGGAATGCCGTGCCAGGTGTCTTTCACTTCGTCGAACTCGCCGGCGACGACGGTGATCAAGTAGGTGGAGCTAAGGACAGATTCTTTCCAATACCAGGTCTTAAGGCCTTTGCCGGCATCGGTGACGTTGATGAGCTTGCCATTCGAAACGGTGATCCAGGAGGCGGGGACGGTGAGGATCGTTTCGGTGGTGAGGCGATCATTTGGATAGTCGTACGTCGGAAGATAGTAACGCGTGTCTTCGGATTCGCCCTGCGTCCAGATTTGTTTGGGGCGGTCCGGATAGTCTTTGTCCGGCAGAATGAAGTAGAGGCCTTTGGCAGGCTTGCCTTCGTAATGGATGGCGACCTCGAATTTGTCTCCGGCTTTCGCTGGGGCGGGAAGAGGTACGATGAGTTTGCCCGACGGGGTCTCGAATTTCGCGGGAGATTTGTTGACCGTGACGCTTTGGATGGTCAGGCCCACGGAGTCGAACGCGATTTTGGCCGTGCCGTCGCGAAGAATCGAGAGCGAGTGCGTGACGTCGCCAAGAACTTTTTTCTGTTCGACATCGAAGCGCAGTGCAATCTTGGAATGCTGCAGATCGTAGTCGCGGCTTCGCGCGTAGGGTTCGTCGGCGCGGAGTTGCAAAGCAATGACGAAAATCGCCAGCAACGCGGCGAATGACAAATATCGCGGACGACTGCGATGGACGATGGTGCGAGAAGGTTCACTGATCATTCTGCTGCGCTCCTGTGAATCGTGTGTCCCGCCTGGCCAAGTGCGTGGATGGCAGCCGAGAGGGTCTCCGCGGCGACCAGCAGGTAATCCGTTTCAAAAGTGAGTTTGCAAACAAACTGATTTTCGCTTCGGCGAGGGGCGCGGCAAGCGCGGACAAAACGCCGATTTCCGACAAGACGAAAGGCCCATTAACTTTGAAGACGCGCCACCCGGGCTGGGACCGCACTCCCACAGGTACGCGAGAGAGTTCACTGACGATGGAAAGTTCATCGCCAGTGCGCGTGACGGAGAAGAAGGGGCCTTGCGTTGCCCATGCGGGAATCGGCGCATCGGCCACGAGCCGCGAAATCGCGAAACGTTCTGGCAGAAGAGTGAGTTCGAAGTGGCGGGCGGCGACGGACATTGCGAGCTAGAGGAGACCCCTGACAAGGCCGCCATCCACCGCGATGGAAGTGCCGTTGATGTAGCTGGCCCGCTCGGAGGCGAGGAACGTGACCACCGCCGCGAATTCTTCCGGAGTGCCCACGCGGCCTGCCGGAATTTCGCGCTCCCAGCCGGCGAAAACTTCTTGAGGCTTCGCGCCGGTACGCTTGGAGATGGCGGCAGCCAGATTGTCGAGGCGCGCAGTACGAGTGAAGCCGGGGCAAACGTTATTTACGGTGATGCCGTCGGCGCCGTATTCATTGGCAAGGGTGCGTGCCAAGCCGGTGACGGCGGCGCGAATCGAATTCGAAAGCAGAAGTCCCTCAACAGGCTGTTTGACCGCAGAAGAGGTAATCGTAATCAGACGCCCCCACTTATTCTCTTGCATGCGCGGCAGAACTTCCCTGGCAAAGTTCACCGTGCTCATTAGAAGCTGGTCAACGGCAGCGCGCCAGTCTTCCGGCTGGGTGTTCTTAAATAAGTTAGACGGAGGGCCGCCCGAATTGGTAACGCAGATGTCAATGCGGCCAAAGCGGGCTTCCACGGCAGCGACGAAGGCGGCAACTGTTGCGGAATCAGCGACATCGAAGGCTTGGTGGAAGACATCCCGTCCAGTGGAGTTGTGAATGTGCGCGGCGGTCTCCAAGAGCGTAGCTGGAGTCCGCGCGCAAATGGCGACGCTGGCGCCCTCGCGGGCCAGTTCCTCCGCGACCGAGCGGCCGAGTCCTTTGCTGGCCGCCGCGACGATGGCGACGCGGCCTGTGAGCCCCAGATCCAATCTTGCACCCCATCCAAAACTTTAATCGTCTCGCGAAACGTGAAGTGCGTCAATCAATGCCCCCATTTGGTGGATCACCGGCCGATTTATCGAAAGGACTGGAGAGTGCCAATCTTTCCCACGATTACCGGTGGGTGGAGCAGTTCGCGAAATCTAATCGTTGAAACGGAGAAGAACTGGCTCGACGCTTTGCCTTTTCAAAACTTTGCGCTTGAGGGATGCATCTTTTCGATGAATGCCGCCGGCCTAGTTCAATTGCTTCAATTCTTCGTAAAGGCGTTCGATGGCATGGAATAAATCCTCGATCTCCGAAGCTTCGGGACGAATGGCGTGGTTCTTCAGGTCGGCGGTAAGCGCTTCGTAAAGCTGCGTCCCGCGGCGGATGCGCTCCATAACGAGCAGCGGAATTACCGTTGCTGTATCCCGCTTCTGAACCTGTCTCTCCTGCCATTCCTGGACGGCCCACGCCGTCTTGCGGATGTAATCCACTGCTTCTCGGAATTCGCGCAGCACATAGGGATCGATGTCGCCTGCCTTCATGCTGTGTTCAAGCTTCAACAATTCCCCGGTTGTCCGCTTCAACTGAAAGGTTAGTCCCCAAAACGCTTCGTTGGGCGGGAGGAGTTCCACCGTAACTGCCAGGAGAGCACCCGTCGAAGACCGTCGAATGGCGGATATGCGCGCCTTGGCCGTTTGACCGGAGACCAGATTCATCAATTCAACTTCCGTCCCTTCGGCTGGATGCCTATCGGCGTCCATAAACTCCAGGAGACCGCCATGGAGGTTTGCTTCCCGTGCTTGTGCGTGCGCGGAGTGCAGCACGCCACCTGGACCTGGCCATTTCAAGTGAATGGGAATGACGAGGGGATAGCGATCACTTCTTCTTCGTTCTTTCTCAAAGCGCATCCGTCCTGGGTCGTGAGCATCGGTAAGCATGGCTGTAGGTGTTCCCGCTTGTTTTACCATGGTCGCGCGCATTTCATCCAGTTTTGTGAGCTCAGGGTCGAAAGGGTTCCTCGTTCTTCCACGGCCATGGTTGTCCCGAGCCGGGCCGATTCCGTATGAAATTCGTTTGCGCGAAATCGGCAGCGGAACTAAAATGCAGCCAATTCCCTGCGTGTGGAGGTTCTATGCGAAGGACCCCTTGGTTGATCGGAATTTTCTTTCTTGTGGGATGCTCGGCGAATGCGGCGCTTGCGCAACAAATCGGCAAAATCGTTCCCGTTCAGGCGGGATCGGACGCAGATCACGCGATCTCGGAAATCAACGCGGCAACCGACCCGGCACGAAAGCTGGCGCTGATCGGCACGTTCGCGGAGGGTGCGGGCAAAGAAGGGGACTACCCGATTCTGGCGAATGGCCTGTACGTGGACTACTACCTGGCGCGGAAAAATTATGACAAAGCGTTCGAATACGGCGACAAACTCTTCGCGCTCGACCAGGACAATTTTCAGAACGCGATGAATATGATTCGCGCGGCTTCGGAAAAGGGCGACGCGGACCGGCTGATTTCCTATGGCGAAAAGGCCGAGGGCATTTTACAGCGATACAAGAATGCGCCGGCTCCGGCCGGATCTTCAGCGGAAGCGTGGACTCAGCAAAAGGCGCAGACGCTGGAAGCCAATAAGGACGGCATCACTTACATCCAGAACGCCGTGTTCAGCGCCGTTTATCAGACCAAGGATGCCGGGAAACGAGCGTCGCTGCTGGTGCGATTCGCGCAGATTTTTGCGGATTCGCCGTACGCCAACCAGGCGCTTGGGGTGGCGGCGACGGCGTACCAACAGGCTCAGAACGCGCCGAAGATGCTCGAAGTGGCCAACGGCCTCCTGGCGAAAGATCCCAGCAACGTGGGAATGCTGCTACTGCTCTCCGATTACTACGGAGAGAAGGGCGAGCAGCTGGATAAGGCCGAGGCTTATTCGAAGAAGGCGATGACCGTGCTGGAAACCGCAAAAAAGCCAGAGGAAATGACCGATGATCAGTGGAAGCAGCAGAGCGACCTGCAAAAAGGGCTGGCGCTGAGTTCGCTCGGGCAGATCAACATTCAGAAAAAAGATAACGCGCAGGCAGTGACAAATTTCCGGGCCGCCGCGCCGCTCTTGAAACCGGATGATGGCAGCTATGCGCGCAACCAGTACCGTCTGGGATTTGCCCTGCTGAATTTGAAGAGGAACCCCGAGGCGAAAGATGCTTTCACACAGGCAGCCTCGGTCAACAGCCCCTACAGAGGGCCGGCGCAAGAAAAACTGAAAGCCATGGCCGCGCCCCCTCGGCGGAAAGCGTCCTGAATTTTGCTAAAACCGCGGCATACTGCTATTGCATCTAATGGCTGCTCATAGGCAACACGGCACAGATGGATAGGCGAGGGAAAACATGTCAGAGATTGCGACTTTCGGAGCGGGCTGCTTCTGGGGCGTCGAGGCGGCGTTCCAGCAAGTTCCCGGAGTGATTGACACGGCTGTGGGGTATAGCGGCGGAGAGACGCCGAACCCGACTTACAAAGATGTATGCACCGACGAAACCGGACACGCGGAAGTAGTGCAGGTGACGTTCGATCCCGCAAAGGTGAGTTACGAACAGCTGCTCGATGTTTTCTGGAAAGCGCACGACCCGACGCAAGTGAACCGCCAGGGGCCGGACTTCGGCACGCAGTACCGCACGGCGATTTTCACTCATTCGCCGGAGCAGGAAGCGATGGCCAAGAAGTCGCGGGCAGCGCTGGAGGCGAGCGGAAAGCTCAAGCGACCCGTCGCAACGGAAATCACGCCGGCAGGCACCTTTTATCGCGCAGAAGAATATCACCAGAAATATCTACAGAAACGCGGCGCAGCGAGCTGCCACTTCTGAGCTGGAATTCAATTTAGGAAATGCGAGAAACCGAGCGAGGCTGCTCGGTTTTTTTCTTTGCGGTGATTGATGTGCGTGCTGTAGGAAGTGGCGGAGAGGGTGGGATACTCACCCAGCCGCTTTTCCTATCCTATCATCTTTTCAGCAACATGCATGACACCCGCATGAACATTGGCGATTTCTACGGTCTCGCCTTTTTCAACTCTTTCAACCCTTCCGCATAAATAGCACCAATTTCGGGCCGAAACAGACACCAAAGACACCAAGACGTTTTGGGCCGCTCAAGGAGTGACAAAGGCTCTTCGCTCTATCGAGCCTTCCGTCTGTGAACGAAGGCGTGCTCTGGCGTTTTGTTCGCCGTTGTATCAATGCCCAGCCAAATAGGTTCCCGTTACATACCCAAAGTTGCGCCTATGAGGATGTCCGAGGGATAGTGCTTTTTTGCCGGGTATCGCGAGAGACTGACTCCCGTAGCAAGCTCGTACGTTCCCCACTTCACTCATTTGTTTTTGGGATAGCGGTGAGCGACCACCGCTGCAAATGCGAAACTTGTGGCTGAATGCCCGGATGGAAAAGATCTTCCGCCGCCCCAGAACTTTCCCGTGCTGTTCGGTGTGTAAGGAAACTGACGATCGAACGCGAGCTTGAGAACCAAATCTGCGGTGCCAGCCGCTCCCATTGCCGCGAGTGCATTGAATCCCGTATCGCGCAAATAGGAATGGTGTTTGCCACACCCCATGCCATACGCGAGAGCAGCTGATCCAAGCTCCAGGCCGAGGCCGACGTTTGACCACCGCCCTGCGGTTTGCTGCAAGGACTTGGATTGAATGCGATTGTCAGCAGGCCGGTCTATCTCTGCGATCATCACACCGGTGGCTGCCAAGATTGGCAGCTCCCACTTCAAATTGCTGGGACGAACAGCGCTTCGGGGAACGGCCTTCAATCCATGCCCGAATTGCGAAGCTTCAGTCCAGGTTTCGCGGGAGAACCCGCGGATACTGCAGCGCGAATCTTTGGCGGCCTCTTGTGCGAGTGGTTGTTGTTCATTTTCTAGCGCCTGCTCTGAGAATCCGAGCGCGCCGGAGGGTGGTTCAGCGTTTTGAGTCCGTTCATCGGATGCGTCGGCCGCCTGAGCGAATGATGTAGTTGGGCCATGAACTACGGCGGCACAGATGAGAAAAGAACCGGCGAGAAGCCGGAAAGCACTTGTGATTCGGTGAATCGCCATGATCTTCAAAACTCCTATCGAACTCAGATGCATTCTGAATCGCAAGCGCCGGAACGGATAATCGTCAGAACTCAAGATCTAAAGAGAACTGGATTTGGCGGGCGCCGGTTCCGGCAACTGGTTCTCTAAATCCGGGTATTGGCGCCAAGCCTGAGCCGAAGACTGCATTGATCTGGGAGACGTTCGCGCCGTTGAACAGGTTGAAGAATTCCGCCACCACGTCGAGGCGTTTCGCCCCGCCGAACGGGAAATACTTCAGGACGCGGAAGTCCATCGTGGCCAGCACAGGCGTCTTCAGAGAATTTCTGCCGAGGCCGAGCGGTCTGGCCGAAATGGGAAAGGCGTGACTTTGATTTGAGTCTAGACCCGTCAACGGGTTCACAGGCCGGCCACTCCCCAGTGTCAGAATCGGTGCCACTTCAATATGACTGAACGCTTGCGTGAGCCATCCGGTGTTTTGTTCTGACATCCCGCCCCTCTCCTCTTCGTCACCGATAGGCAACTCCCACAGCGCGTTGAAAACAAAGCGTTGCTGCTGATGCTGGCGGGATACTGCATTCTCCGCGCGAAGATCGAAAGGACTTTGCGGTTGCTCGTCGAAGTCTGAAGCATCGTCGAATGTCTTCGACAGTGTGTAGCTCGCCGAAAACGCCAGCTCATCGCTCATCCTCCGGTTGAGCGTGAATGAAACGCCGTTATAGGTCGAACTCGCGGAATTCTGGAGCTGATAGATGTCGCCGAACTGGGTATCGAGACGACCGGGCGAAAAAACTTCTCGTCCAATCTGCTGTGGCGTTGGATTTGGAACACCCAGGCTAGAGGAGTTCGCAGCAGTGAGGACAACCGGAGGTAACAAATTGACGTTAAGCGTTCGAGGCAGCTTAACTCCATGAACAAACAAGTAGTCAGCGCGCAGCGTAAGATTCTTCGCGAGCAAGTACTCGGCACCGGCACTGGCTTGTTGGCTGTAGGGAGTCGCCATACGCGGATCGGGTCGGAAGATGGATGGGGCTATCCCGGTTGCGGGCGCAACGATTGGCCCGCCTTGCGCTGTCAGGAAAAGGCTGGCTGCTGCGTTTCCATCCACTACTTGCTCGAACGCCTGTGAACCGTTTTTCTCGATGGCTCGCGTTAAGTTGGCAAGCACGTAACGGTCGAAGAAAACTCCAAACCCTGCACGAAAAACCCATTTAGGAGACGGACTCCAAGCCAGACCAATTCGCGGGCTGACGTTATTCGTGTCTTGATTGAACCCAGCAGGAAGACGCTCGAAATCGTAACGGATACCCAGATCAATTGTGAGTTGGCGGGAGAGGGACCAATGATCCTGCGCGAATCCGCCGAAGCTTGTCACCGGGAAATCCACGTTCGAATTCCCGAACGCCTGTCGAAACTGATTAGGATTCCCCGCGAGGAAGTCACCGAGAGAGCCAAAGAGATACACGCTGTCGAAGCCGTCCGGTACGTCGGCGCGCAGTCTGATGCGATTCACTGTTCCGCCGACTTTCCAAAGGTGTTTGCCCCGCGTGCGAGAATACGTGTAGCTCGCTTGATAATGATTCTCGCGGCGTTCGCTGTTCCCAGCATAGGGCCGTCCAAAGGTGACCAGTCCAGCGATGTCAATCTCCGGGCCGAAAGGCTCATTCGTGCGCAGGACAGCATGGCGCGTGGCAGCCTGAAAGCGCAGATCGCTAACCGCTTCCGAACTCAAGATCGTTGTGAGTGATCCCGAAACAGCATTGTCGCTCGTGAAGCTGCTGCCGCGCGCACTTGCGCCTATGAGGCCGTTGGTGTTGAACGCATCGCCTGATTCTTTGTTGTTTGTGAAGGTGTAGCGCAGCATCAGAGTAGTATTTTTCGTGAGCTGGTGATCGAGCTTGCCCGCAGCTTCCGTTTCCGCGCGCGCAATCGGAGAGAAAGCTGTCGTGATCTGGCGCGTTGCTAACCCTGGAAATGCTCCCGTCGCGAGGAAGGCATTTATGCTTGATGCCACGGTAGGGTCAATATCCGAGCCGATTTGCCCCCGGTTGTGTTCTTGTTCGAGGGCGGCGTAGTAAAACGTTTTGTCCTTGATGACAGGTCCGCCCAGAGCGAAGCCAGTGCGGAACCGTCGAAACGATGGTTTGCCGGACTCCGCTTCGAACGGGTCGCGTGCGTTGAGTGCGCCGTCCTGCGTAAATAGGAACGCGTCGCCGTGGACCGTGTTTGTACCGGAACGAGTGATAACATTGATCGAACCTCCAGAGGCTCCGCCCGACTCTGCGGAAAGGCCATTGTTGACCACTTGAAATTCCTGCACGATTTCCGGCGAAAGCTCGGTTCGACTCGCGCCCGTGTACTCGTCGTTGTTGTCCAGGCCATCGATGGAGAGATTGTTGCTCCGCGATCTTAGTCCACCGAAAGTGAAGCCACTGCCGGCAAGTGGCGTCGAACCGCTCGCGCCGGAGGCTGTCGGTGAACTCGAAACGCCTGGTGCAAGTAGAACGAAATCCAAATAATTTCGGCTCCGCACAGGCAATTCTTCTATCCTCTCTTGATCTACAGATGAAACGACTGCTGACTGTGAGGGATCAAGTAATGAGGGCTGAGCGTTGACCGTCACTTGTTCAGAAGCCGACGCCGGAGCTAGCACGATGTCGAGATGAACGGTTTGTCCGAGACTCGCTCCTACGCCTGCTTGCCGATAAGGTGCAAAACCTGTCTGTTCCACGCGTACTTCATAGGTGCCAACGGCAAGCTGCTCGGCTCGAAAGAAACCCTGCTCATCAGTTGTTACAGTACGAGATTGATTGGTCAAAGGGTTGTGCAGCGTAATTGTCGAGTTGGGAATGACAGCGCCGCTGGTGTCGCGCACAATGCCCTCAAGAGTTGCTCCAACTCGCGACGCTTGAGCGGCAGCGCCAGCCGCGCAAAACAACAAGGCAAACGATACGGCAATCCCGATTGCAACATGACGCACGGAAAACGAACGGCCAGCAAGAATCATCTTGAGTCACCCAGGCCAATAAATGTTGGAAAAACAAAGAAATATGTCTTGGTTGAACTGCAAGGACGGCCCATCACGACGCCGTCGACAGACGGAGCTACGTCTGAGAGCGTTTTAGGATCAGGTATCGCAAAGTTCTAGATACGCAATGGGAGGGGAGGAGGACTTGTTGCATCAAAAAGCAGTAACGTGAAACTGCATGGCATGGAAAAGAAAGATTTCTGGGTGCAAGAAGCGAAGAGGCTGTTTGCAACAAAACTAGTCAGCGCGGGTTTGAAGATGAAGCGCGCAAACGAATACGCCACTCCCACGCACAATGCAACAACAACCAAGGCGTACTCAATATCACTCCCCGTTTGAATCGTGTGATCCCAGTTGTCGAACATCTCAACGAGCGGACAAACAAGGCAGGTCAGCAGAACAATCATCACTGCAGCGCGCGACATTTTTGTGCGCATGAGTCGAATTATGTCAGAGCAAAGATTCAAGAGCAACACGAACCGAACCTGAATCGCGGCAGGGTCGGCGCGCAAAGTTACAAGCTTGGGAGATGTATTAGGAAGGACAAATAGTTTCTGTCTGTCCTCTCCTGAGCTGCCCGCAAACCTCGATAGCCGAGTAGAAGTGACGCCTCGCACTGCCAGAATCGGTATAACCTGCTCCATGGGATGTTGAGTTTCTGAGTTGAGTACAGCGATCAGCCAGAAAGACTGAGAACGACAATGCGAAATCTCATCCTGGCACGCAAGGCGCCCAGCATTCGCGACCTCTGGAGTGGCCCGCTTCTCGATCGAGCTTTCGCGTTAGCATCTCGCTCAAAGGGCTACATGCGTTGCTGGAGACGATCGTCGGGATTGCGCTCTTAAGATTGATCCGCAGACGATGAATCGGGTCGTGTTGGCTGTTCTGCATCAAGAGCTTTCCGAAGATCCGCAGGATTTCGTCGCCACACAGCTAGTCCGTGCGTCTCACTATTTTGCGGGGAGCAGAAAGTACTTCGCCTCTTTGTATCTTCTTTCACACGGCGCCGTCAAACTCGTGCTCGTTGTAGCCTTGCTAAGGAACAAACTTTGGGCATATCCATTGATGATTGTCACTTTAGCGGTGTTTGTTTGCTATCAGATCTATAGGTTCGCTCTCTCCCATTCCGTTTTGATGATTCTGTTGACGTTATTCGATGTCGTCGTCATTTTTCTCACCTAGCTCGAATACGGAAAGCAGAGGTCGCAGCGTCAAACAGAATCGCCCAGGACAACGCAATCCTAGAGGTCGCCCCGTGCAAGAATCGGGTGGAGGGTCGGAGCGCGAACTCGGTGCCTGGCTCTATCGTGTACAGGGTCGCCGATAACAGGCGTTAGCACGCAATATAGAAGGCGGCCACTTTGCGGTAGCTTCTGATCGGTTGGCGAATTGCGATTTGGTCCGCGGCACAGGTATGCAGGTGTGCATAAAGGGACACGCAACCGCCTTCGCGGCCTCTAGGATGCTACCTTGGTGAAGCTGGAGGATTGTCGTACAAGCCGGCCCACCAAGCCGGCGCACGACAACCTGGGAACGCGGAGCACGCGATGACATCCGGACAAGGAAAAGTACAACTGCTGTCTACGATCGGCTTGGTGATTTGCCTGTTCCTTGCCGGAACCCCGGCAAATGTTTCTTTCGCTCAAGAGACATCTGTGGCTCCGCTCACGGCAGATCAGATCGTGCAAAGAATGGTGGAAAGGAACGAACAACGCGCCCAGGCCCTGGAGAGTTACCGCGGGACGCGCATTTACAATCTCGAATATCACGGATTGGCGAGTAAGAGCGCCACACTGGTCGTGACGATGACCTACCGGCGGCCTGGCGAAAAGAAATTCTGCATCCTTTCGGAGAGCGGCTCAGAACTCTTGCAAGGGCGAGTCTTGAAGCGACTTCTCGAAGCAGAAGTTGAGGCCATGCAGGAGGAACAACGCCGGCAGACGGCGATGGGTCCAAAAAACTACGAATTCCGCCTGGTACCCTATGAGCGGACAGATGATCAGGGTTTCTATGTCCTGGAAGTTACGCCGCGAATCAAGAACAAATTCCTGTTCCGCGGCCGGATTTGGGTAGATGGACAGGACTTCGCCGTGGCGCGCATGGAGGGCGAACCAGCCAAAAACCCCTCGTGGTGGACGAAGCGAAATGCCATCCACGTCACCTATGAAAAGATAGGCGAATTCTGGCTACCGGCGCGGAATGAAACCAATACGCAAGTGCGCATTGTGGGGAGTTCTTTGCTGACAATCGTTTATCGGGACTACGAAATTCTGAGAGCGGACGCCATGCAGGTGACCGCAACTTCGGGAAGCATGCTCGGCTGCCCTGGGGAGTCGGCAAAGTTGTCCCAGGCTCAACGCTAAAGCCGATCTTGTTTTCAACAGCGCTCCCTCCAAAGTTAAGCCAGTTCACTTGCAAAGGGCGACTCCTGCGGGAACTCCGCGACGAGTTCTGCAGGTTTGCCAACGGGCCAGCTTTGGCTGCTTCTTCCGCAGGGCCAGCAAGCTGAATAACTGTCCCAATGCGACAGTCCGTCATTTTGGGTGAAGTCACCAAGAACCTCTGCACCGTCCTCGCCCTTATCAGGAGAATGCTCTAGGCTACAGGAATGGAAGCAGAGAGGTCTGGCTGGCGAGCTACAAAATCGAGTGTTTCCACAAAGCGGAGAAGCTTGCATCGGCAGATGACATTTTGAATCCCGAAGGCGCGTGAGTATCGGACTTCGCGCACGCTCAAGAAAAGACCTGGACTTGGTTTTTGAGCGCGACGATCAAAACAACTAATTATTTATTGAAATGCTTTCCTATACTGTTTTTGAAGTGCCACAAATACTTGAGCTTGAATGCGACAAGGAGAAGGAAGCCACCAATCATCACATAGGAAAGGGGGTTCTTAAGTGAGAATCCGCCGGCCTTGTATATTGAATTGGCGAACACGATATGCAGAATAACGAGCGCGATCATTATCAACACGACAGCAACCAACGGAATGTGTCTCTTCCCTTTGAAAATGCCAAGCCCCCTGCCGTGAACAGTGCGATCATGATCGTGTTCCATTGTGAATCCTCAAAACCCCTCGGCATGAATGCAGTCGTCGTTCAGACCCTTGTTACTTAGGCGATTGCCCGGTAGCAGGCAATGTGTCCGAAGAACATTTCCCGATGGCGGACTTTCTTTGGTTCCGCAAAACCGGCTTCCGTCATGAAGTGGAGAACTCGGCTCTCGGAACTGTCATTCAAGCGCTGACTGGAGTGAAGCAAGCGGCTCAGCAGGCCGTGTGCGCCCTTTTCTGGTCCTTCGAAATCGAGCATGTGAAACTCGCCGCCAGGTTTAAGGACGCGCCGAATCGCACGCACGGTCTTCCCCTTCTCATCCGTGGGGACATGATGGAACATGAGGGAGGAGAGCACACGGTCGA
>WNFR01008295.1_pt1 | contig 13500 bp, 7 predicted proteins | sample 5400221 | NCBI WGS metagenome assembly WNFR01 (sample SAMN13153357, study PRJNA577476) | soil metagenome | isolation source: 40 cm soil under Madrone tree | place: USA:California | collected 2016-06-14
GTGCGTATGACGTGTGGCTGACGCATCGAATCGGTGCCAGCGGACCATCGATCATGCGAATGACCTCGCCAAATTTGATTTGTCTCATGGGCCGGGCCAGAGAGTAACCGCCATATTTTCCGCGTCTGCTTTCCACGTACCCAGCCCTCTTCAGTTGAGTGAAAATCTGTTCCAGGAATTTGATCGGTAACTTTTCTTTTGACGCCAATTCGCTGACCTGAAGCATCGGCCACCCCAGCTCTGATGCGATCCCGAGGTCAATTAGAGCCCGCAGGGCGTACTCGCCACGTTTAGAAATTTTCATGTTTCGCTTCGTCTACGCCTGATCGAGTTTCGCCCAAACCACGGTAGAGCAGTTGTGGCCGAGCTAGATATTTTTACCGCCCGCTCAGGCTCGCGCGCGCCGCCTCATGCCAGTCAGGTAACCGAGCAGCCAACCGGAGGAGGCATCTTTGGACTGGGTTTTATTAGTCCGGCGGTATTCCAACCGTAATTGATTAAAGACTTTGGCGTCGTGAATTAGCCCCCGAAGTGTATAACGTTTCATGATTTTTATTTTCTCAATTGTGTCACTTTTTTCGGTTCAATGTCTACTGTGTTGCTATGATTTCGATACCATATCAATCCAGTATGGCATAATGCAAGCTCTTTTTTGAAGTTTTTTGGCGGGCCCCTCGGCGATCGCCAAATCCCGGTCTTGTACACCCGACTTCACAGGGCCCACCACGGAAAATCATCCAACGGCGATACTTGGAGAGCACAACAAAGCGCGGGTCGAGTTGGGCAACGCGTTTGCAGCCTATTGCTGGCCCTGAACAGAAAAACATTCCCGCTAGCCGCGTACCGTCCCGCGGCGCGCTTGAACGATCCTGATTACGAGACATCGGCCATTCCATCCTCTCAAACTCGCGCGCGTTTCCTCATGCCGGGCAGGTAACGGGAGAGCCACGCGCCGGCGGCATCCCTGCGCCGGTTCTTTTTATCCCGGCGGTATTCCATCCGTAATTGGTTAAAAACCCTGGCGTCGTGAATTAGCATTTGAAGTGTATACCGTTTCATAATTTCCCTCCCGTTAACTTCGTTGAATGTCTACTGCTCTAATATGATTGCAATACACTACTAGAGTCATAGGAAATAAAGCGCAAGCACTTTTTGCAGTTTTTTTGTGGGCTAAAAAAGGCCCCTCCCGCGCGGCACCGCCTGTCGTGGGCGAGGACAGGGAATCACCCGCGAAAGATATTGCCGGGTATCCGCCTACGTTGCCGCAGCTCGCCTTGAATCATTCGGATCGCGAGGATCGTGCGGATCAATTCTCTCAAGCTCCCGCGCATCCCTTCAGGCCAGCCAAGTGACGGGAGCGCCAGTCGGGACTGGAGGATGTGCGGGGGTTTTTCCTGGTCCGGCGGTATTCGCGACGTAATTGGTTAAAGAGCTTGGCGTCGTGAATTAGCATTCGAAGTGTGTAGTGCTTCATAATTTAGCTCCCGTTTTCGATCTATGTTGCGAACATGATAAGGTTTAAAATTATACTGCAGCAGTAGGATAAAACGTTCTTTGTTTTTGTGATCGGATCGCTGCGTATTTTTGGTCGTATAAGCACGACGGATAACCCGCCAGCATGTTCAGCCTGTGTAGGGCTATCCCGTCTTATTTCTAATGTCCGCTTGCCGCGGGGCTTGCTGCCGACCGGCGCCGAGCACAGTTCGGCCGGTTGTTTTGTCAGTTTTGGCCGACGTGGCGCTTGAGGCGCCGAATGCCGATATTCCTTATCTGCGACGGTCGAGGGTGGAAAGCACGGGAAACGCGATGCCTAGAAAGTGTAGCCGAAGCGCGGATCGAGTTTGGCCAACTCGTTTGCAGCGTATTCCTGATCCTGAATAGAAAGATATTCCCGGTAACCGCCTACTTTCCCGCGGCGCACCTTGAACGATTCGGGATCGCGAACATCACCCGGATGCAGGATGTTTGAATCAAATGCTCCAGCCGCCTCAAGCTTTTGCATGTTTTCAAATCGCGAGAACTCAAGCGCCCCCTGGAAAATATTCGCCTCTGCAGAGGATTCACCAAGGACCGCGAGCAGATCACGGAAATGTTCAGCCGGTGAAGCGCGCATTGCTTCATATCGAATGAGGGAGAAATTGTCGCGGCCAGAGAACTCATTTATCCAATCGTTCATCGCATTAATGATAGCGTGCATGCCGAATCTTCGGTCGCGCAGCATTTCGCTGACAGTCTTCTGTCTGAGCTTAATTGGCGCGTTTGGATCGCGTTTTGTCAGCTGCAAATACAAAGAAACAAAACAATCGCGCGGATCTCGAGCCAGCAGGATGATTTTTGCCCGGTTAAGCTCGCGCCTCGGCACCAGATACTTGCCGCGTAGTCTGTCCCATCGATCCCCTTTAGTGCGATGCTCGAAGAGATCGTGAGAAAAGACCACTCGAGGAATACGCTGGTCGTGGTGACGGTCCATACGTAATGTGAATTCAAGACCGAAACGCTTGCAGAAGTACGCGCACAGAAACGCCCGAAGCCAGGTGCGGCCACTCTTCGGAACGGAAAGAATGATTGCCTTTCCCCCTGAAAGTTCACGGGCGCGGCTGCTAAAGTTCCGCCGCGTCCACCTCGAATTTGTCAGCCGAAATCGCCAACCCGCGTTGGGTTTGTCGGCGGTGGAAAAGCCCGAAATTGCTGCACGCTGGCTTTGCTTGTAAACGGCCTTTGGTTCCGGCTGCGCTTCAGCCAAAGATTCAGATGTGATATCGATAGCCATTCAACTCGCGCGAAACACCATCGCGGTGGTTGCATAAGACTGCAAACAAGGGTACGCTTTCAAGTACAATTATTATGGGGGCGTACTGGCTTCGACTCATCGTTAGAAGCGCAGACGGCATGTCGAGGATGGTTCGTTGGCCTCGTTAAAAACCGGACCAAACAAATAAACGCAGACAACGAAGGTCTCGCTCTCGCGGCTTAATTGACCGCGACGTTTTCGCAGTGACGCCTGCTAGCGGCGAAGACGTGGACAGCAGGCTGGCGAATCGGCGGAGCGACCGTGCCGGTTTGTGAATCGATTTCGTGGACGCTCGGGAGCCGGCAGTGCGCCGACGCAAGGCTCGGCTCCTCAGAATTTATCGTCGGATAAACATGTAGATGTTTGCGCGGACGGCGACGAGGACAGGGGTTCAACTCCCCTCGCCTCCAGTTTTACTAGGATGCAATACAAAATGGCGCTCCGTCAGGGCGTGTTGGAGTTCGACCAAACGCTCCATAGGTGCGGGCGTAATCATAAAAGAACGGATGAATTTTTGCGCGCACTACCGCATGAGAGCCTTCCAATTTCCGGGTTCATCAGGTCGAAGTACCTCGTAGCCGTGACTCAGGATTTTTGGGCCGTTAGCCGAAGAGCGTCGGCGACCTTCACATCGATGTCCCAGATCAACACCGGCGTGTCGCGAGAACGAACCGGCTGATCATTTTGAGCAAAAGTGGAGACCAGAAAACTCACAAGCCAAAGAACGAGGGCGCATCCCAAGCGTCGCCCCTTGGGGGACGAACGCGTGAGAAAGTGCATCACGCGCCCTGAGCGCAGCTGGCTTGGCAGTTATGATCGGGGCGCCAGTCGGCCCGCAGTGGTCGTTTGTTGAATCACTTCGCGCCGAAGCGCACTCGTGTCCCGACCTCTCGCGCGCGTCCACCACAGAACAATGGGCGATGCGATGAAGATGGACGAATACGTTCCAACGATAACACCGATAAGAAACGAGAACGCGAAATCGTTTAGAACAGGCCCGCCGAAAAAGTAAAGCGCCAGCACAGTCAGCAAAACTGTGCCTCCGGTGAGGATGGTCCGAGAGAGCGTTTCATTGATTGACGTATTCATGACTTCCGCCACCGACCCGGACAATCGGTCGCGCAAGCCACTACGAATGCGATCGAACACGACAATCTTGTCGTTAATCGAATAACCGGCGATCGTTAGGACAGCAGCGACCATAATCAAGGAAAGTTCACGCCCGCTCAAACAGAAGATGCCGAGCGTTATAACAAGGTCGTGGGCCAAAGCCGCGAGTGACCCAACGGCAAAGGAAGTTCCAAACCGGAAACTCACATAGACGAAAATTCCCAGCAGCCCAAGAGCGAGAGCTAACGCGCTTTTTGTTGCTAATTCTCTTCCAACAAGCGCGCCGACATGGTCGGTTTGTTCGAATTTCAATCCAGCTGTTGGCAATGCCTCGCTCAACCGTGCTTTGATCTTATCTGCAGCGCCGGCATCGGCCCGGATGCTAATGAGATCGCGATTGGCCACCTTTTCCGATTGAATCGCGCTGTTTTGAAATCCTGTATGGGCCAGGGCGCCGCGAACTTCGTCTGGTGTTAGCTTGTGAGCCGCAGAGAGAACGAGCAAATCGCCTCCTCTAAAGTCGGCACCGAGATTGCGCTCGCCCTTCATGAATAGCACGCCAAAGCACAGAAGCGCGGCCACGGCCGAAACGGATACGAACTTGGACGCGTTTCCGAGAAAATCGAAGCCCTTTGAACGAATGAGGTGCAGCATGGATACGCGCTTCAGCCAGCCGAGCGCGAATGCCCACGAAAAACAAGTGTACGTGACAAGCAGCGACGAAAACATCGACGCCACGATGCCGATCGTCAGAGTGAGCGCGAACCCTTTTACCGGGCCACTCGCCAGCCAGAAAAGAATCGCTGCTGTAAGAAACTGGGTGACGTGGGCGTCGAAAATCGCGCTGAAAGCCTTTCGATAGGAAGTATCAATCGCCACACGAAGCGATTTCCCCTGTTTAATCTCATCCCGAAGCCGCTCGTAGATCAGAACATTCGCGTCCACAGCGATTCCCAAGCTGAGAATGAGACCGGCAATACCGGGGAGCGTAAGGACGCTGTTAAACATGCCCAGTGCGCCCACCACCATGATGCAGTTGATCAGCAGGGCGATGTCTGCAATTAGACCGACCAATCGGTAGTAAATGATCATGAACACGACGACCAGCGCAAAACCGGCAATTCCAGAATAGATGCCGCTTTTGATCGAGTCGCTGCCCAGACTCGCCGAGACCTGGCGCTCTTCTTCAATTTTCACCGGCGTTTGCAGCGGATTTTCCAATACACTCGCGAGATTGCGTGCCTCCGCTTCGTCCATGCGTCCGCCGCTGATCACCGCGTTACCCCCATAGATCGCCGTCTTGATAACCGGTGCGGATTGAATCACGCCATCGAGGACAATTGCAAACCGGTGGCCAACACTTGCTTCAGTGATTTGGCCGAATGTTTTACCGCCTTCACTATCGAACCTGAGTGTGACTTCCCACCCTTCCTGACCGTACCCCGCTGCGGCTTGCGAAACATGGTTGCCGCCTAGATCAGCTTTCTTTTTTACCAGCAAGCGTTCTTCGATTGGCTTTCCACTCTCCGTTTGCTGCTTGTAAGTTTCGATCCGGTATTCTGGCGGGATTACTTCTTTGCCCGCATCAATCGCGTTCAAGCGCTGGCCGTTGTCCGGATACACAAGACGAAACTCGAGTTTGGCTACGCGTGACAGTTGATCGCGAGCTTCTTGAATGTTGGCAGCATCGAGGCCCGGGATTTGCACCAGGATACGATCGTTGCCCTGCGGCGTGATAATCGGCTCGCTGACGCCGAATCGATCGATACGCTTGCGGATCGCTTCGATGGCCTGATCTACCATCGACTTTGTAATTGGTCGCTTCCCGCCGTCGGCGGTTGCTGGCGGCTCCAGTCGAATTAGAAACGAAGTGCCACCCTGAAGATCGAGGCCGAGATGAATCTTGCCCCGACGAATTATTTTCCCGTCCGGCCCCTTCTGGTCGAAAGGCGGGTACGTGGACCAAAGGCAAAACGCCGTCACGGCGATCGTCAGTACTGTCCCCAGAATACGGCGTAACCGATCACTCTCGGTTGCGAAATACCAGCCGAATAGAACCACTATGGCCAGGCCGATGAAAAATGTCAGTGCAGGGGTCATTCCGATTTAACGATTCAACGTTTTAACCATTGCCGTTTGGACCCTTCAAGGATTCAACGCCTTAATTTAACCCTCTTTCATCACGTTGGTAACGGCGGATTTATCGATCTCGATTTTTACGTTATCGGCCACTTTCAATAGCACCGTGTTTTCCTTCACATTCGCAATGAGGCCGTGAATGCCGGCGCTGGTCACCACCCGGTCGCCACTCTTCAGGCTGGCGACTAATTTCTGTTGCTCTGCCTGTCGTTTTTTTTGCGGCCGGATCATCACAAAATACATGATGATGAAAATGAAAATCAGCGGCACGAAAAACGAACCGATGCCGCCGCCGGGGATGGATGGAGGCGACCCCGTTTGGGCCTGAGCGAGAATCATGCACAACATATCGAGAATTGGAGAGCGCACCTTAAGCACGAACGCGGCCGCTGCAATTGTTCTTTCGCGCCACTCGAATGACCGTCCACCTGATGGCGCGCTCTAGCCACGCTCCTTGGGGCGTTTAAGATAAAGCAAGTTATGAAACCGAGCGACTTTGGCAATATCCTTGAAAGCACGACGGATCACGCGCGACTAGTGATTGTGCAGACCGAGGGCCTGCAGCAGCAGGTTTACCATGCGCAGCATCTATGATATGCATTCAATTCGATATATTATTTGCGGGTCTCTTGAAGCCAAAGCTTGAAAGACTCATCGATGGACAACACCATCTTATACATTGCTGGTGCGCATCGCTCGGGCACCTCGATGCTCGCGCGATTATTGCATACTTGCGGTCTCTACTTGGGGCCGGAATCCGATTTGGTGCCGGGTCGGGGCGATAACCCTGATGGTTTTTGGGAAAATCGTTGGTTTGTAGCGCTCAACGACGAAGTGCTCAACGAACTCGGCGGCGCCTGGGATCTCCCGCCTAAGGCTGAAGAGATCCTTAACCACCGCCGTCTCGAGCCTTTGCGCGTAAAAGCGCAGTTGCTAATTGAAGGATTTGATTCCGCAAGCATCTGGGGTTGGAAGGATCCGCGCAACTGTCTGACGCTGCCATCTTGGCGTGACCTTTTGCCCGAATTGAAAGTTTTACTAATAGTCCGCACTCCGCTTGAGGTCGCCTACTCCCTGCGAAATCGGAACGAAGATACTTCTTATGCGTTTGGCTTACGGCTTTGGGAAATCTATAACCGCCGATTGATCGAAACGACCAAAGCTAAAAAGCGGCTGGTTATTCAGTACGACGCATTTTTCAAGGACGCCGAATCGGAACTGCGACGAATCGCATGCTTCGCTGGCCTAGCCGATGCCAACATCAAGAGCGCTGCGGCTCTGGTAAAACGCGAAAAACGCCACATCCATTTCACTATTGAGCAATTAATCGACGCTCGCGCCTCCACCGACGTAATCGAACTTTATCGCGCGTTGATTAGTGAAGCCAGCCAAGGCGCGGAGGCATTAGCGACAAAAGGGTACAAAGAGGAGATAGCGAAGACTCCGCAAAATGCGAAACCGCGGGATGGATCGGATATGCTTCCTGGATCGATCAGCCGTCTGAATGTTTCTATTCCGAATTCGGAAACAGTTCGCCGCGACTTCAATCGCGTGCTGAGGCAAGCGGCCGCTCCCACGCAGGTGCTTAAGGTGTATGCTGATCAAGGTGAAGGCTATAGCGAGGCTCTTTCGATCAGCGTGCCGCTAATGCCAGATGTCCTACAGACACTTAAAATCGAAGGCGTCAATCGGCTACATACCAATAGGACTCGGCGGTTGCGGATTGACCCGGTGGGTCCGGGCTTTGTGAGTCTGTCACGCATCGCAATTATCCGTGAGGAAGACGAAGCTCTACTCTATTCGGCCGAATGCCTGGCTGACTTTGCCAACCTTGAGTTATCCGCGAGGCTCCTCAAGCACGAAGTTGGCCAACATCTCTTACTGCTTGCCACAGACTCCGATCCCCAAATCTATTTACCGGTCATCGAGACCCTGGGGGAGGATCCATACAGACTGGAATTAACTCTGCAAGTACAAAGTGCGACGCAAGGCGCGGTGGAGCGACAGCACAAGGCGCTGGCCGAGCAGTCAAAATTGTCGGCGCTGTTGGAAGCAGGGCTGAGAGAGCAGTCAAAATTATCGGCGCTGCTGGAAGCGGCACAAGGGGAGATAGCCGTGTTGCATTCGGGAGAGGTTGCTCACCTCAAATCCATTGGAAGCCTCGAACAACAGAAGCGTGATCTCGAGGCGGAACTCTACAAGACCAAGAACGCTCTTGAAGAGAGCCACGCCGAAGCAACTCGGCTTTCAAGCGTGGTGCAGAATCAAAAGTCGCTGCAAGAGCGTCTCGATGGCCTATCGAGGCGAATCACCGCTGCCCGCAATGCTTTGAAACCGGGTAAACCTGCCGCCGGCACACTGTTCGATTCACTCGACAGGCAGATCAGGCAGATTCGCCATCGCTCGCTGTGGTGGAAATTAGGCATGGCAGTCTGTCAACTGTTTCCAAAGACACATCCTGCCCGAGACCTTTTCCCCGATCGGAAGGAAATGGCGCGCGAACTGAAACACGCGTTACAGGAGATCCGCCGCGCACTTTTTTCCAAGCACGCATCGACAGAAAAGATCGCCCTGGGGCTTGGGCGTGTACTCGAACTCCAGCGCCGTGTACAACAACTCTCAGTGTCCCTGGAATTGGCGAACAGGATTCGATTTCTTCGACGCGACGGTGGTCCCTCGACTGTAGCGCGTGTTTCAAACTTGCCCGAAAGAAGCGCTGTCCGCAGTTGGCTTCTCCGGTCACAAATTAATAGCGAACCTTTATTGTTGCCCGACAACAGATTCGCGCATGTGTTCGATGCCACCTGGTATCTCAGAGAACATCCGGAAATTGCCGCCCAAGGCATTGATCCACTCGAACACTATATCGAACGCGGCGCTAAGGAAGGCTTCAATCCCCATCCGCTGTTCGATACGACGTGGTACCTCACGACGAATCCCGATGTTCGCAGCGTAAACATAAATCCATTTGAGCATTATATTGAAACAGGCGGTCGCGAGGGACGCGATCCTCATCCCCTTTTCTCCTCAAAGTGGTATCTCGAGCAATACCTGGATGTAGCCAGCGCAGGATTGAACCCGCTCGTTCACTACATCACCGCGGGGGCGAAAGAACGGCGTTTACCCCATCCAATGTTCGATGCGCACTTCTATGCGGAAAAATATGCGGAGGCCGCGGACGAGTTCGAGGATCTCTTGCAGCATTACTTAACAGTTGGTTGGAAAAAGGGATTTAAGCCTAATCCGAAATTCGACCCGGAGTTTTATCTTCGCATATACCCAGACGTCGCCGAAGCAGGGATGGAACCGCTGACTCATTTCCTCCTTCAAGGCCGCGCCGAAGGACGAGTTCCCTCTGCTCAAGATCTGACCTTCGAGCCCTATTGCTCCAGTTTTGAGATTCCCCATGAACCTGTTCCCATGAGAGGGCCAGCCACGGCTGAATTGAAAGCAATCGCGTTTTATCTCCCGCAATTTCACGCGATTCCGGAAAATGATGAATGGTGGGGAAAAGGATTTACTGAGTGGACCAATGTGCGCGCAGGAAGTCCTAATTTTGACGGCCACTATCAGCCGCATGTTCCCTCTGTGCTTGGGTACTACGACTTGCGCGATCCAAGTGTGCTGCAAAAACAGGCAGAGTTGGCTGCGAGTTACGGAATCTACGGCTTTTGCTTTCATTACTATTGGTTTGCCGGGACAGTCCTACTGGATCTTCCGCTACAGCAAATCGTTAACACGCCAGATTTAAGTTTTCCGTTCTGCATTTGCTGGGCAAACGAAAACTGGACGCGGCGCTGGGATGGCAAAGAGCAGGAGATCCTGATTTCCCAGCATCACTCTCCTCAAGACGATTTGGCTTTCATCCGCAAGATTGAACCGATCCTGCTCCATAAGAATTATATTCGCGTGGTGGGTAAGCCTCTTTTGATAGTCTATCGGGCGTCGCTCTTTCCCGATCCACTGGCTACCAGTACGCGTTGGCGGAACTACTTTCGTGAATGCGGTCACGGGGAATTGCATCTCGCGATGGTGCGCAGTTTCAACGATCAAACGCCACCTGAGTCCTACGGCTTCGATGCCGCGATCCAATTCCCCCCTCATTGCCCCGCTAACGCGGTTACTTCCTTGGTTCCCCACAAGAGCGAACTCTTTACGGGCACAGTGTTCGACTACACGGAGCTTAAAACGATCGCACTCAACCAGCTCAAGACGCGGCAGGCCAGCGCAAAGATGTATCCGGGAGTGATGCCTTCCTGGGATAACACTGCCCGACGCCGCAGCAGGGCCACTGTCTGGGCGAATTCCTGTCCTGAGTCCTACTATGAATGGCTTTCGGCGGTGGTAGCTATCGCGAGCACAAAACCCGTTGAAGAACGACTAATCTTCATCAATGCCTGGAACGAGTGGGCGGAAGGCTGTCATCTGGAGCCCGATGAGCGATTCGGTTTTGCTTGGCTAAATGCTACATCCCGCGCCCTACATGAGCCGCCCCAGCCATCGCAGGAAGACGATCCTTCTTGTATCGTCCCTCCAGCCGAAAAATGTATAGAACTGCCCCGTCTACCGGACACCGTTCGGTTGGATATCTCGGTGTTGTTTTATCATCGCGACGATCTGATTCCTTCGTTCTTACAGAGCATTCTTCCACAGATCCGATCGGCAAAGTCGCGGGGTGATGTCTCCTGCCGGCTGTACGTTACCTTTAACTACAAAGCCGCACCTCCAGTACAGGCAGCTATCAAAAGTCTTATTCACTCCGTGTTTCCCGAGGGTGCGAATGACATTTACATCCGCGAAAATGGTTTCAATGTTGGGTTCGGTGCCGGCCATAATGTCATCTTTCAGGCGAGCAAGTCCGACCTTTTCCTAATATTGAACAGTGATGTCCGCGTCCTGGCGGAGAATTGGCTGGAGGCTCTCGTCGATCGATTTCGCGAAAGCGACGCGGCTCTGATTGGCGTCGCCAAGGGCGCCTCGAGATTGCGCGAAGACGGTTGTGGTATTCCCATTGAGCGGCCGGGTGAGCAATTTGATTTCGTCGATGGCTCTGTGCTCGCGATTCGCTCCGAGCTGGCACGGCGTTATGGACTCTTCTCGGACGCGTTCGATTACTTCTATTTTGAAGACGTTGATCTCTGCCTTCGCTACCGGCAGATGGGTCTGCGCCTGGAACTTCTCGACGTTCCGTGCGAACATGATCGCAGTTCAAGCTCGCGCCTTCTCCCTCAATATGCCGTCGAAGGAGTGCTCAATCGCAACAGGGGACGTTTCTTTGAACGATGGGGCAGTTATCTCCAGACGCGAAAGTTGCCGAACAGACTCGGGCTTCGTTTTCTGAACATCGATCGACAATTACAGTGCGCCAGTTTGCCGGCGCTGTTCGCGCTACTCACCGATCATCCCACAGCTACGTTAGATTTATTCGGCGTGCACGAGCAGTTGGTACCGATTTTCAAGCATCCGCGCATTCGGCTCATTCCGTTTTGGAAGACATTTCAAAAAGACGACTATTTGCGCTACTACGAGATCGAACGTAACTCTGCGGCCGTTCAACCCCTGACAGTGCAAATCGCAAAGACAGTCGGCTGCGTACCAGATTTCGAAGCAGCGCGCGCCCATCTGAACTCGATCGCCGCAGGTGAGGTCGCGTCGAGCCTTTCCAGGACCGCACTTTTGTACGTCGCTCGCAAAGAACCTCTGTTCGATGGCCGGCAGCCAAGCCCAAAGTGTTATGTGGCCACGGAGGAATTCCTCTCTCGCCGCGGTTTTCAAATTCAGCTTTGGACCGAACTGGGAACCTTTGAAACAGACAAACTTCCGGTAGGGAAGGTGCCTTGCAAGCATGCGGCGACAGCCTCCAGCTTGGAGTTACTTTCTGACCTTGCGCAAGCGGAGCTTGTCGTATGCACCGATAACTGGATTTCACAACTCAGCCAGTTATTAAACAAAAAGACGTTTCTCTGGCTCGGAGCAACCGCTCCTGAGCATGCAGTTTGGAACTTGGAGCAAGCCGGAGTTTTCGTTGACAGCACGCTCTCCTGTTTGGGTTGCTATCACTCCTTCGGACAGAATAACCACAACACCTGTTTGCGGGGTGACACGGCCTGCGTCCGTCAAGAATTGAGTGACAGCTTTATCGCGGCGTTAGAACGATTTCTAGAGGGCAACCCAGTCACAGCCGCCGATCTCCAGACGGGACGTCAGCTTTCAGGGCGAGAAGGATCGATCCCATCGACACATTTATCACTTGACCGCTGGCCGCGCACGGCCGCTGCCTCAATCCTCGTTCTAATACCCATAAACCCTTCGCTGGATCAAACTACGGCTCAGCGTGCGGAGCAACTTGCCAGGAGGGCGACCGAGGGAATGCGGGGCTGTCGCATCGTTGTTGATAATACCGGCGCAGCGCCACCCAGGGGATGTCATCCGTATCGGCAGTCAGCGATGGCGGCTCTTCGGCAGAATATGATCGAACGCCATTTGCGTGACGAGAGGTGGATATTTTGGGTCGACGCCGATGTGGTCGCCTATCCGGCGCACCTGCTCGATCAGCTTATTACTCGTTGCGACGGAGGAATCGCGGCACCGATCGTAATCATGGAAGGAAGTCTCGATGAACCTGTAAACAAGGCCGGATTTGGCCCGGGGCGCTTTTACGATATTGCTGGATTTGTTGAACGAGGACGATGGGCTCGGTTCACGCAACCTTATTTCGATCAAGTCGGCCCGGTTTATGAATTGGACTCCGTAGGCTCATGCTACCTTGTGAATGCTGACCTCTATCGCTGGCAGGGCAGACATGAGGTTGACGTCGCGTCGAGTAACTTCGTGTCCACCAATTCGGTTTGGTCAGAGGAAACCATTCATCGTAATCAGCAAGCAAAAGCCAACTGCTTTACCGAACACTACAGCATCTGCGCGTTTGCATGGTCGGCTGGGCTCCCAGTGCGCGCATTCGGCGATCTTATCGCATATCATCAGAAAAACTGATATCGGAGTTCCGACAACCAGATCGCGTCATTACCGTTAGTCTAACAACCCGTGCCGGAACCGCCACCCCAATATGTCAGTCCGGGCCACTTCTTTTCGCCGGTCCCTAGTGCTGAGGACCTGGCGCGAGCCGTCGCTGCCGTTGCCAGTTTGCCACCGGTGCTTGGTATCGACATGCGAGAAACCGAACAACTGGCATTTCTAGAACGCTTGTCACGTTACTACCCTGATGTCCGATTTCCGGAGCATAACGATGGCAGCACCCGGTTCGCGTTCAACAATCCGTCCTATTCCTGGAGTGACGCGATCATTCTGTTCTGCGTGCTGCGCGAGTTGCGTCCAAGGCGAATCATTGAAGCAGGGTCTGGATATTCATCGTGTCTCATCCTTGATGTGAACGAGTTGTACTTTGACTGGCAAATCAACTGTACTTTCATCGAGCCATATCCCGAGCTGCTGCACTCGCT
>WNFR01005064.1_pt1 | contig 13498 bp, 16 predicted proteins | sample 5400221 | NCBI WGS metagenome assembly WNFR01 (sample SAMN13153357, study PRJNA577476) | soil metagenome | isolation source: 40 cm soil under Madrone tree | place: USA:California | collected 2016-06-14
GTGGCCGTAAATGACGATCACAAATTGAAGCAGCGCGGCCAGGAACCACAGGTAGGTGTTGCCCACCACCGCCCACGCCAGCACGCGATCCCGCGCGATAATGCGGATCTGGCCGCCGAAATCGGCGAAAGGATTCGTCCGAAATCTCCGCGCGGGATCGGCGGCGGGCACGCGCGAAATTCCAAAGCTCGTGACCAATCCGCACAAAGTGTACGCGAGAAGAATGACGCCCGACCATGTCTGCCGGCCGCGAAACGCAACGGCGAGGAATCCGGCCGCCATCGTGGCTGTGATCGCTGCAATAAACGTGCCGAGCTCGATCACCCCGTTTCCCCAGGAGAGTTCTTTTTCCGGGAGCAGCTCCGGAAGCAAACCGTATTTCGCCGGGCCGAACAGCGCACCCTGCGTGCTGATCAGAAAAACGGTCGCTGCCTCCATCGGGAGATTTCCCACAGCGAGCGAGAGGAGCGCAAGAATCATCACGCCGATCTCAAAAATCTTCGTCCCGATGGTGACCGAGCGCTTGCTAAAGCGATCGGCAAGATACCCGCCAGCCAGCGAAAACAGGATGTAAGGAAGAGCAAACAGCGCGCCCACAAGCAGAACGAGCCGGTCGCGCGAAGCTGCAGGGAAGTTGCGCTCCACAATGAGATAAATGACCAGGAACTTCAACGCATTGTCGTTGAACGCCCCCTGAAACTGCGTGACGATCAGACTCCAGAATCCCAGGCGCCAGTTGGCAGGAGGCCCGTGCGATAGCTGCGTCGAAACGCCGGCAGGAGGAGTTTCCACAGGTTCGACCGAGGACGTTGTTGAATTGTGAGTCATGTTCATGTGGACAGCGCCGGCAAGAGGAAGGGCCGCGCCAAGCCGCCCATCTCGCAGTGTAGTCAGAGAGCCGTCCGCGAGCAAGCCTTTGGCAAGCGGCGCGTGTCGTGTAGAATCTTAGCGAGCCGGAGTGGCGGAATGGCAGACGCGGCGGACTCAAAATCCGATTACGCGAAATCAAACCCTCGGCGCTAACCCGCTCGAAACAAAGCAACTCCATTTCCTCTCAACAACTTGCCTGCAAGATTCCGTGCGGTTCCGTGGAGCTGCGTTTCGCTGTTTTTAGCTGCCTCGGGGCAAAGTCGGGGAAAAAGCGGGGAAAAAAGGGGTAGAATCCTGATCGCAAAAAAGTGAAGCCCCGGGCGCGAACCCGGGGCCGAAGAACATCCATGGGCGATGGAGATCGTACAACTGTTCGGCGGCTGAACGCAATGGCCGCGGCGCTGGTCCCGCGTGAACGCACCTTGTTGCGGCGGCTGCTGGTTGGCAGGCAAAAGTCCGGCCTGACGGCGGGCCTCGTGACGGGTTTGCGCGATCCGAACAAGTCGGACGGCGGAATTAGCGCGTTCCTCGTGACGAGAAAGATGCGGGCTTGTACGGAACTCTTCGACTCGCTCGGCCTGGAGGAGCAGCGCGAAGCGATCGCTGCGATTCCTGTTCATCACACCGTTGGCGAGCTTGTGCAGCACGAGTTGAAGCGCACGGGGTATCCGCCGCGCACCAAGCACCGCTCGAAACCAGGCTCTCACGAAGAAAAAGTGCTCCGCGTGATCGAGGACTATCCCTCGCTCAAAGGGCTCGGGTATTGCCGAAAACTGGATTCGCTCGGCATCGGAACGCCGACTTCCTGGAGGAAAGACGGCTGCCCGTCCACGTATGTCGCCGCCTACCAGGCGTGCCCAGCCCCAGAGAATCCCACGGACTGGAAAAAGCGAATCCGAGACGAGAAATCCAGACTCCCCCAGCGTCGCGGCGTCTAAATCTTCGAGCCGCTCAGAAAACCGCATAAACATTGCCTAGAATGACGGTTTTCCGCCGCCGCGCGAGAAATATTGCTTGCCGTGCGCGCGCCGCCGCCGTCTACTCGCGGAATGCGCACGGACTCACCCCTTTTGATTCCGATCGAGGAAGCAGCCTTCCAACTTTCGCTGCCGGAGGAGGAAATCCTTCCTCTGGTCCGAGCTGGCGAGATCACTGCGGTCCGTGTGCGCGGCCGCTTTCTGTTGATTTACGATTCACTCGTCGCCTTTGCGCGGCGTGAGGGGCGGCGCAATCGCAGCAAGCCGGAGAAAAAGAAAAACCGCGTCCCGGGCTCGGGCGAAGCCGTGGCGCGCTGAAAAAAAAGCGAGGCAGGAGAGAATCTGTGGCACGCGACTTCGGCTGCAATCGAGCGGGAATGGAAAGAGTCCACAGGAAGCGACGGCGCGTGTGGCCGTCGAAACGCGAAACGCGGGCCGTCGAACTCGGCAGCGACGAGCTGCAACAACGCGTCGAGTGGGAATTGCGCCATCGGCCGAGAGCCCTCCGCAACGCGCGCCGTCGCTACGCCGCGTTTTGTTCGTTGCTTTTGCGACGCCTCGAAAATGCTGCGCCGGATCCCGCGCGGAGGCGGGCCGCATGATGTTGCTCAGTTGTGAGGCCGTGGCCTCGTCCGCGCTCGGCACGCCGCACCGTCGAACCGGCGCGGAAGTTTTTTTCTTTGCCCGAATCACCAGGACAGACACCCGTCGCTGCAAATCAACGTGCGCAAGAACGTCTTTCTCTGCGGGCCGTGCGGGAAGAGCGGGAATGCCTGGCGGCTCGCGGCGTTCCTTGCGAAGGAAGACCCGCAGAACAAGCGGGCGGTCGCCCGATGGCTCACCGAGCGGGGCCTGCTCGATCCGCGCGGCCGCGAAAACGAAAACGGGAACGGTAATGAGCACGCCAACGGGAACGGGCACGCGAAACACGATTCCAGCCGCCCATCGAAACAATCGAAGGCGGATTTCGCGAGGGTCGCGGAGTTCTCCTACGGCCCGGACCTTCGCAAAGTTCGATGGGAGCGCCCGAGCGAGGACGCCGGGGCGAAACCCGAAAAAACTTTCCGCTGGGAACATCGCTCGGGTGAGAAGTGGGCGCCCGGCGACGGCGGTTTGCAAAAGCCCTTGTACGCGAACGCCATTTTCCGCAAACGCGACCTGCTCGACCTCGCCGTCGGCTTTGAGGGTGAAGCGAAATGCGATCTCGCTGGAGAACTCGGATTCGCCGGATTCTCGTTCAAGAATCTGACGGCGGACCTGTGCGACGCTTTCGCCGACCTCGATGTCGTGCTCTGGCCGGACGCGGACGGGCCGGGCCTCAAGCAAGCCGCGGGCGCGGCGCAATTGATCGCCGACTCCGGCGAGTCGCGGCGCGTGCGCCTCATCATACCGCCCGTGGAACTTCCCATCGCGGGCGACATCGTGGACGCCGTGCGGTCGCTCCGATGGGGGCGCGACCGAATCGAGCGTCTGATCGCCGAGGCCCGAGCGTTTCCCGCTGAGCCCGAGCCCGTCGGTCTGCTGCTCAGCGAAGTCGCGCAAGGCACGGTTGATTGGCTCTGGGAAGGCCGCATCCCGCGCCGCGCGCTGACGGTTCTCGACGGCGATCCTGGGCTCGGAAAAAGTCTGTTGACGCTGGACGTGGCGGCGCGCGTGTCGCGCGGCACTCCGCTTCCGGGCACGTTCGACGGACGCGTCGAACCTCGCGGCGTCGTGATCTTGTCCGCAGAAGATTCGATCAGCCACGTGATCAAGCCGCGGCTTTGCGCGGCGGGTGCGGACATGACGCGCGTGCTGGCCGTTCCGTATTCGCCCGAAAAACCCGGGCAAGTGTGCATCTCGAAGTTTCCGGTCGATATTCCGATTCTCGAACGCGCGATCGAAAGGGTCGGCGCCGTTCTGGTGATCCTCGACGTGCTCGTGTCCTACATCCCCGCGACGCTCAGCACGCAACGGGATCAGGACGTGCGTCTCGTGCTCGCGCCACTCGCGAACGTCTGCGACAAATACAACGCGGCGCTGTTCGGCCTGCGCCACTTGAACAAAAGCGCGACGGGTCCGATCCTCTATCGCGGCGGCGGCTCGATCGGAATTGGCGGAGCGGCCCGATCCAACGTGCTGCTCGCCGCGGACCCGAACGATGCCAAGGTGCGCGTCCTCGCGGGCGTCAAATCCAACTACGGCCCGCTCCCCGGGTCGCTGAGTTTCACCATCAAAATCACGGACGGTCAGCCGCACATCGAGTGGATCGGATCGAGCACGCACTCGGCTGAAAGTTTGCTCGCCGATCAGGCGGGCGGCGCCGAGGACCGCGGCGCGCGAGACGAAGCACGCTCTTTTCTTGACCAGGAACTCGCCGACGGCCCGAAGGAAGCCAAGCGCATCCTCGAAACCGCGAAGAGCCTCGGGATCGCCGAGAAAACCTTGCGGCGCGCGAAAGAGTCCCTCGCCGAAAGCAAAAAGGTCGGCGAGACGTGGTTCTGGGGCAAGGTGGCCAAGGAGACCAACCGTGCGGAGTGACCCGAGAATGCCAGCACTCTATGTATACGGAGGAGCTGGCCATCTTCACTCTTTCTCTCTCTCGTCACTACTACTAACTCTATATATATCACATATATATAGAGAGAGAGTGGAAGGTGGTCAAGGAAGATGGCCAGTGACCACCTTGGAGGGCTAGATGGCCAAGATGGCCACGTACGGGGATGGCCACCTTGATGGCCATGTTGGCACGGTTGAGGTTGTTTTTCGTGGAAGGTCCGTTCTTCACGCGCACCACCGCTCAACGAAAAAGTTCGAGCGAGCACTGACATGGACGATCTGACGATCCTCGATTTGCGAGAAGTGGCTGGACGGCTACATAGCACGGTCCACTTCGTCAGGACTTTGATCGCAACCGATGAGCTGAAGTACGTGCGGATCGGGAAAAAGTTCACCGTTTGCGCGACCGACTTGGATGCTTGGATTCGAGCGAACCGGCAACTGCGGTCGGAGAGCGATGAAGTCGGGGAAAACGCGGGGAAAGCGCGCGCAACGCCTGTAAGGCGGCTAAAGTCAGTCGGTTAGAGCCGCGTTTTGCGTACATCGGATCATGCGTCCGCTGGACGCAGCCACAAATCGGAGGATTGAGCGTGACTGACCGCGCGATGACCGTAACGAAGAGCAACCGCACAACGCAAGAACGCCGGGCGCGTCTAGCAGCGGAATTCCGGGCGCGGCTCGTGGCGGAACTGGCGCCTGGCGGTTCGGCTGCGCGCGACTCGCTCGTCGATAATGCCGTGTCTTGCTACGTCGAAATCGCCGAGTTAACGTCGCGCTTTTTGCGTGCTCGCGCCGGTGCTTCCGACATGGAGCGATGTTCACGCGCCCGTTCCACGTTGGTTCGCACGCTGGCTGTGCTCGGCGTGACGCCTAAAAGCGCATCCGAGGCCAACGTAAGCCCCAAGCTCGACGATTGGCTCCGGGATTGGCGGGCACGCAAGAAGCCCAACGGAGAGGCGAATCCGGCCGAATCCGGCCCAGATGATGAATCATGAACGATACACCGACCATCATCGAGCTAATGGACGATCCCAACGTCTTCGGACGCTGGTTTGGCGGCGATAGTTGGCGAGCATGGCGGGTCGCTCTGAAAACGGCGTTCGCACTGCCGCTCGATGCCGAGGAGTTTGCGATCTATCGCTCCGCGACGGGGCGCGACGCGGCGCCGACGAAGGCCGCAACGGAACTGTGGCTCGCGATCGGGCGTAGGGGTGGGAAGTCGTTGATCGCCGCACTCATCGTCGTCTTCCTCGCACTCTTTCGAGATTACACGCCGTTCTTGGCGCCCGGCGAAGTTGCGACGGTCATGCTGATCGCGGCGGATCGCAAGCAGGCGAGAGTGGTGCTGCGCTACATCTACGCTTTCCTCACCGAAATCGAAATGCTCGCGGGACTCGTGACGCGGAAGACGCAGGACACGATCGAGCTGAAGAACTTGGTGGTGATCGAGGTTCATACCGCGTCGTTCCGCTCGGTGCGCGGGTACACGCTCGCCGCGGTGGTGAACGATGAGATTGCCTTTTGGCAGGTCGAGGACGCGGCGCAGCCCGACAAGGAAATCTTGCAGGCGCAACGTCCGGCGCTCACCACGATTCCCGGGGCCATGATGGTGAACGTGTCGAGCACGTACGCGCGGCGCGGCGCGATGTTTTCGGCCTACGAGTCGCACTTCGGGAAGGCTGACTCGCCGGTCCTGTTCTGGAAAGCGCCGTCGCGCTCGCTCGATCCGGACGCGGCCGTCCAGATGAATCCCTTGCTCGATCTGCGCATCGTCCAGCAAGCCTACGACGACGATTACGTCGCTGCGGCGTCGGAATGGGGCGCGGAGTTTCGCAGCGACGTGGAGCAGTTGTTCACTCTGGAGATGCTGGACCGCGTCACGGATTATGACAGGCCGGAAATCCTGCCGTACGAACAGGAGGAAGTGGCATGAAGTATTTTGGTTTTTGCGATCCCTCTGGCGGGTCCTCGGATTCGATGACGCTCGCCGTCGCCCGCGCTTCGATCCTCGGCAAGAAGGCGGTTCTTGTCGGAACGTGGGAAAAGAAAGCTCCGTTCAACCCGGACATCGCGACCGAAGAGTTCGCGGGCATCCTCGCGGGCTACAGGCTCACGACGGTTGTGGGCGATCGGTACAGCGCCGAATGGGTGGCGACGAGATTCCGCTCGCACGGCATCACGTATGCCCCATCCCAGAAGACGAAGTCGGAAATCTTCCTGGACTTCCTGGCGCTCGTGAACAGCGACCGCGTCCGGATTCCGGCGAACCGTCGCTTGCGCGCGCAGCTCGTTTCCCTGGAGCGTCGCGTGTCGCGCACGGGGCGGGACGCCGTCGATCATCCACCGGCAGCGCACGACGATCTGGCGAACGCGGTCGCGGGCGCGCTCGTGCTGGCCGCGAAGCCCGGCCGGAAACTTTTCGTCCCGACCGTCATCTCGTTCGACGAGTCGCCCGCGCCGGGAGCGCCGTGGGTCGATCCTCAAGCTGGAAAAAATCTGGACGATCCGTTTCTCGAACTGCCGGGCGAGCGGTGGACGAAGATCAACTAGGGTTCGGCCCGAAGGTCCTTCGCTGCGGGCGGGCCGAAGTCCTACCGCCCCGCAGTGAAAAGTTGGAGCGGAACGAAGAGCGGCGCGGTTCCGCCGGAGCCCCTTAACGGCTTTCCTACACCGCGCCGCTGCAAAACTTTTTCGGGCGAAGGGTGCGTGCAGGAAAAGGGCGAGGAGAGAGAGAGGACACATGAGATTCGAAACCGGAACGGAAGCGACGAACGAGCAACTGCTCGAAACACTCGCGAGGCAACGGCTGGAACGGTTCCGGCGTCGCTCGCCGGTGACGAGGGACCAGATCACGCGCACCGTGCAGGAGATTTTGCGGCGCGAGGAAGAGAGGCGGTCGGAAGCGAGGGGCGAGCCGTTTTCCTTTGCGAAAGCCGTTCGCGGCTTGTGCGCCCTGCGCCATCAATCGATTCTGATGGACTCGGCGCAAGAGGACGCCGAGTACGCGCAGCGCGCGCTCACGACCGGCGCAACGCCCGGAACTTATCTCGTTCCCGCGATTCAGGCGGACGCGATCACCGGGCAATTGGCGCAGCTCGCGACGGCGCGGGCGGCGGGCGGGAGAATCTGGCCGATGAAGGGAATCCAAGATTTGAACGTCCCGGTGGCGGTCGCGGGATCGCCGCAGTTCGTTTGGCAAGCGCAAAACAGCAGGCAAACGGCCAGCGATCCGAACCTCGGGCAAATGGCGTTTGATTTGAAGTTATCGCAAGCGTTATTGTTGCTTCCCATTCAACTCTTCCGCGCGGCCTTGCCGCAGTGGGACGCGATCCTCGAAGATTCGTTCGCCTTGGGCTTGGCCGAAGCGGAAGATCAAGCGATGCACGCGACGAGCACCGTCGCGAACGGCCCGCTCGCGCTGCTGAGTCAGGCGGGGATCAGCACGCTCAATGCGGCGGGTGGATCGGCCAACGGCGGAAATCTTGCCTACGGCGATTTGGTCGGCGTCTTGCAGAAAATCGTGGACCTCAAAGCGCGTCCTCCGTTCGCGTGGTTCCTGGCGGGGAGGACGTGGCTCCGGATTCTCTCGATCAACGACACGACCTCGCGCCCGATCCTCGACGACTTCGCGCCCTCGGACGGCGGGCCGCAGATCGGGCACCTGTTCGGCTTCCCGGTTTTCTCGACGGCCTCGATCCCTGTCACGGAAAGTGTCGGATCGGGCAGCGGACAATCGCACGCGGTCTTCACGAATCCGAAGGCCATCCACATCGCCGAATCGGGCGACGTTTCGCTCGAAACTTCCACCGATTTCGCGCTCGAAAGTGGGGACGTGGCGTTGCGCGTCGGCCACAAGATCGCGTTCGGGTATCAGCCCGCCGCGTCGCTGGTCGTTTTGGCCGGGATCAACTGAGCGGGAATCTCGCTCGCGAGAGGAAGGAGAACGCGAACATGGAGAAGAAAAAACCGGAATCGTTGAAGAGAATCCTCGCCCGCGTGATCGAACGCGCCGAGCGTCGTGATTTGGGCGCGGGGCCGTGCGAGATGTCGGACAACGACAAAGCCCTCGTCATCGAGGCCGTGAAACTTTACTTGACGACGGCGGATTTCGCCTGCCTATTAGCGGACCGCGTGACGACGAATGACAGGCTCGTCGCGTCATTCGAGAAAGCGATCGCAGAGGCCGACTTGCTGCTCGCCGCGTTGCCGTGGGCGGAGCGGGCGGCGCTCGCGCGCCTGCGCGACAGCTATGTCATCGAGCGTGACCGGTGGAAGATGCCCGAGGCGGAGCGGAAGCGCTCGCTCGAATTCCTCGCCAAGTGGCTGGACACTGCCGTCGATCCCTTGACGCCGCTGGCGCAAAAAGTCACGCGGTACTGCCTCAAGCTCGGTCTCGCCGAGGAAGCCTGCCATCGCGCGCTCGACGCTTTGGACGATTTGACGTTCGCGCGGCAAATTCGCACGGAAGCGATGCTGGCCGGGTGACGCGGATGACGAAACCGAAATCCAACCACAAGCCGAAGCCGTTGCGGCACGACAGCCGCGATCCCACTCCCTCCCAAGCGCCGTCCGTCGTGTACCACGACATGCGGCCCGCCCGCGTGCTGAAGTTCGACAGTCGGCGAGGATGTGGTGCAGCGGTTCTGACCAGCGGCAAGCGCGTCCGCATTCCGTGGAGTGCGTTGCGCGGCGCGAACGTGGCCACTCTGTCGCCCGGTGACACCGTGTTTGTCCAACTCGACTCCATCGACAAGGCGCGCGTGGAAGTCATCCGCTTGCCCGACGGTCCGTGACGATGTAGACTCCGGCGCATGACCGCGATCGAGCGTGCTCGACGAAACGCGCAGCTCACCGCTGCGGAAGTTGCATCGTCGATAAATCGGGACGCGCTCTGGCTCACGAACCGAGAAACCGGACAGGCGTCTCTCGACCCCGAGCATGAGAAAATCATCCTCGTCGCCATCGGCAGGCTCGAACGATTCCACCAAACGGTCGAAGCAGCGAAGGAAAAACTCTGCCTCGATCTCCGGCTGCCGCCGAAGCACGTCGAGCCCTCGAAGCCGCGGCAACCCGGAAGCCACGCCTGACCCATCTCTGGGATTCCCCACGCTGAAAAATCACGCGCGCCGTCCGCTTGCCCGCAACGGCATTGCGCTCTTTCTCAGCGGCCGGGTTTGGATGGCCGGACCCCGAACTCGCGGTCTCCGCGCGGCGGTCCTACGAACCACCTCCCGCGCGGCTCTGCGCTTGTATTTCCTTCGTGCATCCAGGCAATATATTGCAGATCGAACGGCCGTGCGATCGACTCCGCGCAACGCAAATATGCGTAGACTCTCTCAGCGTTTCAGGCAACCCGATTGGTGGACTGCCTTCTTCAGCGGCGTTGTCGCAATTACTGCCGCGTGTGCCCTGTGGTACGCGCACTCCCAAATCAAGGAAGCTCACGAAGAGGCGCAAATCCAGCACCTGCTCGCACTGGTCCATGAGTTTGACCAAGAACCGATGGCCACGTATCGCAAGGAGCTTGCGGACAAACGGCTGAACACCAAGGACGATGATCCGAAAGAGTTGTACCGAGTGCTGGATTTCTATGAGACGGTGGGACGGCTCGCAGAGCGAGGCTATCTGAACGATGAGGACGTGTGGAACCAGTTTGGCTACTGGGTGCTCCACCTGGACGCGGACGCCGACATGCGGGAAAACGTGGAGTTCGAACAGAAACGAGACCCGACGGAATACGCGGTGTATGGCTCCCTGGTCGAGCGCCTCAAGCAGATCGACGCTGCGCAACACGGAGGCAAAGCTGCGACGATCTCGAAAGAACAAGTGATGGATTTTTACCGTGAAGAGTTGGCGATCGACTCCAAGGCACCCGTCAGAACACACGGCCATTCGTCGCGCCCAGAGAAATAAAGTAGTGCTGCTTTTCTTTTCAGAAAAACGTCACGAGGTCACACCGCCGCCGCAACCGGCGGGATGCGATCGCGCGATCCAAGGGCGGTATTACCGCCTGAAAGTTCGTTTGCAGTTCCCCGGCTTTGGCTTTCAACGCGCGTGCGGCGGCTTCCTCAGACACGAGAAGCCCGTTCAGCAACCCCACGAGCATTTCCATCTGCTCCTTGGAGCCCGTCGCCAACGTGGCTCCGTCTCCGCTGACCCCCCAAACGGAACCGGTGTTCTCGGTTGTCAGCCATCCCTTGCCGATGCGGAAGAGCCGCTTGTACACGAACACAGCCAATCGGAAGTGCATAACGTAGGGCCTGTAGGCGCTGTATTCGGGCGCCATCCGGTTCGGGAATGCTGGGAGGCCGGAATGTGTCAGGATTTCTTGAGCCATCTCGCGAACCCAGGAGTGGCAGTTGCCGGAGTGTGTGCCCCAGCGCACGTAAAGCGAATCAACTCCGGACAACTGCTTGGAGAAATGACTCTTTCGCGCATCTTCGAGAAGGGCCGAGTCCAGCGGACCGAAAACGATCGCACCGGGATACGCTCCCTGCAAAACGTCGCCCTCTTCTGTCGGAGCCTCGGTCACTGTGGCTTTTTCGTGAAACTCCGTGGTGGCCGCCATTTGCGCATAGATAACGGGAACCGAGTGGAATACCAAGGGCCTGAAATGCTGCTCCAATCCGTCGCGGAGCGGAGTCAAGACACGTTGTTTGATGTCCTCCAGGTGGGCCTTCCGGCTGTCGTGATACACGTGCCATTTGCTCGCAACCCAGGCCCCAGCGATGGTGCTGGCGGCGCCGCCGACCCAGACCAAGAGTCGGACGAGGCGTTCAACGTCTTGGGGTGGGATTGCCATGCCGATAACCTAACAAAAGTCTTGACAGGTGTCAAGCTATTCGATATTCTGGGCATCGTGAACACAAAGACCTGCACGACGCGAGAGGCCGCGAAGGCAGTGGGCATCACGAGGGCGACGCTGCAAGCATGGATCGCCAAGGGGAAGTTGAAAGCCCCTCGCACGCAACTGCTCGACGGCCGAGCTATGAGGCTCTGGAAGCAGTCCGACATTGCCGCGCTCCGGCGTGTGAAGGCAAAGGTCTACATGAAGGAGATGGGGCGGCCGCGAAAGAAGGCGTGATGAAACACAGATTCCTGGCAGTGGTTGTCGCTTCGGTTATTTGGGCCGCGCTCGGTCCCTGCGTGCACGGCAAAGCAAAGCAGGCGGTTCCCCAGGAAACGGTCACGATCCCGTCTCCCTGCGCTGACGTTTGGCAACCGCTCTTGCACTTGATCGACGACGAGTATGCGATCTCTTTTATCTACGACCCGTGGTTCCGCGTGTCTTTTGAGAAATACGTTACGTCAGTTCGGTATTTGGGAGGGACCTACCCTTGGGCCACCGTTCAACTCCGAAGCGACCCCGCGGCCCCTGCTGGCGTGAACTCCTGCCTCGCTGACGTTTATGGCGACGGAAGGCTGGACCCTGAGGTGGCAACGAAGATCGTCGCGGCGCATCCGGGGGCTACGGTTATTCCGCAGAAGCCGCAGGAAAGCGGAAAGCAGAAGAAATGAAAGAACGCGCGATCCGGGGCACCGATCCGCTTTCAAGCGCTGGAGGTGCAGCCATGCAAGTTGAGCAAACGATGGACACGACGAAGAAAGCCCGGCGCGAGCGCGGGACCGGGCGCGTTTGGCAGATCGGCGAGGTCTGGTACATCCAGTATTACGTGAACGGTCGGCAAGTCCGCAAGAGTTCGGGCTCGACCAGCGAGACGTTCGCCAAGAAGCTGCTCCAAAAGCGGCTCGGCGAAGCCGCAGCCGGAATTCATCGCGACCTGCGCCGCCTGAAATACGAGGACCTGCGCCGGGGATTCTTCGACGACTACGAGACGAAGAAACGCAAGTCCTTGCGACGCTCGAAGAAAACCGGAAAGCCGCGACTGGACTCGGTGACTCGTCTCGACGCGTTCTTCGCGGGCTATCGCGCCACGGCCATCGACACCGACGCGATGGTCGAGTTCACGAAGCAGCAGCAGGCGGCGGGCAAGGCGGACTCCACGACAAATCGATCGCTCGCCGCGCTGCGGCGCATGTTCCATCTCGCGAAAGAGGGCAAGAAGATTCGCGAGATGCCGCACTTCCCGATGCTCAAGGAACCGTCTCCGCGGAAGGGCGTGCTCCAACAGGAAAGTTACTCGCTGCTGCTCGCGGCGTTGCCGGACTATTTGCAGCCCGTGCTGGCAATCGGCTATCACACCGGCATGAGGCTCGGCGAGATTCAAGGGCTCCGGTGGGGCCAGGTCGATTTCCTGAATCGCATCATCCGCTTGAACGCCGGAGAAACGAAAAACGACGAGGCGCGGGAAATCCCGATCAGCGACGAGCTGTACGCGATGCTCGAAGCGCGCCACCTAAAGCGTGTGGCCGGTTGTCCGTTCGTGTGCCACCGGAACGGGCGTCCGGTTGGCGATTTCCGCCGGGTCTGGTACGATCGCTGCTCGAAACTGGGGCTCGGCCACCTGGAAGAGCAGGGAAGGCGGCGCGCGACGTATCGCGGCTTGATCTTTCACGATCTGCGCCGCACGTTCGTCACCGACGCCGAGTACGCCGGGGCGCCGCGCCACGAGGTCATGAAAGTGACGGGTCACAAAACCGAATCCGTGTACAAGCGCTACGCGATCGACAATCGCGAGCAGCGGCAGGCCGCGATGAACACGCTCGTGGCGTACCGGAACGGGGAAAAAACGGGGAAAAACGAGGTCGCGCAGGCAGTCTCGGCGACTCCGGAATCGCATCTAACAAACTGAAAGAGAACGACTTCGCCGGAGTGGCGGAATGGCAGACGCGGCGGACTCAAAATCCGTTGGTCGCAAGGCCGTGTGGGTTCGACTCCCTCCTCCGGCACCAAATGTCCGCTGAGGGTTCGATGAGGTATTCACACATAAAGAAGCTAGCGATGGGATTTGTTGCACCAATCGTACTATGGGGTGGGAGCATTGCCGCTCAGAAGGACAGCACCTTCAGCGGCGAGATTTCAGACCGGTATTGTGCGAAGGCGAATTCCCACGAAATGATGATGAAGAGACACAACTCCCCAACGACGAAGGACTGCATTCCTGCTTGCGTGAAGGCAGGCGGGGCCTATGTTCTCGTCGATGCAGCCACGA
>WNFR01005067.1_pt1 | contig 13495 bp, 10 predicted proteins | sample 5400221 | NCBI WGS metagenome assembly WNFR01 (sample SAMN13153357, study PRJNA577476) | soil metagenome | isolation source: 40 cm soil under Madrone tree | place: USA:California | collected 2016-06-14
ATCTCCGCATCGACTTTGTCAGTCGAGATTTCGAAGAGCGGTTCGTCGCGTTCTACACGTTCGCCGACCTTCTTAAGCCATTTAGTGATCGTTCCTTCCGCGATGGACTCTCCCATCTGCGGCATTACGATTTCAGTACTCATCTTTTCTCCCGGACTCCCTTTCAGTAAGCTGCGAGCTTACGCGCTGCGTCCAGAACGTCTTTCGTCTGCGGCAGGTAATAGTCCTCGAGCGGCGGCGAATACGGCACCGGGGTATCGATCGAGGCGACTCGTACGACCGGAGCATCTAGCCATTCGAAGGCCTCTTCAGCAATGATGGCAGCGATTTCCCCGCCGATGCCGCCTGTCCTCGATGCCTCGTGCAACACGATCACTCTGTTTGTCTTTCTGACACTTGCCAGAATCGCCGGTTTATCCAGCGGCGCAAGAGTTCGTAAATCGATAACCTCTACATCCAGTCCTTCTTTCTCGAGCTCCTCTGCGGCATCCAACGCGGTCAACACCATAGCGCCAAACGTGATGATAGAAAGGTCGCGACCCGCGCGCGATACTCGAGCTTTGCCGATCTCAACAACGTAGTCATCGGCGGGCAACTCCTCTCGCAAACGCGGTAGCCGATAGAGCTTTTTATGTTCAAAGTAGAGCACGGGATCCGGATCGCGAATCGCTGCTTTGATCAAACCCTTCGCATCGTAAGCAGTCGAGGGTTCGACGATCTTCAAGCCCGCAGTGTTGAGAAAGAACGACTCGGCATTCAACGAGTGGAATGGTCCTGACCGCACCCCCGAACCGCAGGGACCGCGAAACACAGCGGCGACATTGGCGCCCCAACGATAACGACACTTCGCGGCGTAGTTTGTCAGCAAATCAAACCCGGCAGAAATAAAATCAATAAACTGAAACTCCGCTACGGGTCGCATTCCCATCAGCGCCGCCCCACACGCCGCGCCTACGATTGCAGCTTCTGAAATGGGAGTGTCGACCACCCGCTCTTTGCCAAACTCATCAATCAGACCGTCTGTAACTTTGAACGCGCCGCCATAAGCTCCGACGTCTTCGCCAATAACGAAGACGGTCGGATCGCGTTCCATCTCTTCCCAAATCCCCTGGCGAATTGCTTCTACCAAGGTGGCCTTGCCACCGCGCTCGGGGCGTGCTGATTTGTGTTCTTTTTTGACGGCTGTCGACATGTTTACAGACTCAAAACCGCGGACTTAGCATAAGTGGACGGTATGTTTGGATAGGCCGGATTTACAACCAATCTCTGCTCTCTCGGATCTACCACAACGTCGAGGCCCTCCATGGGAATCGCGCCAAGGAGGATTTCCGCTGCGCCTGGCAAAACCATGGCCCTGACCACAGTGCTTCGGTTCTCAAAACGTATTTCAACGGGGCCGACTAGCTCAACTCGCCGTTCACTATCGTCAGCCAGCTTAGCTATTCGTTCTTCCAACACGGGCAAGTCAAGTTGCTTCTTAACGTCTTCATTTATCACCAACTCGTAAGCACCACTGTCAACCAGAGCTCTACATCTGATTGTCTTTACTTCTTCCGTGGGTAAAAAGCCGCGGCGACTTAAGGCGAGGTCGTCGACGCTGAGTAATTCTATTTCCACATACACTAATCCCATCTCTTTTCCTCCGGTAGGTGAGTTACCTTCAGGACTCGTCACTTTGTGAGAATTTCCTTCGTTTGCTGGTATGACCATTTTTTACGACTCCAAAACTTTAGGTCTAAAGGCCGGTGGCACCAGGCTGTTATCGAAAACCTCGTAAGCGGCCTTTTCCGCGTCGGGCATAGGCGAGCTTTCGGCCCAGGCACAGTCGTCGTCTATCTCGTGCATTACGCCGGCTACAATTGTCTCGAGTTTATCTTTAGTAGCGACCCGCTGAGCGAGCAGAAATTTCTCGTAGCGGTCGATGGGGTCATTGTTCTTCTCCCACCACTCAATTTCGCCTGGCGCTACGTAACGCTGATCGTCGTGTTCTGCGTGACCTTTGCGACGATAGGTTTTCGCTTCAATTAAGACAGCACCTCCGCCGCGACGAGCATAATCGGCCGCCTGGCGAGTTACTTCGTAACAGGCGATTACATCGTTACCGTCAACGATATGGGCCGGCATACCGTAACCGGCGGCTTTCTCGGCCAAGTCACGTACTGCTGTCTGCAGATTGGTGGGCGTCGAATATGCGTAATGATTGTGTTCTGCGATCACAACCAGCGGCAAACGTTGGACAGCGGCAAAATTGAGTCCCTCATGAAAAGCGCCCGTGCTCATTCCACCGTCGCCGATATACGCAACCGCGACAATCCGCTTTTTCTGCATACGGGCCGCCAGCAACACCCCGGTCATTACAGGGATCATGTCGCCGAGGTGAGAAATGGGCCCAATGAATCCCTTTTCCATGTCGCCGAAGTGGATGTTGAGATCTCTACCGCCGGAAGGCCCCCACGCCTTAGCCATGTACTGCGCAAAGATCTCGCGCGGACGAATTCCTTTGACGAGAACCGCACCAAGATCGCGAATCAAGGGCGTCAGAAAATCCTGCGGCTGCAAGGCGTAGGCACTCCCGACCGCGGTCGCTTCCTGGCCCAGCGAGCGGAAGACCCCGCCAACAACCTTTGTTTGCCGATAAAGGTTTACGAGACGCTCTTCCACAAGCCGGGTCAACTTGAGGTAACGATAAAGCTCGAGAAGTTGCTCGGCCTTAAGAGTGGTTTCAGTCGTACAACTGAGCGCTTGGCCATCGCCTGGCCTACGTGGAGCATATTTGGTGCTAACGCGCATTTGAAAGGGGGCACGTCGCTGCCGACCCCGGCGCCGGTGATTCTTATCGCGTGAGGATCCTTTCTCCTCTGTCTTGTTTGGTTGTTGATCCATAAGAATGAAGGAAAGTATCCCTCTTACTCAAATATGAATGGCAACGTCATGAACACCTTCCGCGGCTTCCATCACAGCTTCGGAGACTGTCGGATGCGCATGCATGGTGCGACCCAGTTCTTCTGAAGTTGACTCGAGCTGCATCGCAACGCACGCTTCGGCAATCAACTCGGTCGCGTGTGCTCCGATGATGTGCACGCCGAGAATCTCGTCATACTTCTTCTCGCCCACTATCTTCACAAAACCCTCTTCTTCGCCCAGTATCCGGGCCTTGCCGGAAGCCGAGAAAGGAAACTTGCCGATCTTCACATCGTATCCCTGCTCGCGCGCTTTCGCTTCAGTTAGACCAACCGAGCCAATCTCCGGATCGCAGTAGGTGCAGTTTGGCACCAGGCGCAAATTGATAGGACGCACGTTTTTCTGACCAGCAAGATGTTCGACGGCCACAATACCTTCTTTCGAGGCAAGGTGCGCCAGCAATGGCGTTGGCACCACATCGCCTATAGCGTAGACACCTTTTTCTCCGGTCTGCTGGTATTCATCAATCTGGATGAATCCTTTCTCTGTCTTGATCTTAGTGCCTTCTAATCCAAGACCTTCGGTGTAGGGCATGCGACCAACAGCTACCAGTAACATTTCGGCTTCGAGATTGACAGCCTCACCTTTAGAAGTCTTTCCGGAAACTCGTATCCCTTTGTCTGTCTTTTCCAGGCTCTCGAGTTTAGTATCGACTTGCGACTTTATGCCGCGTTTGCGAAAGCTCTTTTCGAGCTCCTTGGAAACCTCTTCATCTTCCAGCGGCACCAGACGTGGCAACAATTCGACGATCGTGGTCTGCGCGCCGAAACGCGAATAGACCGAAGCAAACTCAACACCAACTGCGCCAGCGCCCATCACGATCAGTGATTTCGGCACATCCTTCAACTCAAGAATATGATCGCTATTGACTACCTGCGTACCATCGGTTTCGAATCCAGGTATCGGACGAACTACTGAACCCGTGGCAATGATGATGTTCTTAGTATCAATCGTTTGCTTTTTCCCTTCGGCGTCAGTCACTTCCACTTTGCCGGGCAACGCAAGCTTTCCTGTTCCTTTGATTACCGTGACCTTGTTCTTCTTCATCAGATACTCGATGCCTTTTGAGTTCTTGAGCACCACCTTTTCTTTTCGCTTCTGTACATCGGCAAAGGCCAGTTGAATACCCGAAGCCTGCACGCCAAAGTCGGCGGCGTGCTGCATCTGTTCGTAGATGTGTGCCGACATGAGCATCTGCTTGGTCGGAATACAACCCCGAAGAGTGCAGGTTCCTCCCAACCGATTATCTTTCTCGATTATTGCAGCCTTCAGACCTAATTGACCCGCGCGAATTGCCGCCACATATCCGCCCGGCCCGCTGCCGATAATCGTCACATCAAACTGTTCGTTAGCCAATTGTTAGGGTTCCTCTCGTCAAAGTAGTAATGAGTAATAGTGGTGAGTAATGCGTGATGGGATCGAATCACTGGGCAGTCTTCACTTCTTATGCAGATTTAAGCAATTTCCTGAAACCGGGATTATAATCGTTTGCCAGCCTTCATCCAAATCAGGCATCCTGCGAGCAGTGTCCTAATTTGTTGTAGGGGCGTCCCTCCGTGGGCGCCCCATTCTTGCCGATCTGTCACTCAAGAAAGGGCGCCCACGGAGGGACGCCCCTACAAATTAGGACACTACTAGGCTGCGGGTACTGAGGCTGTGGGTAGTTCATAACCTGAAAAGGGTAATGACATGAAACATTCGGAAGGATTTCTCAAGTTAGTGAATGATGCCAAGCACCGTATTCGGGAAGTAACGGTGCCAGAGACGCAGCAGCGTATTGAGAAAAACCCGGCTGCGAAACTGATCGATGTACGTGAGGACACCGAATGGCAAGCGGGTCATGCGGCCGGTGCTGTTCATCTCGGTAAAGGAATAATCGAGCGCGACATAGAAGAGAAAGTCCCAGACAAAACAACAGAGATAATTCTCTATTGCGGCGGCGGCTATCGCTCCGCGCTCGCAGCTGATGTCCTACAGCGTATGGGCTATGTCAATGTTTTCTCCATGGCTGGCGGATGGAGGGCCTGGAAAGAATCAGGCGGCAAAATCGAACAGTAAGACACGCACTCCTTTGTGGATAAAATTTCTGATCGACGGTCATTCGATCTTGATTTTCCACCTTCGCAAAAAAAAAAGGCGTGCCCTTTCGAGCACGCCTTGTGGATTCAATCTCCCAGCTTAGCTAAAAGTTGAAACGAGCGGCGAACTGAATCTGACGCTCGCGGAAGACAGTGTTTCCCGCTTCGTTTGGAACCGTAAAGGTCGGGTCAACCGTAAGTATTGGTGTACCCACTGCCAACCCCTGAGCGTTTCCAGCCGCCGCTGTTCCGATCGAATATAGTCGCGTTCCACGATCGGTGACGTTGAGCCGATTGAAGATGTTGAATCCTTCAGCCAGAACCTCAATATTCATTGTTTCTGTTAACCGGAATCGTCGCGAAATCCGGAGATCAACGTTGATGGTTTTCGGGAAGCGGAAAGAATTGCGTTGAAAGATCGGGAAGCGGTCACCGGAGCTCGGTCCCGAACCGAAGAGACCAGTGCTTACCGCAGTTGAAAGGACACCACCGCAGATCGTCACGTTAGTGCAAGCTGGCGCGTTGCCTGAGACTCCAGCGGAATTTGGTCGCCCGGAAGCGATTTGCACGATCGGCGAAATAGTGAAGCCATTCAAGATCGCCTTGGCTGCACGATTATCCGAGTCGGCCGCGATAAATGTTGGGTTCCAAACGACGCTCGCCACAAACCTATGTGGGATGTCGAATCCGGTACGTCCCTTTTCAAGGGTGTAGTCAAATGGATTGATCGGAACGTTACCGGTGGTAAACGTCTGCGAGAATTGTCCCGTGTCAGTCGCCTTCGAGTAAGTGTAATTGGTTTGGAATTGAAGCCCTTTATCCAAGCGCCGATTGAGTTGCAGAACAAGCGCTTCATATTCAGACTTAATGGAGCTTCGGATTTCAGTCATTCGACTGAAGTTAGCGTTCGGGCGACTGGTGAAGCGAGGAAAGCGGAAGGTTTGGCCGTTCAAATCTCCTCCCACGATAGTGTAAGGAGTGAGCTGGGTTGGAGCATTCAGGTTTGTATCCACGAACGTGGGCAGCCGCCTACCAAGGCTCATTAACACCGAAGCGGAGACAACGGTATTTCTCGCTATCTCACGCTCGAATACGATATCGGCCTGATGAATCTGCGGGTTCGCCATATTCGGGGCAAAAAATATGATGTCCGGACGAGTCGTGGTTCCCGTCGGCGCTGCAGCTACGACATTAGGATACAGCGGTGCGCCGGCAGTAGCAGGCAAAAACTGGAATTGAAGCTGCCCTGAGGTCACACCCGTATTCGTGATGGCATTGGCAATCGTTGAGTTGATAATTCGACCGTAGTAAATACCATAACCACCACGAATCGAGGTCTTGCCATCACCCCTCAGATCGTAAGCAAAGCCCACCCTGGGGCCAAAGTTATTCCGGTCGGATGGGAAGTTATTCGTTTGCGGCACTGCCGAGTTCGGAATTTGCGGATTCGGCATTTTTTCATACTCGTACCGCAGTCCCAGATTCACAGTCAATCGTGGGCTGACGCGGATGTCATCCTGAACGAAGTAGTTAAGGTCATAGGTTTTGAACTTGAAAGCACTTGGGCCAAATCCCTGATTGTAGCTGCTGTAACACTTCGTATTGAAGGCCGTGCCACACTTGCCCGCAGGAACTGCAAAATCGGTCAGGAAGTCCGGGAGATTACTGTAGCTATAGGCGCCGCCCTCCTGAAACAGATTATCAAGCAGGTCGTTTACGCGGTTAATGTCTCCGCCAAACTTAATGGTGTGATTACCCGTCGAGAAAGTAACGGTATCGGCAAACTGCAAACGCTTCTCGTCCGGGTATGACTTGCGTTCAAGGAAGTTTGGCTTACCGAACGTGATGACGTTCGTTATGGCGACTGACGGCGGTCGACCATTGAGACCAGTCGTCGGCTCACCGGGCGCGGGTGTCTGGCTGAGTTGGAATTCGTTATCTCGACCCCACTGGAACCTGGCCTCATTAAGCAGGACAGGCGATATCGTGGACGACAAACGCACGTTGAGCGCGTCCACGTTTACGAAATCGTCACCGAAGCTTCGGATTCCGCGGTTCACTACTGCCTGCGATTGAATACCCGCAGGCGCTTTCGCGCGCAAGCGATTGTAGGTGACGCTAAAGGTATTTCTTGAATTGATCTGCCAGTCTATTTTGGGAAGAATGATGTACTGATCGCGTCGACGGGGAACCTCTCCCGTTAAGCTCTGCAGGAAAGCGAGTCCTGCATCGCGTTGCGCATTCGTGATGCCCCGCTGAGTGAGCGTCGTCTGCTGAGCAGCGGTAAGAGTAAACGAATTGTTAATCTCCGCGGCCACGGCTGGGAACAGCTGTCGCTGTTGATCGTAACTGAAAAAGAAGAAGAGCTTGTCCTTCACGATCGGGCCACCGACAGCACCGCCGAATTGAAGACGACGATCTGTAGGTTTCAGTCCGATAACTTGAGTGTTGGGCGGAACTCCAATCGTCCGGAAGGCGAAAGCGTTTCGCGCTCCCCACTTATTGTCGCGGTCATAGAAGAATCCTGTTCCATGAAACTCGTTTGTGCCGCTCTTCGTGATCGCGTTGACAACCCCACCGGCCGCTCGACCGTATTCGGCCGAATAGTTTGAAGTATTAACCTGGAACTCCCGGATTGCCGACTGACTGATAACGTATGGAATGCGCGTTCGCCCACGCTCTTCTGAAAAGAAAGCCTGATTGTTATCACCACCATCAATCGTATTGTTATTCAGCAGACCAGAAACACCGCGGAAGCTGATCAAACCGAAAGCGCCATCCGGCGCGGTGCCCGGAGTGAGCCGCGCGAAGTCAGACCAGCGCCGTCCGTTAATCGGAAGCTCATTGATCGAGGTCTGATTGACGTTCACTGAAAAGTCTTGCTGCGTCGTGTTGATGACAGGTGCCTCAGAGGTTACTTCAACGGTTCCCGTCACCGCTCCAATTGACAGAGCGGCGTCCAGACTGGTTTCCCGACCAATCTCGACTGTCACTTTTTCCTGTGTATAGGGACTGAACCCCGATCCGTTGATGGTGACCTTGTAGGAGCCGGGCTGAAGATTCGCCACCTTGAAGCGGCCCTGATCGTCAGTTGTTGCGGAGCCCTCCTTGCTAGTTTCAGTATTGAGGACTGTAACCGCGGCACCGGCAACAACTTCCTTATTTGGATTTGTAACCACGCCGCCAATAGCGCCGGTGGTGGTTGACTGCGCCAAAGCAATAGCGCTCAAACCAAGCACCGCAAAGATTACAAAAGAGAGCTTTACAATTTTCGACATACTGGGGAACTCCTTAAGAATTAAGTTAACGTTGAACGCGCCTCGGCCCGATTAGGCAGCGCAGATTTGAACTACAGTTATGAGTGACAGTGATTAGCAATTCAAGAGGGCAAGCAATCCGAATGCAAGTCGCGAGTTCTATCACGCTTGACGGATTTAGTGTAAGTCATAAGTGTTGATTGAAGCTATTAAATCTTTGTGACCTGCTCGCGCCTGTTTGAAGCAGACCAATGCAAAGAATCTGGTGAGTAAATTCGCAAGACTTGTGCCGGATGGCTCGCGCCCCTGGCCAGACTCAAAAAGCGGTGTTTTCCGATAGTTAATTACCTTTCGGACAGAATGCCCCAGAATAGGAATACTCAAGAATTTGGATTTAATTGGAAAATCGGGAGAACCGAAAGGATTGAGGAATTGGTATTAGCCGAAGGCCTCACTACCCACTTCGCACAGGAGCCACGACTCTAATCAAAGTCGCTCGACGATAATGGCAATGCCCTGACCACCACCGATACATGCGGTGGCGAGTGCATAGCGGCCACGACGTCGATGCAGTTCGTGAAGAACTGTCAACACCAAGCGAGTACCGGTAGCACCAAGCGGATGACCGAGAGCAATCGCTCCGCCATTTACGTTGGTGCGCGTTCGATCCAATCCCAGTTCTTTTTCGACTGCCAGATATTGAGCGGCAAAGGCTTCATTAACTTCAATGAGATCCAGGTCGCTAAGTGTTAACCCTGCTTTCGCGAGGGCGTCACGCGTTGCCGGAACAGGACCGATACCCATTAGTTCTGGTTCAACACCAGCATAGGCCCAGCTAACAATGCGACCCATCGGATTCAAATCGTGACGCTTAACATATCCTTCGTCCGCAATAACCAAAGCCGCAGCACCATCTACTATCCCTGAAGCGTTCCCCGCTGTAACAAAACCATCTTTTGCAAATGCCGGCTTGAGCTTTGCCAAACCCTCGAGCGTGGTTTCCGGTCGCAGGTGATCGTCCCGATCAATCAGCACACTGCCCTTCCGAGTCTTCACTTCTACAGCAACGATCTCTTCCGCGAGAAAGCCAGCATCTTTTGCGCGCTTGGCCTCGACCTGGGAACGCAGGGCATACTTGTCCTGCTCTTCGCGGGAGATCTCAAACTTGCGTGCCAGGTTTTCAGCGGTACCTGCCATTGGCGTGTTGCAATAAGTATCAAGCAACGCAACCATCAAACTGTCTTCGAGTTTTCCCTGCCCAAGCGCAAAGCCGGAACGCGCGCCGCGAATCACATGCGGCGCCTGCGACATCGACTCCATTCCTCCCACCAGACAAGTTTGAGCTTCGCCAAGCTGGATCATCTGCGCGCCTGAAATGATCGACTGGATGCCACTACCACAAAGCCGGTTAACTGTCAGCGCCGGACGCTCGAAAGGAACACCGGCTTTCAAGGCAACGTGCCTGGCGCCGTAAATAGCATCACCCGAAGTTTGCAGTGCATTGCCAAAGACCGTGTGATCGATCTCTTCAGGCGCAACGCGGGTTGATTCCAAAGCTCCGCGCGCGGCGACGGCGCCCAGATCGATCGCCGAGACATCCTTCAACGCACCGACGTATTGCCCCATCGGCGTACGCTTGCCACCCAAAATAAAAATATCTTTGTACATTCCTGTATCTAACTCTCCCCTTGTTTGGATTATTGCCGCTATCAGAACACGAAAGACTAGCACGACTCAACCGTGGTCAATTTTCGGCTAGTGTCTTGAATTCGCTAACCAGAAAACTAAATCACTCAACCTCATAACCTCGCAGATAAGGAAGGTGGACCGACCTGCCTCAAGCTTGAATGGCACTGATAACAAGTTAGACCAACCAGCATCATAACCCCACAGGTCAGGAAAGCTGCCTCAGGCTTGAATGGCACTGAGCAACAAGTTAACCAATCAACCTCGCATCCTCTCAGGTCAGGAAGGCGGACCCTGTCCCCGCTCGAGCTAGAATGGCATTCAAACTTGAGGCGGGGACAGGGTCCGCCTTCCTGACCTGAGAGGATGCGAGTTGGATTGCTGGTTTGAATATTGAGTGGCGTTCAAGGTTTGGTGGGTATAGGGTCCGCCTTCCTAACATGTTAGGTTATGATGCTGGGTGGTCCAAATTGTTGCTTGTGCCATTCGAGCTTGAGGCAGATCGTCCACCTTCCACACTTGCAAGGTTACGCGGTTGAGTGATTATTGGCTAAATCGATGCTCCTGGAGATACCGGTGCAGTAGCTCTTCCAGGAACCCCTCGTAAGTGAAGGCAGCAAGGTCATACGTGGGACGAATCTTGTACATGATCGGCAGTGACACCCTCCAGGCCATCCATTGTCTCGGGACGTCCGCAAGATCCCAACGACGACGCAGGAATGTTTCCACGACTTCGATCTCGGAAGGAGTCAAACTGTTGAGGCTGGCGATAAAGTCTACGGGTTTGAAAGACCGTCGCAAAGCGGGATCACTGACCGGCGCGGCAAAGACAAGCGAAAATGCAGGAGCCTCAGCTTCGCGTTCACGAACAACTACGGTACCGGCAACCATGTCGCCCACTCGCTGATCACGAGTGCTGGAAAAAACTGATATCAACCCAATCGAATAGAACGGCGCCGGCATCATGTCGAAGCTGCGCAATAGATTCCTCACGGCAGCTTCGAAGAAGGTTATCGGTCGACCATCTTCCCGAATGACACGCAGCTTTAACCAGCGCTTACCCGGCGTCTGGCCGCTCCATAGCCACTCGAAGAAGGCGAAGTAACCTGAAACTATTAAGAACACGGTAAGAATCAGAACGGCGTAGACCCACTTGGGTGCGTTCGTCAGTCTGTCACCGATGCTGGAGTAGTCCGCGACCACAGTGAGGGCGATAGCCATCAACGCTATGGTGGCAGCCTGCATTGCATGATCGATCGCGCAGGCGAGAAAGCGGTTTCCAATTGAGGCCAGCGCAAAATGCAGCGGCACGCGCTCAGGCGTTTCGATGACGAGGATGTCTTCTGTTGCGATCGTTGCAGACATTGAAGAGTCTCATTCTCCACGTAGACGCAGAAAGCGGCGCTTGCCTAGCTGAATCACTCGGGCTTGATTGATCTCAATTGACACTTCGGAGTTGCTGCTGGAATTCTTCTCCCCATCCACAGAAACCCCACCTTGCTCAATCAAGCGTCGCGCTTCGGCCATTGACGTGACCAGACCGCTCTCTACGAGTAATCGAGGCAATTTCCATGAACCAGCCTTCAGCGTTCGCTCTTCGATCTCTTGCGGCGCTTGTTTACCTCTGAAAACAAGATTGAAGTCCTCTTCCGACTTCTCAGCTTCCGCTGCTGAATAGAAATCACTCACGATCTTCCTGGCCAACTCTACTTTGATATCGCGAGGATTTCGTCCACCTTCAACTGACCTGCGTAAGTTCTCGATTTCTTTTAAAGAGAGATCCGTGCAAAGTTCATAGTAACGCCACATCAAGTTGTCAGATATCGACATTATCTTTCCAAAAATCTCCTGCGGTGGCTCGTTGATGCCGATGTAGTTGCCCAAACTCTTCGACATCTTCTGCACACCGTCAGTGCCTTCCAACAATGGCATCACGACGCAGATTTGTGCTTCCTGGTTGTACTCCCGCTGCAGGTTGCGCCCCATGAGGAGGTTGAACTTTTGGTCTGTGCCGCCCAGCTCAACATCGGCTTCGAGAGCCACGGAGTCGTACGCCTGAGTGAGTGGGTAAAGCAGCTCATGCAAAGCGACGGGCCGCTCTTCCGCAAGGCGCTTGGCAAAGTCGTCACGCTCCAGGATCTGTTTGACAGTTACGTGTGAAGCGAGACGAATGAAACCGTCGGAGCCCAGCTTGTCCATCCATTCGGAGTTAAAACGTATCTCGGTCTTGGCCGGATCGAGCAACTTGAAGATCTGCTCCTTGTAAGTCTCAGCATTGGCGGCAATCTCTTCCCGTGTCAGTTGCGGGCGCGTCGTGCTTTTTCCCGATGGGTCACCGATCAATCCGGTGAAATCACCGATCAGGAAAATTACCGTGTGACCGAGTTCTTGAAACGCACGCAGCTTTCGTATGACCACGGTGTGCCCCAGATGAATGTCCGGCGCAGTCGGATCAGCACCAAGCTTAACGCGCAAGGGTTTTCCAGTTTTTGCGGACCTTTCGAGCTTGGCGCGCAGCCCGCTTTCGGGAGTAATCTCGGTCGTTCCCTTGCGCAGGTACGCGAGCTGTTCGTCTATCGTCATCAGATTAGTCTGTTTTAGGGGCAGCAACTATCACTCGTCGCCCGATCACTTCATACTCTCCACGCACGATGAAAGCAACGGCTTCCGGATAGAGCTTGTGTTCCTGTTCGAGAATGCGGGCAGAAAGAGTTTCTTCCGAGTCGCCATCCAGCACGGGAACGATTCGCTGAGCGATGATGGGCCCGCCGTCCAACGTGTCGTCGACAAAGTGGACCGTGCACCCGCTCCACTTCGCGCCATGCTCAAGCGCCTGCGCCTGAGCATCGAGACCGGGAAACGACGGAAGCAAGCTCGGATGGATATTAAGAATTCGTCCACTAAAAGCTTCCACAAAACCTCGCGAGAGCAGGCGCATATAACCTGCGAGGCAGATCAGATCCGTTTCATGGTTTATTAAGGCGGAAAGGATCTCGCTATCGTGCTCCTCTCGAGGTCGGCCGCGGCGTTCGATAACGACGGTGTGCAGTTCCCGCTCTTCAGCGAAGATCAAGCCCTGCGCTCGCGCGTTATCGCTTACTACCAAAACAATCTCCGCATTGGGAATACTGCCCTGTTCAATAGCGTCGATCAGCGCGAGCATATTTGAGCCGCGCCCTGAAATAAGAATTGCGATTCGTGTCTTCGGATTCATCGCAAGATCATTCTCAAATGATCGACACCTCGCGATTTCCGCTAGTCACTCTCCCAATCTCGTAACACTTCTCGCCGGCGTTGTTCAGGTGTGAAACGACTGTGTCGGCATCAGATCTCGAGCACACAATCACCATGCCTACTCCCATATTGAACGTGCGATACATTTCAGACTCGGACACGTTTCCAATCTGCTGCATCAGCGCGAAGATGGGCAGCACGGGCCAAGTGCTTCTCTCGATCTGAACCGCCGTCTCTTCAGGCAGAATACGCTTTATTTTAATCGTCCGCCGACCACCG
>WNFR01005068.1_pt1 | contig 13493 bp, 11 predicted proteins | sample 5400221 | NCBI WGS metagenome assembly WNFR01 (sample SAMN13153357, study PRJNA577476) | soil metagenome | isolation source: 40 cm soil under Madrone tree | place: USA:California | collected 2016-06-14
GGGAGCTGCTCGCGCCGACGCTCGTCGCAGCGGAGACGCTGGCGGAGGCGACGACGGTGCAGTTTCCGGGCCTCGACGGCGTGCTCCCGAGCTTCGGGCGCATGACGCCGAACGACTGGGGCCTCGCGTTCGAGCTGAGGGACGACAAGTCGCCGCACTGGACGGGCACGCGGAACTCGCCGCAGACGTTCGGCCACTTCGGCGCCGCCGGCACCTTCATCTGGGTCGACCCCCTTGCGAGGGCCGCCTGCTGCGTCCTCACCGACCGCGAGTTCGGCGACTGGGCGAAGCACGCCTGGCCCGCCCTGGGCGACGCCGTTCTCGCGGAGCTTTAGTCGTCCGCGAAGAGCGGGCGCAGCAGCTCGTCGAAGGTCGCACGGTCGCAGCTCGCGACGACGGCCGGCGTGATCGCCGTCACCGTCGCGGTGCGCGGGATGTCCATCGCGAGCGCGACCTCGCCGAAATAATCGCCGGGCCTGAGGACGTTCTTCGAGCCGCGGTCTCGCTGCGAGACGCTGAGCATCCCGGCGAAGACGACGTAGAAGCGGTCGCCCGGCTCGCCCTCGCGGACGATCGCGGTGCCGGGGGCGACCTCCTCGCGCTCCATCCGCTTCGCGAGCTGCGCGAGCGTCTGGCCGGAGAGGCCGGCGAGCAGCTCGACCCGTGCGAGCTCGTGTGACGTGGCGGAGGAACGTGGCAACCCGGCCCAACGCTAACTGCAGTACTAGGTCCTCGCGTCCCGGAAGTTGAGCCGAACGGCCCATGGCCACCGCGGGGTATCGCGTCGATCATTCCGCCATGAGCGAACGCGGGCTCCATCGGATCGAGGACGACCTCGCAGAGACCTGGCTCGAGGACTGGGCCGGCGCGGGTGTCGCCGAGATCGAGGACTTCCTCGCGAAGCACGCGGCCTTTCTGAGCTTTCTCGAGACCGACGAGTCGTAGTAGAGGGCGAGCGATGGGGGGCGCATCGCGCCCCCCAAATCCTCAGGCTGCGGTCTCGGCGAGACCGAGCGTGCGCTCGAGCATCCCCTTCGGCATGGCGCCGACGGCGGAAGCCTTCGGCTGCCCGCCTTCGAAGAGGACCATGTTCGGGATCGACTGGATCCCGTAACGGATCGCCAGATCCTGGTTCTCGTCGATGTTGACCTTGACGAGCTTCAGGTTGCGCTCTTCGGCGATCCGTTCGAGGACGGGAGCGACCGCGTGACAGGGGCCGCACCATTCCGCCCAGAAGTCGACCAGGACGGGCTCTCCACTCTGGAGAACCTCGTTCTCGAAGGTCGAGTCGGTGACGTCAGTTGCCATTCCGTTTGTTCCTTTCGTGGGTCTACGGGAGACCGCTACCCGATCTCCCGTAACTAACAACGCTGCTCTCTACACTTCCCTTCCCGATGGCCGACCCAGTCTTTCAGCCGTTGCCGACGGTGCCCGACCACGCCGCCCTCGAGGAGGAGATTCTCGCGTGGTGGGAGGCTCAGGGTACCTTCGGGCTGCTGCGCGAGCGAAACCGCGGCGGGCCGCGCTTCTCGTTCTTCGACGGCCCCGTGACGGCGAACAAGACGCTCGGCGTCCATCACGCCTGGGGCCGGACGCTGAAGGACGTCTTCCAGCGCTATCAGGCGCTTCGGGGCTTCGACCAGCGCTACCAGAACGGCTTCGACTGCCAGGGGCTCTGGATCGAGGTCGGCGTCGAGCGCGGCCTCGGGCTCAACTCGAAGCGGGAGATCGAGGAGTACGGCCTCGAAGCGTTTGCGCGCAAGTGCCGCGAGCTCGTCGTCGCGTCGGCAGCTGAGATCACGCGCGCCTCGAAGCGTCTCGGTCAGTGGATGGACTGGGGAAACGACTACTTCACGTTCAGCGACACGAACATCGAGTACGTCTGGCGGATGCTGAAGAAGGTGCACGCGAACGACTGGCTGTACCTCGGACATCGCTCGACGGAATGGTGTCCGCGCTGCGGCACGTCGATCTCCCAGCATGAGCTCGTGGGCTCCTACGTCGACCGCGCCGACCCGTCGCTCTTCGTGCGGCTGCCGCTACGCGAGCGCAAGGGCGAGTCGCTCGTGATCTGGACGACGACGCCGTGGACGCTGCCGGCGAACGTCGCCGCCGCCGTCAACCCGGACGCGGAGTACGGGCTGCGCGCGAACGGCGAATGGGTCGCGGTGGCGCGCTATCCGGACGACAAGTTCACGCAGCGCGTACGCGGCTCGGAGATGGTCGGCTGGACGTACGAGGGGCCGTTCGACGAGCTGGTCGGCGCAGAGCATCGCGTGATCCCGTGGGACGAGGTCTCGCTCGACGAGGGCACGGGCATCGTGCACATCGCGCCGGGCGCCGGAACCGAGGACTTCGAGCTCGCACAGGAGTACGGGTTGGAGGTGCTGACGCCCGTCGACGAGGCGGGCCGGTTCTACGACGAGTACGGCTGGCTGCACGGACTTTCGACGACCGAGGCGGCGGAGCAGATCATCGGCGCGCTCGAGGAGAAGGGCCGCCTCGTCGAAGCGGGGCTGCACGAGCACCGCTATCCCGAGTGCTGGCGCTGTCACACGCCGCTGATCTTCCGCATCGCCGACGACTGGTTCATCTCCGTGCGCGACCTGCGGCAGCAGATGCTCGACGCGAACACGACCGTCGAGTGGACACCGGAGTACATGGGCAAGCGGATGGACGACTGGCTGCACAACATGGGCGACTGGAACATCTCGCGCCGCCGCTACTACGGGTTGCCGCTGCCGTTCTATCCGTGCGCATGCGGACACCTGAACGTGATCGGATCGAAGGCGGAGCTCGAGGAACGCGCACTCGGCGGCCTCGAGCAGCTCGAGGAGCTGCGCCGTCCGTGGATCGACCGCGTGCCGGTGCGCTGCGAGCAATGCGGCGAGCCGGTCGAGCGCGTGAAGGAAGTCGGCGACGTCTGGCTCGACGCCGGCATCGTCCCGTTCTCGACGCTGGGCTGGGAGAATCAGGAGTGGATCCCTGAGGGCTACGCGACCGGTGCGGCGCGCGAGCTGACGAAGGCCGACCTGCCCGACCACGCCTACTGGGAGAAGTGGTTCCCCGCGGACTGGGTCTCCGAGATGCGCGAGCAGATCCGTCTGTGGTTCTACTCGCAGCTCTTCATGTCGGTCGTCCTGACCGGCGGCGCGCCGTTCCGTCGCGTGCTCGGCTACGAGAAGATGCTCGACGAGAACGGCCGCGAGATGCACGGCTCGTGGGGCAACACGATCACCGCGGAGGATGCGTTCACGCGCATGGGTGCCGACGTGATGCGCTGGCAGTACTGCGCGCAGCCGCCCGACCGGAACCTGCTGTTCGGCTACGGGCCTGCGGAGCAGATCAAGAAGGAGCTGTTGACGGTCTGGAACTCCGTCTCGTTCTTCGTCTCGTACGCGAACATCGAGAGCTTCCGGCCGTCGTGGGCGTCGCTCGAGCCACAGGGTGAGCTCAAGCCGCTCGACCGATGGCTGATCGAACGCACGCACGCGTTCGTCGCCGATGCGCGCGACGCGTTCGAGCGCTACCGCGCCGATGACGTGATCCGCCTCTACGAGGCGTATGTCGACGATCTCTCCAACTGGTACATCCGCCGGTCGCGCCGGCGCTTCTGGGACGGCGAGGAGGCTGCGCTGCAGACGCTCTGGTACGCACTCGTGCAGACGCTGCGCGTCCTTTCGCCTGTGATGCCGTTCCTGACTGAGCACCTGTGGCGCAACCTCGTGCCGGACGGGCCGGAGTCGGTGCACCTCGCCCCATGGCCGGAGGTCGAGGCGCCGGATCGTGCGCTGCTCGACGAGATCGCGGACGCGCGCCGTGTCGTGACGCTTGCACACCAGGCTCGGTCGGCGGCGGGGCTGAAGCTGCGGCAGCCGCTGCGCCGTCTCGTCGTCGAGGGCGCGTCCGGCGCTCGGGCGCACGCGGACGAGATCGCCGATGAGGTGCGCGTGAAGGAGGTCGTGTTCGACACGGTCGACGCGGAGCTGCGCGTCAAGCCGAACCTTCCGGCGCTCGGCCCGCGGCTCGGCAAGGAGCTGCGCACAGTGCAGCAGGCGCTGCAGGCGGGGGAGTTCGAGGAGCTCGGCGACGGCCGGTTCCGCGCCGCGGGTTACGAGCTCGAGCCGGGCGAGGTGCTCGTCGAGCGCGGCGGACGTGAAGGCTGGGCGGTCGCCGCGGCGGAGGGCGTCACGGTGGCGCTCGACACGACGCTCGACGACGAGCTCGTGCTGGAGGGGCGGGGCTTCGACCTGATCAGGCTCGTCAACTCGATGCGCAAGGAGCAGGGCCTGGAGCTCACCGACCGGATCGTGTTGACGGTGCCGGATGCCGAGTCGGAGCTCGTCGAGCGGCACGGCGACTGGATCAAGGGCGAGGTGCTCGCCGTGGAGATCCGCGTCGACGGTTCGTCCGCCGTGGCGATTGCCAAAGCGGAGGCGCGGGAATAGCGTAGGCACGTGACCGCGTGTGCCGCGTGCGGGAGGGAGAGCGAGGCGAGATTCCGCTTCTGTCCCTGGTGCGGTGTGGCGCAGCGGCGGAAGATCGTCGAGTTCTTTCGCGGGCATCCGATCGGCAGCGGGCGCGCGCTGCGCGTGTCGCGCTACTACGGCGAGGAGCCGCAGGTTCGCTTCAGCGTGTGGGACGACGGCGTCGCGCAAGCGGCGGTCTCGCTGGACGAAGACGAGAGCCGCCGTCTCGCGGCGTTCATCGCCGCGACCGAGCAGGAACCCCACAAAGCTGCAACCTGGTTGCGACGTTCCGTCGCAACCAGGTTGCGAATCTGATCAGCGCAGCGCCGCCGCCAACCGCTCGAGCCCGAGGTCGAGCCGGTCGTCCGGCGTCGCGAGCGACAGCCGCGCGCGGCCGCGGCCGCGCGCGCCGAATCCCTCGCCAGGCGCGAGCGCGACGCGCTGCTCATCGAGCAGCGCGTCGCAGGTCACGCCGTCCGGCAACTCGAGCCAGACGAAGAACGTTCCTTCCGAGCGCGCGCCCGGCAACGCCGCCAGCACGCGGTCGCGCCGCGCCTCGTACAAGGCGCGGCGCTCCTCGACGCTTTCCTGCGGGCCGGTCAGCGCCGCGACGCCCGCCTCCTGCACCGGCATGAACACCCCGGCGAACACGTGGTTCTGCAGGTCTTCGATGCGCGCGACGAGCTCGGCATTGCCGATCGCGAAGCCGAGCCGCCAGCCTGCCATCCCGTACGACTTCGACATCGAGAAGAGCTCGAGCCCGACCTCGCGCGCGCCCTCCGTCGCGAGGAAGCTCTGCGGCCGCCGCCCGTCGAAGACGAGATCGCCGTACGCGAAGTCGTGTAACACCCACGTGCCGGTGCGCGCCGCCCACTCGATCGCCTGCTCGAACACGCCCGCCGGCGCGCACACCGCGACCGGGTTCGACGGATAGTTGAGATAGAGCGCCGCCGCGCCGTCGCGCGGCAACGCGTCCCAGTCCGGCCTCCCGTCGTCGTCCAACGGCAGCGCGGCGTGCTCGGCCGCAGCGATCGCGACCGCGGAGCGGTAGTCGGGATACCCGGGATCCGGCAGGACGATCGTCTCGCCGCGCTCGGTCGTCACCTGCGCGAACTCGATCAGTCCCGTCTTCGACCCCGGCAGCACCGCGACCTCGCGCGCTGGATCCACGTCGACGCCGTACACGTCGCGATAGCGCGCCGCGATCGCCTCCTTCAGCGTCATGAGACCTGCGAACGGCGCGTAGCCGTGCGTATCCGGCCGCCCGGCAGCGCGCGCGAGCGCCTCGACGACATGCGCCGGCGGCGGCACGTCGGGATTCCCGCGGCCGAGATCGACGAGCGGCTCGCCGTCGCGTGCAGCTGCTGCGGAGACGCGCGCGAGCAGCCCGCTGAAGTACTGCTCCGGGAGTCGCTCGAGCCTGACGGGGCGCGGCCGCACGGCCGCGACTCTACGCGGCGGAGCGTTCGGCGCGACGCAGCTCGACCGGCAGCTTGAAGACGACGTCCTCGTAGGCCGAGCTGAACGCGCTGATGTCCTCGACGCCGCGCGCGCGGAACCAGTTGCACACGCCGTCGACGAGCCGCTCCGGCGCCGAGGCTCCGGACGTCACGCCGACGATGTCCACGCCCTCGAGCCACGCTTCCTCGATCTCCGACGCGTCGTCGACGAGATACGCAGCCACGCCGGCGGCCTGCGCGACATCGACGAGCCTGATCGAGTTCGACGAGTTGTGCGAGCCGACGACGAGGAGGAGGCCGATCTCGCCGAGCAGCTCCTTCACCGCCCATTGCCGGTTCGAGGTCGCGTAGCAGATGTCTTCCTTCGCAGGCCCTTCGATCGCAGGGAACCGCCGCCGCAGAACCTCGACGATCTCCCGCGTCTCGTCGACCGACAGCGTCGTCTGCGTGATGTAGGCGAGTCGCGTGTCGGCGGGCAGCGCGAGCGCCTCCGCGTCTGCGGCCGACTCGACGAGCACGGTCGCCTGCGGCGCCTCGCCCGTCGTGCCTTCGACCTCCTCGTGGCCCGCGTGGCCGATCAGCACGATCGTGTAGCCGCCTTCCGCGTAGCGGCGCGCCTGCGTGTGCACCTTCGTCACGAGCGGGCAGGTCGCATCGATCGTCGTGAGCCCGCGCGCCTCGGCGGCGTCGCGGACGGCCGGCGCGACACCGTGCGCCGAGAAGACGACCGCTGCGCCCTCCGGGACTTCCTCGACCGAGTCGACGAAGATCGCGCCGCGCTCCTCAAGCTCCCGCACGACGTGCGAGTTGTGCACGATCTGCTTGCGCACGTACACCGGCGCCCCGTAGAGGGCAAGCGCGCGCTCGACCGTTTCGACGGCCCGCTCGACGCCGGCGCAATAGCCGCGCGGGGAGGCCAGAAGGACGCGCTTCACCAAGGCGCGGCCAGGATAGCCGTCGCCCGTGAAGGCGACGTTAGGGACTCCGGACATGAGAAAGCCCGCCGCTCGGGGGGGTCGTTGCGACGGGCTCTCCCAAGTTGCTCACCGCGGGGCTACAAGGCCAGGTACACGCGCCGCGGCTCGCATCGCCCAGTGACGGGGACGCTATAGGGCCGTCCGAGAGCCGACAATGGGCCGTCCGGCCCATCTTTGCAACGGGCAGGGATCCGGGTCGTCCGCGTGAAAAACCCCGAAATCCGCTGCCGCGCGGGCCGCGGCTCCGTATCATCACGACGCCCAGCATGACCGGAATCGAGTCGTCCGTTTTCTCCGTCAGCGGTCTCGCGCTCGCCTGGGAGAGCGTCGTGGCCCTCCTCGGCGCGCTCGCGCTCGGCCTCCTCGTGGGGCTCGTGCTCCGCCGGCGAAGCCTCGCGCGTCTCCGGTCGGCTCCGGGCTCCGAGCCGAACCGGGCCCGCGAGCTCGACAGCCTGCGCCGCGTCGCCGCGGAGCTCGCGCGGACGCCCGATGTCGAAGGCGTCGCGCGGGCGCTCCTCGACGAGATCGGCGCGCTCTTCGACGTCGGCTTCGCGGCGCTGTCCTTCATCTCCGACGACGCGCGCGAGGCGACGGGCTATCTGGCCCGCTCGAACCGGCGCGACCTGGGCTGGTGGCGGGACGTGAAGCTCGACCTCGTCCGCGAGCCGTCGGGCATCGCGAGCGCCGTCGACGAGGCGGCGGGCTTCGCGGTGTACGACGCACCGGCCTCGGGTCGCGTCAGCTCGCGGCTCGTCGCCGAGGTAGGCGCGAAGAGCGCTGCGTTCGTGCCGCTCATCAACGAGGACCGCGTGATCGCCGTCATCTCGGTCGCGACGTTGGACGGCCCGCGCGCCTTCACGCCCGAGGACCTCGCGGTGATGCAGGCGCTCGCCTCCGAGGCGACGATCGCGCTCGAGCGCACCCGCTCGGCGATCGCACTCTCCGAGGCGCTCGAGCGGGAACGCCTCGTCGCCTCGATCGGGCGCCGGCTGCGGAGCGAGCTCGACCTCGACGCCGCGCTCCAGACGACGGTGGAGGAGACGGCGCGCGCGCTCGGTGCGAGCCACTGCTTCGTTCGGCTCGGCGACGATGCGAGTGAGCTCCCGATCGTGGCGCAGTGGACAGCTCCGGGAGCAACTCCCGTCGATGACGCTGCGGGCGCCGCCGCGTCGGCGCCGATCGTCGTCGAGGATCGCGCGATCGGCGTGCTCACGGCCCAGCGCGACCGGCGGGAGCCGTGGAGCCAGGGCGAGCTCGCGCTGCTCGAGGCAGTCGCCGCTGAGGCCGGGCTCACGATCCGGCTCGGTCGCCTGCTCGCGGAGAATCGCGACCGGTTGGGGCAGCAGAGCGCGCTGCTGCGTGCCGCACAGGTGCTCAGCGGCGAGCTCGAGCTCGACGCGGTGCTGCGACGGCTCGCGGACGAGCTCGCGGCGCTGCTCCAGGCGGACGCATCGGACTGCTACCTCTACGACCGCGAGCGGGCCGTCCTGCGGTGCGCCGCCGTGCACGGCTTCGACGACTCGCTGGTCGGCTTCGAGTTTCCCGTCGCCCGCGGACTCGCCGGACTCGCGATCCGCGAAGGGCGTTCGATCATCGCGGCCGACTACGGCGACCTCGCAGACCGCGTTCCGCATCCCGCCTACGAGGGCTTCACGGACGCGATCGTCGCGCCGATGCGCTGGAGCGACGAGGTGCAGGGCGTGCTCGGCGTCGGTCGTCGCGACGCGCGGCCGTTCGGCCCGCGCGAAGCCGACGTGCTCGAAGCGTTCGCGGGCCTCGCATCGCTCGCGTTGCGCAACGCCGCGACGTTCACGCGCAGCTCGCGGCAGGCGCGCGTGCAGCGCGGCTTCTACCGGATCGCGTCCGCCCTCGGCCAGTCGCTCTCGCGCGCAGCCACTCTCGAGGCGGTCGCGGAGGCGGCGGCCGACGCGCTCGGCGCAGCGTCCGCGGCCGTGCTGATGCCGCACCGCGGCCGGCTCACGCTCGCGGGCTCGCACGGCGTTCCGGGCGAGCTCGCCGAGCAACTTGGCTCGGGTCTCGAAGCCGACGACGGGGCGCTCGGCCGGGCAGCGTCGCATGCACGCGTGCTCGCGGCGCCGTCGCTGGGCGACGACGAGCGCGTGCCGCAGGCGTGGCGGAGCGCGGCGCTGGAGGCCGGCTATCGCGCGCTGCTTTCGGTTCCCGTCGACGCATCGCGGCGCGAAGCGGGCGGACTCGTCGTCGTCTTCTTCGCCGAAGAGCGTGTGTTCAGCGAAGACGATCTCGAGCTCGCGCGCCATCTCGCGGACGCAACGCGCGGCGCACTCGAGCGCAGCGAGCTGTTCGAGGCCGAGCGTGGTGCGCGTGCGCTCGCGCAGCAGCTCACGCGCACGGGCCGGCTGCTGACGACCGAGCTCGATCCGGCGGCCGTGCTCGACGAGGTGGTGCAGCAGGCACCGGAGCTCGTGAATGCCGACGCGTGCGCGATCCGCGTCCTGGACGACGGCGAGCTCGTCGTCAGCGCCGCCGAGGGCCGGGGTGCGGCGGGCGCGCTCGGCACGCGCAGCCCGGCCGGTGCGTGGCTCTCGGGCGACGTCGTGCAGTCTCGGTCGCCGGTCGCGCTCGAGAACGCCGGCGCCGACGCCCGGCTGTGCGAGCTCGACCCGATGCTCGGCGCCGGCAACGCCGCGTATCTCGGTGTTCCGCTCGGCGGCCCGGAGGGCGCGCCGATCGGCGTGCTCGCCGTGTACGCCGCGGAGCCGCGTCCGTGGCGCGAGGAAGAGGTCGAGGCGATGCTCGCGCTCGCGGCGAGCACCTCGGCCGCGCTCGCGAACGCGGAGCTCTATCAGCGTGTTGCGCTCGAGAAGGAGCGCAGCTTCGCGATCCTCGCGAACATCGCCGACGGAATCGTCGCGGTCGACCGCGAGGGCAAGGTCGTCCTCTGGAACGCCGCAGCGGAGAAGATCACCGGCGTCACCGCCGACGACGCGCTCGCACGTACGCCGGCCGACGTGCTGCAGCGCACGCTCGAGTCGGACCTGGAGGCGCCGCAGGGCGACCGGGTCGTGCCGATCATGCGCGGCCGCGAAGAGGTGCTGCTCTCGGTGACGGAAGCGATCATGCGGGATCCCGCGGGTGCAGTGTCGGGCCGCGTCTTTGCGTTCCGCGACATCTCGGCCGACCGTCTCGTCGAGCAGATGAAGTCGGACTTCGTCTCCACGGTCTCGCACGAGCTGCGGACGCCGCTCACCTCGATCTACGGCTTCGCCGAGACGCTGCTACGCCGCGATGTCATCTTCGGCGAGGAGGAACGGCAGACGTTCCTCGGCTACATCGCGTCGGAGTCGAAACGTCTCTCGGCGATCGTCGACGCGCTGCTGAACGTCGCGCGGCTCGACACCGGCGATCTCCAGGTGCACCTCTCGCCGACAGACGTGCGCGAGGTCGTGGGACAGGTCGTGCAGACCGCGCAAGAGAACGGCGGGAACGAGCACAGCTTCGTCGTCGATCTCCCCGACGAGCCGCTGGCTGCGCACGCGGACCCCGACAAGCTGCGTCAGGTCTTCTCGATTCTCGTCGACAACGCGCTGAAGTACTCGCCGGACGGCGGCACGGTGACGGTCGGCGCCGAGCGCAAGCGCGACACGGTCGAGGTCAGCGTCGCCGACCAAGGCATCGGCATCGCGCAGGCTGACCAGGATCAGATCTTCCGCAAGTTCTATCGCGGCTCCGGCGCGGAGACGCGGGCGGGCACGGGCGGCACCGGTCTCGGCCTGTTCATCGCCCGTGGGCTCGTCGTGGCGATGGGCGGGAGGATCCGGGTCGACTCGCGCGAAGGGGAAGGCTCGACGTTCGCCGTCGAGTTGCCGCTCGCGGCGTCACGGGGACGCCGCGCGAGGGAGACGATGCATTGACGCGAGTGCTGGTGATCGACGACGAAGCACCGATCCGGCTGCTCTGCCGCGTCAATCTCGAGGCGGAAGGCATGCAGGTGCTCGAGGCCGCGGATGGGCCGACCGGATTGGATCAGGCGCGCGAGCTCGTGCCCGACGTCGTGCTGCTCGACGTGATGATGCCCGGCCTCGACGGCTGGCGCGTCGCGGAGCAGCTCCTCGACGACGAGCGCACGCGCGAGATCCCGATCATCTTCCTCACGGCGCGTGCCGAGTTTCGCGACCGCGCGCGCGGACTCGACATCGGCGGCGTCGACTACGTCACGAAGCCGTTCAATCCACTCGAGCTTGCGCCACTCGTGCGCGATCTGCTCGAGCGCATCGAGCGTGGCGAGCGCGACGAGCTGCGCGGCGAGAAGCTTGCCGCGCTTCGCTCGCTCATGGAGACGGACTAAAACGCGAAGGGCGCCCCCGCGGCGCCCTTCGCTTCCCGACGAGCTGGGACGGACTATCGGCCGGCGAAGTCCGCGGTCAGGACGACGGCGCCGGCGTTGCCGAGGAAGCTGCCCTGGGTCGCGCCGATGCCGATGCGCGTGAAGCCGGGGCGGAGGAGGTTCGCGCGATGCTCCGGGCTGCGCAGCCACTCGGAGACCACGGTGCCGGGCTCGGCGAACGGGCCGGTACCCCAGGCGAGGTTTTCGCCGACGGCGGGCCCCTGGACGTGGAAGCCGAGCATCCGGCCGCGGAAATCTCCGTGCGCGAAGTAGTTTCCGCGGAGCATCTCGCTCGAATGCGAACGGGCCGCGCGGATCAGGGTCGGGTCGACGTGCAACGCCCCGAGGCCGTGGGCGGCGCGGGTGGCGTTGACGGCGCGCAAGAGGCCCGCCTCAGCCGGCGAAAGTGAGGCGGCAAACCCGGCGGGGACGAGTAGAAGGGCGCAGAAAACGGCGGCTAAACCGGCCAGAAGGTGGGTCTTCCGGAGCACGAATACGACTTTCGCATCAGAAAAGAGGAGCGTCAGTCCCCCTTTTGGGGGATTCGACGGGGTCAGGCCCCGGGACAGTGGACCGCGCGGGACAGCGACTACCGGGCGGTCTGGGCGAGGAGGATCGCCGCGAGGACGACGAAGGCGCCTGCGAGCTGGACCGGGGAGAGCGTCTCGCGGAGCCACGCCCACGCGACCACGGTGGCCACGACCGGCTCCAGCATGGCTGCGATGCCGACGCGGGTCGCGCTGATGTGCCGGAGCGCGCCGACGATCAAGGAGAACGGCACGATCGAGCCGAGCACGATCACCCAGAGCACGAGCGCCCACACCGGCAGGTGCCACGACGCGAGGTGTCCCTGCAACGAGACCGTCCGGCCGACGCGTCCGGCCGGGAAGCTCCACCACGGCTGCGCCACCGTCCAGAAGAGCGTCGCGAACAGGAAGCCCCACGCCATGAGCGACACCGCGTCGCGCTGCTTGACCTCGAACTCGGCGAGCAGCAGATATGCGGCGAAGATCACGGCCGAGATGAGCGCGAACGCGACGCCGAGTCCGTCGAGCGCGATTCCCTTCCACAGCTCGACCATCAGCGCGAGCCCGGTCAGTGAGAGCCCGAGCGCCGCCCAGATGCGTCGCCGCACCTGCTCGTGCGCGAACGTCCGCGCGTAGATCGCGACGAGCAGCGGGCCGAGATATTGAATGAGGAGCGCGACGCCGATCGCGAGCCGGTGGATCGCGAGGAAGTAGAAGAGCTGCACGAGCGCGACGCCGCCGATGCCGAACAACGCGAGGCGGAACACTTCGTCGCGGCGGATGCGCAGCGACGAGCGGTCGCGCGCATACGCGAACAGCATCAAGCCGAGGCACGCCCCGGCGCACCGCGCTTCGGTCAGCCGCAGCGACGACAGGCCCGACGAGAGCGCGACCTTCGCGACGGAGCCGTTCACGCCGAAGAGCGCCCCGGCCGCGAGCGCCATCACGTAACCGACGAGAGGCTTCCGCACGTGTCCTTGCTCGCCTGCCGGCCACATCGTCGCCACGGCGCGAACCTACCGGCTCGGCCGAGCAGGCTCGCCGGCAGGCGGCGCGCCTACACTTGCGCGGACGGGACGTAGCTCAGCCTGGTAGAGCGCCGCCTTTGGGTGGCGGAAGCCGCAGGTTCGAATCCTGCCGTCCCGACTCCCGGTCCAAGGGGAACCAGGGTTCCCCTTGGGGATCCCCTCCTTTTTCGTTGTGACTGACGAGCGGTTGTGAGCGCTGCGGGCAGAGCGCGGTCTGCCCTTCGCGCCCCGGACGGTGGCGCTCAAAGGACGGTGTTGACGGTTTCGTCCTGCGGCGCGGCACGGGGTGGCGGAGCCAGCCCGTGCACGCTCGTTCGCCTCCGGATAAGCCGCGCTGTGCGCAGGCTTATCCTCCGGCCTTGCGGCTGTTTGGACAGGCCTAATCGACGACGATCGCGGCCGGCGCGGGGCGCGGTGCATTGCGCGACGCGAGCACTGCGGCTGCGACGTGGCGGGCGGCGATGCTGCCTTCGCGCAGCTGGCCGCCGAGGGTGGGCTTGTAGCCGACGAACCAGAGGCCCGGAAGGGCCGGCTCGCCGTCCGTCGCGACCGGGAGGCCGCGCGCGTCCAGGACCCCGAGGTGGCCGACGAGCTCGTCGATTCCCGCGCGGAACCCCGTTGCTGCGATCACGACGTCCGGGTCGATGTGCGAGCCGTCGGCGAGCA
>WNFR01005807.1_pt1 | contig 13493 bp, 11 predicted proteins | sample 5400221 | NCBI WGS metagenome assembly WNFR01 (sample SAMN13153357, study PRJNA577476) | soil metagenome | isolation source: 40 cm soil under Madrone tree | place: USA:California | collected 2016-06-14
CCACCCCCGCCACCGAGAGCCACGCGCCCACGGACTGGAGCGCCCAGGCGTCCTGCAGCAGCACGCCCAGGGCGGCGAGTGCCACCACGCCGCGCGGCGTCACTGCGCGCTGGCGCAGCCGCGCCACATCCGCCAGCACCAGCATCGCTCCCGAGCGCACGGCGGGCGCCGGGAAGCCGAGCAGCCAGAGATAGCCGAGCAGGATCACAGCCGTGGCGCCGAAGCGGGCGCGCGCCGTGAGATGCAGCTTGCCGAGGATGAGTGTGAGCCAGGCGGCGATAAACCCGACGTGCAGCCCGGAGATGGAAAGCAGGTGCGCCAGGCCCGAGCGCACGTAGCGTTCGCGGATGTCGGAATCGAGTCGCGCGTTGGGAGCGAACACCAGCGCGTTCACGATTGGCGCACGCGCGCCGAACAACTCGACGCTCTTCGCGGCGAGCGCATCGCGCAGCGCTCCCCGCCCGCGCGGCACAGGATCGAGCGCGCGCACCCGTCGCGCTACCAACAGTCCGCGACCCCCTTCACTGCTCCACCTCCCTGCCACCACCCACGTCGTCCCGCCTCGGGCGACACGGCCCTCGGGCCAGCGCAGGCGCACCGAGCCGCCGCACCTCCCGGGGAGCACCGCGGCATCCACGATCCCGCCCTGCGCCGGCGCGGGATCCGCGAGCCGTACGATTGCGGCGCGCGTGTACCCTTCCCGGGCAGGTACCCCGGCAGTCCACCGGCCCGCACACGTCGCTTCCTGTTCGCGCACCGCCGCCGCGCCCCAGAGCATTCCCGCCACGCCCATGATGCCGACCGCCGCGCCCAGCGGCGCGCGTCGCGCGAGCCACGCCGCCAGTGCGACAACCGGCAACACCACGACCCACAACGCCCCACCCGGCAACGCCCTACCCGGAAACACGAAGGGGTCGAGCCCCGTCCACAGGCCGACCCCGAACGCTACGGTGAGAAAGAGTATCGGCGGCCGCATCGCGGGCCGCCTAGCGGATCACATCAGCTGCACCGGCCTCGCCCCGCAGCGCGGCGCGAGCCCCACCTTGCGGAACCCCTCGAGCAGCGCCACGTCCAGCTTGGCCTTCTCCTGGTCGCTGTCGAGTCGCAGCTCGACCAACACTTCGCCCTGGGGCGTGGACACGTAGCTCGGCGCCAGGCGATTGAGCGAGAAGACGAGCACGTCGCCGCGGCACGTCTCGCAGCCGCAGAACCGCGGCAGCTGGGGACGCAGTTTCGCATACTCCCGCTGCACCACCTCGAACGTCACGTTCGTCACCCCACGACGGCGAGCTCCTGGCCCCGCCCGAGCGGCACGGCCGTGAAGGTGGAGCCGGTGGTGCCGGTGAAGCGCACGTCGCGGTAACCGCCGATCCAGGCGTCGGGGCCCGCGATGAGCGCCACCTTGTTGGTGCGGGTGCGGCCCTGCAGCAGCTCACCCCGCTTGGCGCGCCCCTCGACCAGCACTTCGTGCGTGCTGCCGACCAGCCCGACGTTCCTGCGGCGCGCGATGCCTCGCACGGCGGCCACCAGGCGCTCGAGACGCTCCCCCGCCACCGCGTCGGGCACGGCATCCTTGAGCCGGGTCGCGGGCGTCCCCTCGCGCGGCGAGTACTTGAAGGTGTACGCGTCGTCGAACCCCACCCGCTCGACCAGCGACAGCGTCTCCTGGAAATCGTCTTCGGTCTCGCCCGGGAATCCGACGATGATGTCGGTCGTGAGAGTGATGCCGGGGACGGCGCCGCGCAGCGCCGCGACCACCTCGAGATAGCGGTCCCGATCGTAGCGCCGCAGCATCCGCTTGAGGACGCGCGACGAGCCGCTCTGCACCGGGAGGTGCACGTGCTCGCACACGGCGGGCGTCTCCGCCATGGCGGCGACCACGCCGTCGGTGAAATCCGTGGGATAGGGGGACGTGAACCGCAGCCGGCGCACGCCGGCGACCGCGCCCACCGCGCGCAGCAGGTCGGCGAAGTCGTGCGCACCGTCGTTGTAGCTGTTGACCGTCTGGCCAAGGAGCGTCACCTCGGTGGTGCCGCCGCGCGCGAGGTCCGTCACCTCGCGCACCACGTCCGCCAACTTGCGGCTCCGCTCCGGCCCCCGCGTCATCGGAACGATGCAGAAGGTGCACCGATAATCGCAGCCCCGCTGCACGCTCACGAACGCCGACACCGCGTCCCCCCGCACCGGCGGGATGTCCTCGTAGTGCTCCCAGCGCTTGAACACGACTTCGCTGGTCCGCTCCCCGGCACGCGCCCGCGTGATCAGCTCGGGCAGCCCGCGGTAGCCGTCGGGGCCGACCACCAGGTCGACCTGCGGCACCCGCTCGAACAACCGGGGCCCGAGCCGCTGCGCCATGCAGCCCACCACCCCCAGCACACCGCCCGGTCGCTTGAGGCGCTTCAGCTCACCCATGCGCGACAGCACCTTTTGCTCCGCATGGTCGCGCACCGCGCACGTGTTCACCAGCACGACGTCGGCCTGCGCGGGATCGTCGGTGCGCACGTAACCCTCGCGCCCCAGCACGCCGAGCATCAGCTCGGAGTCGGAGACGTTCATCTGGCAACCGTAGGTCTCGATGTAGATGCGCGGCATGGTCAGCGAACCGTCACCTCGAAGCGGGGGCGACCGTTCCATTCGTCCGTGGGAAGATAGACCGAAAGGTAGTCCTCCGTCAGCACCTCCACCTTCCCCTCGCCCCGGCCGCACACCACGCCGTCGGCGCGCTGCCCCTCCCGGTGCGCGCGGTGGGCCCGGGCCTTCGCCTCGCCGCACTCGCGCAGCTCGCGCGCGCGGTCGCGGATCGTGCCGGGGGGCACGCGCTCGGCCAGGCGCCCCGCCGCGGCGCCGGGGCGCTCGCTGTAGGGGAACACGTGCAGGTAGGTGAACGGCAGCGCGTCCACCAGCATGACCGTCTGGCGGTGATCGGCGTCGCTCTCACCGGGGAACCCCGCGATGATGTCCGCGCCGAGCCCGAACACGGGGAGCCGCTCCGCGAGCCAATCGAGCCGGGCGCGGTACGACCTGGCCGTGTACCAATGCCGGCCCATCCGCTTGAGAATCCGATCCGAGCCGGACTGGAGCGGCGCGTGAAGATGGGCCGCGAGGTGCGCGGGGGCCTCGATCAAGAGCTGCGCGATCGTGTCGTCAACCTCGGTGGCTTCTATAGACGACAGACGGAAGCGGACCTGGGGGACGGCGGAGATGAGGGCATCGAGGAGCTGGCCCAGGGTAGACCCACCCCGGGGCCGTGCCCCGGGGCTATCGGGACCCGAAGAACCCCGGGGCGTGGCCCCGGGGTCGGTCCACCCGGAGCGATCCTGCCCGTACGTCCCGATGTGGATCCCCGTCAGCACAATCTCCACATGATGCTGGGCGAGGGCCGTCGCCTCGGCCACCAGCTCAGGAATCCCCCGCGACCGGTTCGCCCCGCGCGCGATCGTCGTCGCGCAGAAGGTGCAATGCTCGTCGCACCCGTCCTGGATCTTGAGCAGGCCGCGGAACCTGTCGGCCGTCCCCCCTCTCCGGAGCGCGGAGAGGGGGACGGGGGATGAGGACAAACCCGCCGCGCGCAACACCTGCGTCGGCTCCGCTCCACCAACCACCGCGCGTACGCTCGGCAGGCCCGCGATGCGGCCGTCGTCGAGCGCGGCCGCGCACCCCATCACCACGGTCTCCAGGCCTCCCTGCCCTCGCCCGCGCGCCAGCCGGCGCACCAGGCGCCCCAGTTTCGCCTCGCTCTCGTGGGTCACCGTGCAGGAATTCACGACCGCGAGGTCCGCGACGGCCGGGTCATCCACCACGACGGCGCCCTGGTCCGCGAATGCCTGACGCACCAGCGCCGTGTCGTATTGGTTCGCTTTACAACCGAAGGTATGGAAGTAGACGTTCACGGCCGCACGGTGAGCCCCACGAGCACGGTCCACACGCGCTCGGTGAGCCCGCCCCCGCGACGCTCCAGCCGCTCGAGGCCGAGGTCGATGAGCGCCCGGCCCTGCGCGAACGCGCGCCCCGTGCCCAGCGATCCTGCGACCTCGGTGGGGGCCTCGGTCCCCGGCCCGAACGGGAACTGCCCGCCGCGCGCGCCCAGGCGGATCGGCATGCGGCGGGAGCCGAACTCCGCCCCGGCGGACCAGGTCCATGTGTCGAACGCGCCCGCGCCCGCCTTGGACCAGGAACGCCACGCCACCGACGCCCCGAGCCGGGCGCTCGGGCTGGGTGCGAACAGCACGCCGCCACCCGCCATCAGCGGCAGGTCGGTGACGGCGCTCGTCGTATCGGCCACTTTCGCGCGCAGCCGGTTGTCGCGCCGCGCCCATCCGGCGATGGTCAACCCGGGAGCGAGGCCGATGAGCACGCTTCCCGACACGCCCAACCCGTCGTAGCGCACGTCGGCGGACTGCTGCACCCGGTGGAACGTCGAGTCGTCGAACTGCCGCTCGGCCGTCATGCGGGTCGAGCCCGCGAGCACGTGGAGACCGGCGCCGAGCGCGATGCGGCGCGTCAGCCGGCTGGCCGCCGCGAGGCGGATGTCCGCCACGCTCCCGTCGCTCGTGATTTCGTCGGTGTAGCGCTGCAGCACGCCTCGCAGCATGAACGAGTCGCGCAACGTCACGTCCCAGGACTTGTCGAGATAGGTCGTGAACCCGACCGAGACCGCGAGGCGTCGTGCCACCGGGCCCGCGACTCCCATCACGGGGAAGCGGGTGGCGCGGAGCGCCGTGGCCGTGCCGCCCACCAGGACGTCGCGATTCGACGTGCCTCCCGCCGCCGTCCCCGTGAGCTGGCCGATGTCGGCGAGCGACGCCTCCATCAGGGGCGACAACGGGTCGAAGGGACCGAAGGCACCGCCGGTGCTGCGCGATCGCACCGACTCCCACCGTCCCGGCGTGCCGAGGCCGCGGATCCCGAACTGGGAGTCCTGCGCCGCGGCCAGAGCCCCGCCCGTCAGGGCGGGGCCGACGAGGAGGACCGCGATGATCCAACCGGTCCGGCGGGTCATGGCACCCCGAACGGGAATCGCCGCACGAACGTGACCTGCAGCGTCGGGCGGAACGCCGCGGCGACGGACGGATAAAACCGGATCTCGCCGAACACCTGGGCTTCCCGCTCGGGCCGCAACACGAGCACGGTGGGGTGGGTCGAGTCCGCAGCCCAGGCCTGGAGCAGGTTCGTCACCTCGATCTTCACCGTGTCGGTCGCTCCGACATGGATGACGGTCGTGTCGCCCAGTCGCAGGTCGATCGGGGACTTCGCGCCGAAGTCGGCGAGCACCGAGCGCGCCTCGATCACAAACGAGTCGGCAGGCGCCCCGCGGGCCGCGACGGCGGGCACGAGAAACAGCGTGGCGCGGATGATCTGGGCCGAATCCCTGATGACTCTGGGAAACGCGACCCGCAGCAGGCTGCGCGCCGACGGCACTCCGCCCACGGCGAGCGTGGAGTCGAGCGGGGCGGGCGGCGGCGCGAACACGAAGCTCGCGAGCCGGGCGCTGAGGGGCGCGCCCGGCGTGCGCGCGACGGGCATCCCCAGCGAGTCCACGCGGAGGTACCACTGCAGCGACGGCCCGAAGGCGCCCTTACCGAACGCGATGCTGGCGAGGGTGTCCGCGGCGATGCGAATGCCATACGCGACGGTACCGGAGTCGGTCGCGATGTAGCGCGCCGCCGCCGTATCGAGCTTGAGCGACACCAACACGCGGTGGGTGACCGTGTCCACCACCGCGGCGCTGTCGCCGGTCACCGGGTCCTTGCCGCCCGGTTGCGCGAGCAGGGTGTCGACGTTGACGCTCCGGAGCGAGTCGGTGAACGGGACCACGGAGCCGAACGTGGTGCTCGTATCGATCGTGATCGGGAGCCGGTACAGGTGGAGCCAGAGGTTGTGCGTCGCAGTATCGCGCCGCACGATGGACAGCTGGAGACGCGCGGAGTCGGCGCCGAGGATCGGACCGGTCGAGGTGTCGACGGTCGAGATCCGGAAGCGCGGGCCGTAGCCGTTGATCCGGAAGATCGGCCGGCCGTCCAGGGTGTCCGTCGCGCCGGGGAGATTCGCCGCCAGCATGAGGGCGGCCTGGTAGGCGAGCACGTAGCCGCGGTACGACGAGTCCCGGTTGATGCTGGTCGTGAGCAGCGTGTCGACGACGGTGATCTGGCCCGAGGGACAATAGTCCGGGCAATGGCCCGGCGCCGTGAGCCGCTCCACGCACGCCCCGACGAGCAGGACGGCGCCGACGAGCGCGAGCCGGCGCCGGATCACTTGGGGAGCGCCGCTTTCGCGAACGCGTCGGGCAGGAGGTCGCGCAGCACCCAGCGCCGTTCGGTTTTCGGCCCCACCGCGATCACCTGGAGGTCGAGCCCGAACTCGGCGAGCAGCTGGCGGCACGCCCCGCAGGGCGAGGCCGGCGGGTCCACGTCCGTCGCCACGACGATGCGGCTGAACCCGCGCGCCCCATCCGCGATGGCGGCGCCGATCGCCATCCGCTCGGCGCAGATGGTGAGCCCGTAGGAGGCGCTCTCGACGTTCGCCCCGACGAACACGCGGCCGTCGGCCGCCTCGAGCGCCGCGCCCACCCGGAACTTGCTGTACGGGCAGTAGGCGTTCTTCTGCACCTCGCGCGCGCGGCGCACCAGCTCGGCGCTCACGCCCAGACCCGCGAGAGGAACGACGTTCCCGCCGCGAGCGGCGGGGGCGCCACACCGAAGTATTCGGCGACGGTCGCTCCCAGGTCCGCGAAGCTGCTCCGCTCCCCCAGCGCCGCCGGCCGCACCCGCGGGCCCAGCGCCAGGATCGGCACCGCCTCGCGTGAGTGGTCCGTGGATGGCGTGGTCGGGTCGTTCCCGTGGTCGGCGGTGAAAATGATCAGGTCGTCTCCCGTGATGCGGGCCTCGAGCCGTGGAATCCAGGCGTCGAGCTGTTGCAATCCTTCATGAAACCCCGGGACGTCGTTCCGGTGCCCCCAGGTCTGGTCGAATTCGATCACGTTCACGAAAATGAACCCCGCCCCCACCCCCGCTCCCGCCCCCGTGTCGTCCAGGGCCCGCTCGATCAGCCGATAGGCGTCGGCGTTGGTCGGCGTATGCTCGCTCGTGATGTTCCGCCCGGCGAACAGATCGTCCACCTTGCCGATCCCCACCCGCGGCACGCCCGCCGCGGCCAGCCGATCGAGCAACGTCTCGCCGACCGGCTCGATCGAGAAATCCTTGCGGTGCGGCGTGCGCTCGTACGCCCCCGGCCTCCCGGTGAACGGCCGCGCGATCACGCGGCTCACCGCGTGCTCCCCCATGAGCAGGTCGCGCGCGATCGCGCACGCCCGGTACAGCTCGTCCAGCGGCACCGTCGCTGCGTGCGCCGCCACCTGGAAGACCGAGTCCGCCGACGTGTAGACGATCCACTTCCCGGTCCGCTGGTGCTCCTCGCCCAGCTCGGCGATGATCGCGGTGCCGGAAGCGGCCTTGTTTCCCAGCCACCCGCGGCCGGTGCGTCGCGCGAACTCGTCGAGCAGAGACGTCGGGAAGCCGTGCGGGTACGTGCGAAACGGCCGCTCCAGTATCACCCCGCAGATCTCCCAGTGTCCGGTGGTCGAGTCTTTCCCCTGCGATCTGGGAAGTGCCACGCCGACCGCGGCGCCCGGACTGACCCCGGGCGCAAGCCCGGGGATCGACCGGCACTTTCCCAGCCCCAGCCGCTCGAGGTTCGGCAGCCGCAGGCCGCCCACCGCGCGCGCGACGTTCCCGAGTGTGTCCGATCCCAGGTCGCCGTAGGCGGCCTGGTCGGGGCACGGCCCGATGCCCAGCCCGTCGAGCACGATGATGGCGGCGCGCTTCAATCGTAGATGCGCGGCAGCCGGGGACCGAGCCCGGCCAGGAGCTCGTGCTGCAACGTGCCGCTCCAGGCAGCGAACTGGTCCAGCGTGTTGCCCAGACTGTCCGCCTCACCGATCAGGGTCGCGACATCACCCACGGCGGCGCGTCCGTCGCCCACGTCGACCATCGTCAGGTCCATCGTCACGAGCCCGACCACGGGACAGCGCGCGCCGTTCAGGAGCACCGTCGCTTCACCCTTCAGCCCGAGCGAGCGGCGCACCCCGTCGGCGTAGCCGATCGCCAGCGTGGCCACGGTCGTGTCGCGCGGCGCGGTCCAGGATGCGTTGTAGCTGACGCTCTCGCCGCGCTGCACGCTCCGGACGCTCACGACGCGCGCGCGCAGCGCAATCACCGGCTTGCCGATCGGCGGCCCTTCCCCGACCGATGCCCCGTACAGCGAGATGCCAGGGCGGATCGCATCCAGCGCGAACGTCTTGCCGCGCAACGCCGCCGCGCTATTCGCCACGTGCAGCAGCGGCGGCCGGCGCGCCAGACGTCCCACGGCGGCCTTGAAGCGCTCGAGCTGCGCCTCGGCCGAGTCGTCGCGCCGGTCGGCCGAGTGAAAATGGGTGTAGCAGCCTTCGAGGTACGGCGTGTCGAGCAGGTCCACGATTGGCTCGATCTCGTCCCAGCGCACGCCCGAGCGACTCATCCCCGTGTCAATCTCCAGGTGGAACGCGCCGCCCCGCGCGCCGCGCGCGATCCAGGCGTGGATGCTCGCTCGGTCACCGAGCGCCGGCGTCAACCTGTGGGCCTGGTAGGCGTCGAACAGATCGGATCGGGCCGGCATGAACACGAGCACCGGCCGCGCGATCCCCGCCGCCCGCAGCTCGGCCCCCTCCTCGATCGTCGCCACGCCGTATCCCCATGGGTCGACCGCCTCCAAGGCCTTGGAGACGGCGACGGCTCCCACCCCGTAGGCATTCGCCTTCACCACCGGGAGGAGCCGTGTGCCGGCGACCCGGGCCACCGTGCGGGCGTTCTCGACAACGGCGGCGAGGTTCACCTCGATCCACGCGCGGGAGAGGGCCTGACGCCCGCTGATTGACCGGTTCACAGGCGCGCGTATGATAACCCGGCTCCGCAGCTAAATGCAAGACGAAAAAGGGCTTGGGCTGCGGATTATCGTTACGAATGGCCCAACAACCTGCTGAACGATCGGCCCACGGCGATGTTTCGCTCGCCCGCGCGCTCGCGCTGGTCCGCGATCTGCGCGCGCGCTGTCCCTGGGACCATGCCCAGACGCGCGACACGCTGCGCCCCTACCTGGTCGAAGAAGCGCTGGAGCTCGATCAGGCGCTCGAGCACGGCGAGCCCGCCGAGTTGCGTGACGAGCTGGGCGACCTGCTGCTGCACCTCGCGTTTCAAATCGTAATCGGGGAGGAACAGGGCGAGTTCGACGCCGCCACAGTGACGCGCGCACTGGAGGAGAAGATGTGGCGGCGGCATCCGCACCTCTTCGGAGGCTCGCCGACTCCCGATCATGAGGGATGGGAGCGGGTGAAGAAACGGGAGCGGAGAGCGGGGAGCGGGACCCTCCGAGGTTTGCCACCTTCCCTGCCCCCACTCCTGATGGCGTATCGGCTACAGGAGCGCGCCGCCGGTGTGGGATTCGACTGGCCCGACGCGAAGGGACCGATGGAGAAGGTGAAGGAAGAGATCGCAGAACTGGAACGGGAAGCGGGAACCGGGAAACGGGAAAGGTTAGCAGACGAGATGGGCGATCTGCTCTTCGCCGTCGTGAACCTGGCTCGCAAGCTCGAGATCGATCCGCGCGCGGCACTCGAGCAGGCGAACGACAAGTTCCGGCGGCGGTTCGAGGGAGTGGAGCGGCTCGCGGCGGAGCGCGGCGTGGACATCGGACGGGCAAACCTGGAACAGCTGGACCGGCTGTGGAACGAAGTGAAAGCTCAGTCCTTATAGCGATAGCGCCAGCCCGACCCCCACCGCCAGCAGCCAGATGCCCGCCGCGAGCGACACCGCAAGCCTGGCGTGCGTCTCGCGCGCCAGGACGAACAGTGACGGCAGGTTGACGATCGGCCCCGCGAACAGCATCGCCGCCGCGGCACCGGGCGCCCCCAGATTGAGCAGGACCATCGCGAGCGGGATTTCGAAAAACGTCGGCAGGGCGACCAGGACGGCGATCGCGGCCACGAACACCACGGCCAACGCCGCCCCGCCGCTCGACAGCGACACGGCCGCAGGCACGACGAGGCTCGACAGGACCACGCCTGCGGCGATGAGCGGAACCGTCGTGAGCGTGAGGGACGCGAGCGAGCGGGCGAAGCGCGTCAGGAACTCCCGGGGACTCCGCGGTCCGTCGTCCTCGACGACCTGGGATCGCGAGGCCGCGAGGACGAGCGACGCACCGAAGAGGTGCTCGAGCGCGACGGGCAGGAGGAGCACGGCCGTCAGCGCCGCGGCGAGACGCCCGAATGCGAGGCTCGGTGGAAACAGCAAGAACGTGAGCGTCAGTGCAGCGGGATTCAGGCCCGGCGATGCGAGCATGAGCGCGAGGGCGGATCCCAATCGGGCCCCGCGCTCGTACACCGACGTGAAGATTGGGGTGATGCAGCAGGAGCACAGCATCAGCGGCGTGCCTGCGACGCCGCCCGCTAATTGCCGCCGCACGGGCCCGCCCGCGCCGAGCAGCGCGACGACCCGGCGGGGAGACACGAACGCCCGCACCGCTGCGCCGATCAGGAGGCCGTAGACAAGAGCCAACCAGATGCGACGGAAGTAATAGAGGGACGCGGTCAACACGCCGCCCGTGGTGAGACCCTGGGCGGTGCCCGTCCAGTGCCCGGCCGTTTGCACTCCGCCGATCGTACGGAGGGCGCCACCCCATTTGTAGTAGAACAGGCCGCACAAGGCCGCGAGGAGCACCACGAGGCCGGCCACCCAATACACCGACTTCTCCTGGCCATCGAGGCGCGGGGCGTTTGCCGAGGTCATGACACTCCTCCTAGGGCCAGAGCTTGTACAACGTGCGCGGGAACGCAATCGCCTCGCGGATGTGCGGAATCCCGCAGATCCACGCCACCGTGCGCTCCACGCCCAGCCCGAACCCGGCGTGCACGAACGTGCCGTATTTGCGGAGGTCCAGGTACCAGCTGTACGCGTCCTCAGGCAGCCGCTCCGCGCGGATGCGGGCGAGCAGCTTGTCGTAGTCGTCCTCCCGCTGGCTGCCGCCGATGATTTCCCCGTACCCCTCGGGGGCGAGCATGTCGTTGTTGAGGACGGTGCGGGGGTCCGCGGGGTTCTCCTTCATATAGAAGGCTTTCACTGCCTTGGGATAGTTGAACACCAGCACCGGCCGGTCGTACTGCTTCGCCAGCAGCGTCTCGGCCTCTCCCCCCAGGTCCTGCCCCCATTCGATGTCGCTGCCGAGGGCCTTGAGCTTCGCCACGGCATCCGTATAGGCGATGCGCGGGAACGGCGGTCGCACCGCCTCGAGTGGCTTCACGTCGCGCTCGAGCTCGGCCAACTCGGACTTCCGGCGCTCGAGCGCGCGCGCCACGATATACGAGACGAACTCCTCCTGCAGCGTCATGTTGGCCTCGGAGTCGTTCCACGCCACCTCGGGCTCCACCATCCAGAACTCCGTCAGGTGGCGCCGGGTCTTCGATTTCTCCGCTCGAAACGTGGGTCCGAAGCAGTACACCTTCCCGAGCGCGGCAGCAGCGGCCTCGACATAGAGCTGCCCCGTCTGCGCGAGGTACGCGGTGCCCAGGTCGAAATATTCCGTGGCGAACAGGTGGCCGGCCGCCTCGCCGATCGCCCCGGTGAGGATCGGCGTGTCCACCAGGACGAAATGCCGCTCGTAGAAGAAGTCGCGGATCGCCTGGACCACCTCGTGGCGCACCCGCGCGATCGCCACCTGGCGCCGGCTGCGGAGCCAGAGGTGGCGGTGCTCGAACAGGAACGCGGTGCCGTGCTCCTTCGGGGTGATCGGGAAGTCGTGACTGGGTCCCAGGATCCGCAGGTCCGCCGCCGTCAGCTCGACGCCGCCCGGCGCGCGCGCGTCGGCGCGCACGGTGCCGCTGACCTCGATCGAGGTCTCCTGAGTGAGCCGGCCGAACGCCTCCCACGCGGCCTCCGGGACGTCTTTCTTCGAGAGCACAACCTGCAGGTAGCCGGTGCCGTCACGCAGCGTCACGAACCCGATCTTGCCCGACGACCGCGTGGTCATGACCCAGCCGCGGGTGATGACGGTCCGGCCCGCCAGCGGCGGCAGCTCCTCGATGCGATGGAACTCGGGCATAGGGGCGGTAGACTAGCGGTGAAACGCGGAACGCAGAAGTGGGAACGCGGGACCGACACGCCAATTCCGACTTCCGCGTTCCCGTTACCCCACCCTGAACAACTCGAATCCCCGTTCGTACCGCTGGACGATTCTTTCCCGGTACGCTGCATGCTGCCGTTCCGCCAGCGCCGGGTCCCGCGCGATGATCTCGCCCGCCGCGCGTCGGGCGGATTCCAGCAGCGGCAGGTCGGTCGCGAAATTCGCATACCGCAACGGCACGCCGCCCGACTGGCGCGCGCCCGCCAGCTCACCCATGCCCCGCTCCAGGAGATCGAGCTCGGCAATCTTGAAGCCGTCGGTGGTCTCCGTGAACGCCTGCAGTCGGGGCGCCGCGTCAGCAATGTCCGACAGCAGGATGCAGTGGCTCGCCGCCGCCCCCCGCCCCACCCGGCCGCGCAGCTGGTGCAGCTGCGCCAGCCCGAATCGCTCGGCATGCTCGATCAGCATCACCGTCGCGTTCGCGACGACGTCGATCCCGACTTCGATGACGCTCGTGGCGACCAGGATGTGCACCGCGTTGTCACGGAACGCCCGCATCGTCGCGTCGCGCTCCTCCGCCTTGAGCCGCCCGTGCACCAGACCGACCTCGAGCTCCGGAAACACCTTGGCGAGCCGCTCCGCCATCACGCTCGCGGCCTTCAGGTCGGCACGCTCTGATTCCTCGATCACCGGATAGATCACGTACGCCTGGCGGCCGGCCACGCACTCCGCGCGGATGAATTCGTAGATCTTCTGGCGGGCTGCCTCGGTGCGGAGCGCCGTCTTCACCGTGCCGCGGCCGGGGGGGCGCTCGCGCAGCTGGGTCACGTCCAGGTCGCCGTACAGCGTGAGCGCCAGTGAGCGCGGGATCGGCGTCGCCGTGAGCAGCAGCACATCGGGCGCGTCGCCCTTCTCGACCAGCGCCGCCCGCTGCTCCACACCGAAGCGATGCTGCTCGTCGATCACGGCCAGGCCGAGCCGCTGGAAGGTGACCGCCTCCTGGATGAGCGCGTGCGTCCCCACCACGAGGCGCGACGCGCCCGCCGCGATGCGCTCCCGCGCCGCCGCTTTCTCCGCGGGCGCGAGCCGCCCCACCAGCAAGTCGGGCTTGAGCGCGAGCGGCTCCAGCAGGCGCGTCAGCGTCGCGAGGTGCTGCTCGGCCAGGAGCTCCGTCGGCGCCATGATCGCCGCCTGGTAGTCGTTCTCGACCGCCAGGAGCATCGCGAACAGCGCGACCACCGTCTTCCCCGTCCCCACGTCGCCCATCAGCAGCCGGTGCATGCGCAGCGGCGCCAGCATGTCGTCCGTGATCTCGCGGATCGCCTGGCGCTGTTCGCCCGTCAGCTCGA
>WNFR01012010.1_pt1 | contig 13491 bp, 14 predicted proteins | sample 5400221 | NCBI WGS metagenome assembly WNFR01 (sample SAMN13153357, study PRJNA577476) | soil metagenome | isolation source: 40 cm soil under Madrone tree | place: USA:California | collected 2016-06-14
TCCAAGGATGCCGATGCTTCGGAGGTGCTGCGGGCCCTGCCGGAAAGCCTCTCCACGCCGGAGCTTAACGTCGCCGTCGCGGATGCGTCGGCGCACGCGATGATTGCGCATCTTGCCGAGCGCGCGAGCTTTCCCGGCGCCGCCGAGATCATTCGCCTCGACGGGCTGCGCGTCGAATACAGCGACGGCTTCGGGCTCGCGCGGGCCTCGAACACGACGCCGGTCATCGTGTTGCGCTTCGAAGCCAACGACGCCGAGGCGCTTGCCCGCATCCAGGGCGAGTTTCGACGCGTGTTCAACGAGTCGCTGCCCGGACAGGCTCTGCCGTTCTGATGCCTATCATCTACTCTACTTCCCATGACGGGATCGACTGGGCGGCCCTCAAGGCTGCGCTCGCCGCGGACAGCTTCGACAACGGACGCACCGCGCTGCAAATGGAGCGTTCATTCCGCGCCAGTTTTCGCTGCGTCTACGCGTTCGACGAAGCGGAAGTTGTCGCGACCGCGCGTGCGCTGTCCGACGGCGTTTGCAATGCCTACATCGTCGACATGTGGACCCACTCGAAGCACCGGCGGCGCGGTATCGGCCGGCGGATGATGGACATGCTCTGCGAATCGCTGGCCGGGCAGCACGTCTATCTCTTCACCGACGACCAGGAAGCGTTTTACGCCGCGTGCGGGTTCGAGCCGCGCGGCGTCGGTCTGGAAAGGATCGTCGGCCGCTGGCTGCGAAATGACAGCACATGAGGCGATGAGGCGAACGGACCCGCGGCTCGCCCGCCGGAAGTCTCAAATTTCGAACATTGTTTGATTGACTTGAGGAGGCATCATGCACGCGTTTCATCGCAGGCTCGGCGCCGCCATGAGCACTGTGGGCGCGGTAGTGCTAGCGCTGCTCTGCCATGGTGCTTTGGCGCAGGACAACAGCGCAACGATCGCGATCGGCTACCAGCGCGGCCTGGCCTATCTGCCAGTGATCCTCATGGAGCAGCAGCGCCTGTTCGAAAAACATGCGACACGCCTCGGTCTGAAGACCACGGCCGAGTATCGCCTGCTCGGCGGACCGGCGCCGATCGTCGACGGCCTGCTGGGCGGAGCGCTTCAGGCGGGTGTCGTCGGCACGCCGTCGGCGATCCTGCTCACCGACAAGACCAAGGACATCAAGCTGATCGGGTCGATGGGCAACTTCCCCATGCTCTACATGACCAAGCGTCCCGAGCTCAAGACTGTCGCCGATCTGGGACCGCAGGACAAGGTCGCGACGACCGCAGTCAAGACCGGCATCTATTCGCTGGTGCTGCAGATGAAAGCGGCGAAGCTTTGGGGTCCCGAAAACTATGACAGGCTGGACAAATTCACCGTCACCATGAGCCACGCCGACGCCTTAACGGCGATCCTGGCCGGCAGCGGAACCGTCACCGTTCACGGCTGCAGTTATCCGCACGCATTGCAGGAGCAGGATGCGGGCGCACATGTGATCCTCGATTCCAAGGAAGTGCTCGGAGGAACCAACGGCATGATTACCGGGCTGGTCGCATCGCAAAAGTATTGCAGCGCGAATGCCAAGACCTGTCAGGCGATCGTCGCCGCGCTCACCGAGGCGCACCAGTGGGTCAACGAAGACAAGGATCGCGCGGCGAAATTCTTCTTCGACAACGGCAAGACCGGCGAAACGCTCGCCGAGCTGCAGAAGCAGATCAAGAGCACCGAGATCAAATTCACCATCAAGCCCGAGGGCGTGCAGCCTTTCGCGGATTTCATGTATAGCGTTTCCAAGCTGGTGAAAAACAAGCTCAGCTACAACGACCTGGTGTTCGACAATCTGAAATAGCGCTGTGAGCAGCGAGCCAGGTCCCGCTCGCGCAGCGAGTGGGGTGCGAGCGCCCGCGAATCAGCGCCCGCCGGCGACACGAGACATTCCGTCCCACGAATCGCGCGCAAAGAGCCGGCGACGAGGGGTCACCTCGCAGCACGCGCCTGGTCAATACGCGATGCCGAGGCGCCGATAGAGGTCCGCGAGCAGCCATGCCGGGCCAATCAGCAATGACCTCACATCCTCGAGGAAGGCCGGTTTGCGCCCCTCGACGATGTGGCCGATGAACTGGCCGATCCACGCGGCGACGAAAACCGCGATCGAGACGATCAGAGCGCGCGAGCCAAGGACCGTCAGCGGCCACACCATGAGCGCGATCACGCCGAGCATCCCGAGCGCGAGGCGCAGCGACAGCCACAGATAAAACATCATCGTGGCGCCAATCGCCACGTACGCCGCGACCGGCGAGGCAGACCACAGCGCCCCGAGAGCGCTCCACACGATCAGCGGGACGCATACCCAGTGGATCGCCTTGTTCGCCCGGTTGCGATGAAATTCGCCGTAGCGTTCCAGCAGCCGGTCGACATTGCGCGCTCGCGATGCCATGGCGCTCATTTCGCTTGGCAGGAGTCGGGCACGATCACTTCACTGCCCGCTCGATGCGGGCACCGCGCAACTTCTGCAGGACGACGGTGATGCAGATCATCGCGGCACCGATGTAATCGCATAGCGCCGCCGGGTAGACCAGCAGCACTCCGGCAATGATCAACAGCCACCGCTCGAGAATCGTGGTCTTGTGGAACAGCCAGCCCTGCAAACCGCCGGCCAGCGCGACGACCCCGAATCCCGCGGTGATCGTCACCCGAAGGATAGACCCCCAGTCGGCCTGGCCGAGCGTCTTGAACGAGCCCGTGAGAAGCAGGCCGGTGCCGCTTGGGTCGAGCACGAACATGAACGGGATCAGAAATGCGGGCGTGGTGTACTTCCAGCACTGCATCGTCGTTCGATAGGGCCCGCCGCCAGTGATCGCCGCCGCCGCAAAGGGCGACAACGCCGTCGGCGGAGACACTTCGGAGAGCACCGCATAGTAGAAAATGAACATGTGCGCGGCGAAATCCGGCACCCCGAGCTTGATCATCGCCGGCGCAGCGATCACCGCGCAGATGATGTAGGACGCCGTGACGGGCACCGCGAGGCCGACGATCCAGACGATGAGTGAAGTGTAGAACGCGGTGAGGAGCAGACGCATGTCGTGCAGCAGCGCCGGCGTGGAGTCCGCGCCGAAGAATGTCCAGAAGGTCACCAGGGCGTCCGCGCCCGAGTCGGCGTAGTCGAGCACGATCGAGCTGAACTTGAGCCCCAAGCCGGTGAGCGTGACCACGCCGACGATGATGCCGGCCGATGCGCAGGTCATCGCCACGTTCAACATGCTGACCGATCCGCCTTCGAGCGCCTTGACCAGGCCCGATCCCCAGAAGCCTTTCACCCATGGCAGCCGGCCCCTGAACCACTCGTAGGGGATGATCGCCGTGTCGCGATGGATGAAGGAGAGCAACGCGGTCGTAAGAGTTGCCCAGAACACCGACAAGCCCGGCGAATAACCCATCAGCATGAACACCACGATCGCAATCAACGAGGCGAAGTGGTACCAGTAACGCTTCGCGAGCACCAGCGCGGTCTGGTGCTTCGCGAGCACCACTTTGGCCATGGCGAACTTGCGCGCGTCGATCTCCACCATGGCGAAGATTGCCAGATAGTAGAGAATCGTCGGGACGGTCGCCATCAGGATCACGTCCAGATACGAGATCTTGAGGAACTCCGCGATCAGGAACGCGGCGGCGCCCAGCACCGGCGGCGAGAGGATCGCACCCAATCCTCCCGCAGCGAGCAAACCTCCCGCGGCTTCCTTCCCATATCCGGACTTCTGCAAGAGCGGCCAGGCGACCGACCCGATGGTGACCGTTGTCGCGACACCGGAGCCCGAGGGCCCGCCGAGCAGAAACGACGCCATGACCACCGCGCGCCCCGCGCTCGACGGCTTCCCGCCCATAGAGGCGAAAGAAAAGTCGATGAAGAATTTCCCGGCGCCGGAATATTGCAGCACGGCGCCGTAGATGGTGAACAGAATGATGAGCGTCGAAGAGACATCGATCGCGGAGCCGAAGATGCCCTCGAGCGTCATGTACAAGTGACCCACCAGTCGAGGTATCTCGTATCCCTTGTGCGTCCAAGGCGCAGGCAGATACGCGCCGAATAGCGCATAACTGACGAAGAGCAGAACAATGAACGGCAGGATCCACGTCGAGCTGCGCCTGCAGCCTTCGAGGATAAGCACGATGAGCGCGATCCCGAAGACCTGGTCGAGGAGAGTCGGCGCCGTCGCTCGGTCCCCCAGCTCGTCACCCCAGTACAGGATGTAGGCGATGATCGCCACCGACATCAGAGCGAAAATGATGTCCCACCACATCAAGCGGTGCCGGAAGCGCTTCAGCGTTGGAAACAGCAGGAACACGAGCGCCAGCGCGAAGGCAACGTGCACTGGCCGCAGAATGTATGCGGGCACGATTCCCACTGCGGCATACAAGTGGAAGACCGACATGACGACCGCAAGCCCGGTCATGAGGACAGCGAGTGGGCCTTGGTAGCGGTTGAGTGCGCCCTCTTCTTCTTCGATGAACTCCTCGAGGCGCTTTTTCTGCGCCTCGGTGAGCGGTACCTCCTGCGTGATCGTCTGGGCGTCGTTGATTATCGCCAGCTTGTCGGAAGCAGCCTGTTTTTGCAGCTCGAGCTTGAAGTTTTCTGCCTCTTTGTGCACCGCGATCAGCTCGCTGCGATGTTCGAACACCGCCTTCACTATGTTGTATGCGACCTGGTCGCTCATGTTCTCATGCGCGATAAGGATATTCATCACCGTGGCCTGCTTGTTGTCGGCGGTCATGCCGCTGTACGTCGACTTCGGAATCGTGTCTTCGACATAGAGATCGCCGTATTTCTTATTCATCGCCGCCACCAGGTTCGCATGGTCGATCATCTTGATCTTGACGCCTGGCGTCGCAGCAAGATCGGTCACCGACGCCGTGGGCAGCCCGCCGACCCAGAAGAACGCATCGATCTTCCTGTCCTTGATCGCGTTCACCGATTCGGCGACGCCAAGACGCTCACGCGTCATGTCCTTGTCCTTGTCGAGCCCGGCTGCTTCGATCACGCGGAAGGCCATCACCTCCGTCGCGCTGCCCGGCGAACCGCCAGGCTCGCATCCGTCATCGCGAAAGCAACATAGGGCTTTCCGGTGCCGATCAGCTTCAGGTTATCGACCGAGCCTCCGGTCACCTCGGCGGTCGCCTGCATGCCGGGTACGTATTTGGACAGCACGTTGGCCATGCCGCCGCCGAGCGGGTAGTACACTCCGCCGGTGCCGCCGGTGGCGATGGACAGATTGATTTTTTCCTGCGCGACGCCGGGAGCGGCGGCGAGAACTGCGGCCGCGACCAGAAGCGCCTTCAGTACGCGATTCAACATGTGCTTGCTCCTCCCCTGGTAGTCGATCTCCGGACCTGGGTCAACCGGAGAATGCGAAGTGTATCCCCTCTCGGCCTACGCAGCCCCAGCGAGTGCCGGCTCGCGCGGCGCCCGCTTCTCGAGCGCACTGACGTGGACCGGAAACGCTCCGAGCTTGCGGTCGAGGAAATAATTTCGCAGTGTGCGGGTGATCGTTCGGAACGCAAGATCGCCCCAGGGAACGTCCTCTTCCCTGAACAGCCGGACGTCCAGACTCTCGGACCCCGGGCCGAACTCCAGGTCGAGCAGGCGCGCGCGGAACATCACGTAGATCTGGCTGATGTGGGGAAGGCTGATCATGGTGTACAGATCGCCGATCTCGACCCGCGCGCTTGCCTCTTCAAGCGTCTCCCGAAGCGCCCCAGCCCCGAGCGTCTCCCCGTTCTCGAGGAAGCCGGCGGGCAGCGTCCAAAGCCCTCGCCGCGGCTCGATCGCGCGCTTGCACAGCAGCACGAGGTCTTCCCAAACGGGCAGGCAGCCGACCACGACCTTGGGATTCTGATAGTGAATCGTCGCGCATACGGCGCACACGTAGCGCTTCAAGGTGTCGCCATCGGGAACCCGAAATTCGAGCTGCGAAGAACCGCAGTGGCTGCAGAATTTCACGACGCGACGGCTTTGATAAAATGATCGCGGTAGTACTTGAGCTCGTCGATCGATTCGTAGATGTCGGCGAGCGCTTCGTGCTTGCCCTGCTTGGTCCAGCCTCGCGCGATGTCGGGTTGCCAACGCTTGCAAAGCTCCTTCAGCGTCGACACGTCTAGGTTGCGGTAGTGAAAATAATCCTCGAGCTCGGGCATCCAGCGGGCGAGGAAGCGTCGATCCTGGCAGATCGTGTTGCCGCACATCGGCGAGGCCTTCGGCGGGACGTGCTCGCGCAGGAACGCAAGCATGCGCTCCTCGACGTCCTTTTCGATCAGGATCGACGCCTTCACCTTGTCGGTGAGACCGGTTCGTGCGTGGGTCGACTGATTCCACGAGTCCATACCGCCGAGAGTGGCATCGTCCTGGTGGACCACGAGCACCTGCGCCTCGGCGACGACGGCGAGCGCTGCGTCGGTCACCACCAGCGCAACTTCGATGATGCGATCGCTGTCCGGCCTGAGTCCGGTCATCTCCATGTCGATCCAGATCAATCGGGTTGCATCCTGCGGCATCGGCTGTTTTTCGACTTGGCGTAAAATAGCGCTCATTGTCGCATATCGGGCGAATTTCTCACCTCGCTTCCACCTCACCTCTCACCTGACTGCTCACCTCATTTTCGACTATTCGCGCACACGGTCATGTTCAGCCCCGCTAACTTCTTCACCGTCCTTTTTCTGCTTGCTCTCGGCGTTTCCGTTGCGCTACAGCTCTGGCTCGCACGGCGGCAGGTGCGTCACGTCACTGCCCATCGCAGCGCCGTGCCCGCTCATTTTGCAGGACGCATTGCGCTGTCCGCGCATCAAAAAGCCGCCGATTACACCGTCGCGCGCACCCGTCTTTCGACCGTCGATATCGTGATCGACACCTGCGTGCTATTGGCGCTGACCCTGGGTGGCGGACTGTGGGCGGCCGCCAGCTGGACATCGACATTGCCGCTTGGGCCCTTATGGCAGGATGTGCTGCTGATCGTCATCATGACGGTCGTGACCGGTGTCGTCGCGTTGCCGCTTTCCTGGTACCGCACCTTCGTGGTCGAACAGCGGTTCGGTTTCAACCGCATGACGCTCGGACTGTGGCTCAAGGACCTGATCAAAGCTGCGCTGATTGGTGTAGTGCTGGGCCTCCCCCTGGTCACGCTCGTGCTGTGGCTGATGGCACGTGCCGGGTCGCTGTGGTGGTTCTATGCCTGGCTGGCATGGGTCGGCTTTCAGGCACTGTTGCTCGCGCTCTATCCTACCGTCATCGCGCCTTTGTTCAACAAGTTTCGACCGCTCGCGGACGTTAAGCTCAAGGAGCGCGTGGAACGCTTGCTCGCGCGGTGCGGGTTCGCCGCCAAGGGATTGTTCGTGATGGACGGCTCGACGCGATCGAGCCACGGCAATGCATACTTCACCGGGTTCGGCGCGGCGCGGCGCATCGTGTTTTTCGACACGCTGCTCGAGAGGCTTCAACCGGAAGAGGTCGAAACAGTGCTTGCCCACGAGCTCGGACATTTCAAGCTGCGACATGTGCTCAAACGAACGCTCTGGTCCGCCTTGGGGAGCCTCGCATTCCTGGCGCTCCTCGGATGGCTCACCCACGAAATGTGGTTCTACTCCGGTCTGGGCGTTCCCGGCGATACGCCGCGTTATGGGGCGGCCTTGGTTCTGTTCATGCTCACGCTTCCGGTCTTCACGTTCGTCGCCGCGCCGCTCGCATCGCTGTATTCGCGCAGGCACGAGTTCGAGGCCGATGCCTACGCGGCCCGGAACGTGTCGGCGAGCGCCCTCGTTGGCGCGTTAGTCAAACTCTACCAAGATAATGCCAGCACCCTGACGCCGGATCCGCTGCATTCCGCGTTTTATGACTCTCACCCGCCCGCCACCGCACGCATCGCGCGACTGGATGTGGCACGCACCTGAAGGAATCCTTGAGATGAGCATCCTGCGTCTATTTCGAATAGCCTTCGCCGCCGCCATCCTGGCAGCGGCAATTCCGGTTCAAGCCGCTGTTGCAATGGCGCCCGCACCGTTCGCCAACGGGAATGCCGAGCTTGGCAAGCCACTCAACGACAAGGCTTGCGTCGGCTGCCACGCGCGCCGCTTTGGCGGCGATGCGAATCAAATCTATTTTCGCAGCGAGCGGCGGGTGCGCACTGCGGCGCAATTGCTGGCCCAGGTCAGCTATTGCAACGCAGAGCTTGGCACCGGCTATTTTCCGGATGAGGAAGAACACATCGCGGCATATCTCAACAAGCAATACTATCGCTTCGAATGAACGATGGGGCACGCCCGGAAGCACGGAACTAAAGACCATGAACAAGGAGCTGCGCGTGCTGTCGGCGCTCAACTGCCGCCCCGGAGCGCCGATACTTCCCGTCTCGGAGCTGATGCTGCGCCTTCACGCGCTGCCAGGTTGGGACTACGCCGACAACCGAATCTCCAAGTCATTCCGGTTTGCCAACTATTACGAGACGATCGGATTCGTGAACGTCATTGCATATCTGGCGAATCGCCAGGACCATCATCCGGATCTGTCGGTCCACTACAATCGCGTCGTCGTGTCGTTTGCGACGCACGACGTCGGCGGGGTGACCCTCAACGATTGCATTTGCGCGGCCAAGATCGAGGAGCTCTCCGCGTGATGGGAACCTGAGAGGAAACTCAGAGCAGACTGAGAGCAACATGAGGACACTATGACGGCCAACGCCGCGGGCCTGGTCACGGCCACGCATCGCCGTCACTATGCGGTTCGGCTCGACAACGGCGAAACGGTGGCTTGCATATTGCGCGGGCGCAGCCTTGCGATCGCATGCGGCGACGTGGTCGAAGTCGAACGGTCGCCCTCGAACGAAGGCACCATCGTTTCGGTGGCGGCGCGAACGACGCTTTTCTTCCGCTCGGACATACAGCGCGACAAGCTTCTCGCCGCCAACGTAACACAAGTGCTCGGCTTTGTGGCGCCCGATCCGCCGTACGACGATGAGCTCGTGCATCGCTGGATCATCGCCGCCGAGAGCAACTATTGCCGCTTCGTGCTCATCGCCAACAAGGAGGACCTTCCCGCGTTCGCCCTGATCGCGGACAGGCTCGCCCAGTTTGCCGCGCTCGGCTACCCGGTCGTGCCCATGTGCGCCCATCGCGATGTCAGCGCGATCGTGCCATTCCTGGAAGGCCAGCGCAGCGTTCTGATCGGTCAATCGGGCATGGGGAAATCGACGCTCATCAATACTCTGCTTCCAGATGCCGGTGCTCGGGTGGGAGAGTTGTCGCGTGCGCTGCAAACCGGACGTCACACGACTACCGAAGCGACGCTCTACGAGCTCGACGATGAGAGCTGGATCGTCGATTCACCCGGCATGAAGGAATTCGGCCTCGGTCACCTCGACGCCGACACCATCGAAAGTGCGTTCGTGGAGTTGCGGCCGCTGCTGGGCACGTGCCGGTTCCGCAATTGCCGGCACGATGCCGAGCCCGGATGCGCGGTGCAGGACGCCGTCGCACGCGGCGTGGTCAAGCCATGGCGTGCCGCTCTCTTGCTGCAACTGCGGGCCGAAAGCGAGCGCCGTGGACGGACCTGGACGTAGGCAGCCCAAGGATCCGTCGGCAATTCAGCCCTAAGGCGCCCAATACGCGAGGGTCAGGAGCAGCAGCACCGCCAGCCACACCAGTAACGCTCGCCACACGAGACCGATCGCACTCGGCAGGATGTCGGCGTCGGCGGGCTCGCCCATGCCAAGCTCGGGCCGGAACTCCGGCTCTCCCGTCGAGTCGGTGATGGCCCCGCCGATCTGAACCCCGAGCGCGCCCGCGCCGCTGGCGAGCAGGATGCCGTCGTGTATCGACGGCCATTGCTTGGCCTGTATCCGCCAACAGTAAACAGCGTCTTCGAAATCGCCAACGACCGCGAAGGTGAGCGCCGTCAGGCGCACCGGGATCCAATCCAGCCAATACAACAGGCGCTGCACCGGCCGGCCGAACGAAGCGAGCTGGTGTCCGACCGGCGTCACCGCAACGCCTTGCCATTGCGCGGCAAGCAGCACCGTCAGCCGGTACAGGACCGCGCCGCCCGGCCCGGGCAGCACCAGGAACCAGAACAAGGTGCCGAAGACGTGACGATACGAATCTTCGATCCCTTGTTCGATGGCGAGCTTCGGAATCTCCTCCGCGGTTGCGGCGCTAGCGTCGGCGCCGCGCCATGCCATGAGGCGCTTGCGCGCGCCGATCGCATCGCCCGCCCGCAGCGCATCGCCGATCGCCGTAAAGGCATGGCTGAAATGGCGGAAACCGACGAGCAGATACAGGATCGCAACGTTCCAGACGAGACCCAGCACCGGATGCAGCGCGTCGAGCGTCCAGTAGCCGGCAGCGGCAATCGCAACCGGCGGACCCATCGCAAGCAACGCCGTGAGCGCGCCTTGCTGCTCGGTGCCGGCGTTGAAGCGGCGCTCCAGAAAGCGCGCATATCGACCGAAGAGCCGTTGCACGCCATTGCGCCACTGGAATGCGCGCCATTGCTCCAGTCCGAGCGCAACCAGGATCGCGATCAAATTCATGGTTTGCGGATCATTTCAGAAATTCTTTGATGAAGATCGATCGCGAGCAGCAGCGATCGTTGGGCGTCGAGCAGCATTATTGCTCCGGGTGATGCGCCGACCGCATGCCGGTCCGATCGTTCCACGGTCGGCACGCTCCCATGGCTTAGAGCGAGGCCCTGACCGGCTACGCGCAGATCGCGAGCACCTGCTCCGGCAGCGGCGTCGAGCGCTGCGTCCGCTGATCGATCCAGACGATGCGGGCGCTCCCCTCGGCATACTTGCGATCGTTCATCCACATTTCGTAATGGCTGTCCAGGCTCGACCGGCCGGGAGCATCGACGAACATCCGCACGTCGATGGTGCCGGGATAGCAAAGCGGAAGAAGGAACGTGCAACTGGCGTTGACGATGACACACCCCAGGCCTTCGACGTCGCCGATACGCTTGCGCAAACTTTCGAGCCATTCGATGCGCGCCTGCTCCATGTAGCGGAAGTAGACGGTGTTGTTGACGTGCCCCTGCGCGTCCATGTCGCCCCATCGCATAGGGACCGAAACGCTGTGCACGAGCTTGCGCGCCGAAGCCATCGCGGTTCCTCGCAAAAGGTAATTATAATGGCTCGTGGGTGGAATGCCTTCGGGAGCTTGCAATGCCGCGTGAGGTGATGGAATACGACGTGGTCATCGTCGGTGGCGGTCCGGCCGGGCTGTCGGCGGCGATCAGACTGAAACAACTCGCGGCAGAGAACCAACGCGAAGTCAGCGTCTGCGTGCTCGAAAAAGGCTCGGAAATCGGTGCGCACATCCTGTCCGGCGCGGTGATCGATCCCAAGGCGATCAACGAGCTGATTCCGGACTGGCGCGCCTTGGGTGCGCCGCTGAAGACATCGGTCACCGAGGACCGGTTCATGATCCTTACCGCGGACAAAGCGTACAGCATCCCGAACTGGTTATTGCCGCCGCTGATGAGCAATCACGGCAATTACATCATCAGCCTCGGCAATCTGTGTCGATGGTTGGCACAGCAGGCAGAGTCACTCGGGGTCGAGGTCTACGCCGGCTTTGCCGCGGCCGAGATTCTCTATGACGCGCGCGAAAACGGCGGCGCGGTGCTCGGCGTCGCCACCGGCGACGTGGGCATCGCCAAAGACGGCTCGCACAAACCCGAATATCAGCCGGGCATGGAGTTGCGCGCGAAATATACGCTCTTGGCCGAAGGCTGCCGCGGCTCGCTGTCGCAGGAGCTGATGTCGAGATTCAACCTGCGCGACGGGATCGATCCGCAGAAGTATGGCATCGGCCTCAAGGAACTGTGGCAGATCGCGCCGGAAAAGCATCGCCCGGGCCTGGTGCTTCACAGCCAGGGCTGGCCGCTGGATACGACAACGGGCGGCGGATCCTTTCTGTATCACTTCGAAGAGCAGTTGGTCGCGGTCGGTTTCGTCGTCCACCTCAACTACGAGAATCCACACCTTTCGCCATACGATGAATTCCAGCGTTTCAAGACACATGCGGCGATACGCGGCACCTTCGAGGGCGCGAAGCGCTTGTCCTACGGCGCGCGGGCGATCAATGAAGGCGGCCTGCAATCGGTGCCGCGGCTCGTGTTTCCCGGAGGCGCTCTGATCGGCTGTGCGGCGGGCTTTGTCAATCTGCCGCGAATCAAGGGCACGCACAATGCGATGAAGACCGGCATGCTCGCGGCAGAAGCCGCGTTCGCGGCCTTGCGCGAGGACCGTCAGCACGACGCGCTGACCGCGTACTCGGCGATGTTCAGGCAGTCCTGGGTCTATGACGACCTGTACAAGGTACGCAACGTCAAGCCGGGCCTCAAATGGGGGCTATGGGGAGGCACTGCGCACGGAGGAGTGCACATGTGGCTCAGCGACCTTGGGTTGGGCGCTCTGGTGCCGTGGACGCTGCGGCACGACAAGCCGGACCACGAGTCGCTTAAGCCCGCGGCCGAGATGCCGAAAATCGATTATCCGAAATACGACGGCGTGCTGACCTTCGACAAGCTCTCATCGGTCTTCGTGTCCAATACCAACCACGAGGAGAATCAGCCGTCGCATCTGCAGCTTCGCGATCCCACGATTCCCGTCAACGTGAATCTGGCCTTGTACGATGGGCCGGAACAGCGCTACTGTCCTGCCGGCGTGTACGAATTCGTCGCGGCTGGTGCATCAGCGGGCGCCGGAAGGCGGCTGCAGATCAATGCGCCGAACTGCGTGCACTGCAAGACCTGCGATATTAAGGATCCGCGGCAGAACATCCATTGGGTGACGCCGGAGGGCGGCGGCGGACCGAACTATTCGAACATGTAGGCGCCCTGCCTAAGCCAAGGCAAATAAGTTCGGCGCCTACAACGCGACGCTGAAATCGCACCCGGTCTTGGCACGAACGTCGTCGATGGTCACGCCCGGATGCAGCTCGGTCAACGCCAGGCCGGCAGGACCGACCTCGAAGACGCAAAGGTCGGTGATGATCATGTTCACCACCGACTTGCCGGTAATGGGCAGGCTGCATTGTTTGAGTATCTTGGGCGACCCGTCGCGGGCGGTGTGTTCCATCAGCACGATGACCCGCCGCACGCCCGAAACCAGGTCCATGGCGCCGCCGGGTCCCTTGACCATTTTTCCGGGCACCATCCAGTTCGCGAGATCGCCGTTCTCCGCGACTTCGAGCGCCCCAAGGATCGACAGATCGATGTGGCCGCCGCGTATCATCGCGAACGAATCCGCGCTTGAGAAAAAGCTCGATCCGGGAAGCGTGGTGATGGTTTGCTTGCCAGCGTTGATCAGGTCGGGATCGACCTCGTCCTCGGCCGGAAACGGGCCGATGCCGAGCAGCCCGTTCTCGGACTGCAGCGTGACCGTGATGTCGTTCGGGATGAAGTTGGCGACCAGCGTCGGGATGCCGATGCCCAGATTGACGTAGTAGCCGTCACGCAGCTCCTTCGCCG
>WNFR01007116.1_pt1 | contig 13489 bp, 12 predicted proteins | sample 5400221 | NCBI WGS metagenome assembly WNFR01 (sample SAMN13153357, study PRJNA577476) | soil metagenome | isolation source: 40 cm soil under Madrone tree | place: USA:California | collected 2016-06-14
CAGCAGACCATCGAGTCGGAGCGATTCAATGCGTTGACCTTGCTCGCCGCTGGGGTGGCGCACGAAATCGGCAACCCGCTTAACTCGCTCAACATTCATTTGCAATTGATGGAGCGGAAAGTCCGCGAGCTCGATGGCGCGGCGCGCGCCGAACTGCAGGAATCAATCGACATCTCGCGCTCCGAGCTTAACCGGCTCGATACGATTGTGACCCAGTTCTTGCGCGCGATCCGCCCGACGCGGCCACAACTGCATCCGGAGAACATCAACTCGATTGTCGAAGAAGCGGTCCGATTCTTTGCGCCCGAGATTAAGGACCGCGAAATCGTGGTCGAACAGGAACTGCGTTCCGACCTGCCCACGCTTCAACTGGATCGAGATCAGATGAAGCAGGCGTTCTACAACGTGATCAAAAACAGCTTCGAAGCGATGAAGAACCGCGGCATTCTGCGCATCCGCACCGACATGGACGAGTCGCATGTCATTGTCAGTGTCACCGACACCGGTGGCGGAATTTCGGCGGAAAATCTGAGTCACGTGTTCGAGCCATACTTCACAACAAAACCAAGCGGCACCGGGCTTGGTCTTTTGATCGTACGCCGCATCGTGCGCGAACATGGCGGCGAACTCTCGATCGAGAGCAACGAAGGCAAAGGTCTCACGCTCACGATTCGTCTCCCTTACATCGACAAGCGCGTGCGCATGCTCGAAGCGGGGGAAAGAAAGGCGGAGGCCTAAAGCACCAAGCCCCAATATCCAAGCTCCAGGGAAACTTCAATCAGCCAATTCCAAAGCAGCAGCGCGCGAATTATTTTTCTTGGAGGCTTGAAGTTTGGAGCTTCCGCCGCCGCTGCCTGCACCTCGGCAGAGCGTGGCTGCTACATGCCGTTCACCAACAGATCCCCACGGCCGTTCCGATGTAGTCGTCATCGGTTAATTGCTTGAGCATGAAATCCGCGACATCGGCGCGGGAAATGCGAACTGTCCAAAGAAAGTTGCCGACTTTGGGGCCGTGCCGGTATTTACCGCGAGCTGGTGCATTGGTCAGCATTCCGGGACGCACAATCACCCAATCGGTATCGCTTTCTTCGATCAGTTTTTCCTGGCGCACCTTGTCCCAGAATATGAAGGGCAGGATCACCGGGACAACAAAGAAGGTGAACAAAAGGCCGAGGCGCCCGGCGCTGTTTCCGACTCCGAGAGAACTCTCGCAAACCAGCCGCGGAACGCCGCAAGTTTTCATCGCGCGCAGAATGTTGCATGTGCCTTCGCACAAAATTCGAGTCGGATAAAAGAAATGTTTGTGCCCGAGCGCGCAAACGACCGCGTTCTGGTCGCGCATCGCTGATTCGACCGAAGTGTAATCACGCACGTTGCCTTTAACGACACGCAGATTCGGGTGTTCGATCTTGAGCTTTTTCGGCTTGCGCACAAACGCCGTAACCTGATGACCCTGCTCAAGTGCTTGCCGTACTAATTGCCGGCCAGTGCCGCCGGTGGCGCCAATAATCAGAATGCGCAATCGGTTTCCCCAGCCGCGCGAAATCGGCTTCGTCGTCTTTCGTCTGGGCGCTTTGCGCGCGAGTGCGATCAGCAACGCAACCGCATAAATGATGAAGAGAACCAATAAAACTTTTTCCACGACGTGGGTTCATTCAATCACTCTTCTACCGACCCTGCCAGAATTGAGGAGAATTATCTTTCCCGATTGAGAGATCGGCCGATTGAGTGAGAATAAATGACCCAGTCGTCAACTAAAGGAATGTCTCCGCAACCTACCGTCCTCATTGTCGACGATGAAAAACATACGCGCGATGGGCTGCGGCGCTTGCTCGAGAATGATTACGACGTCTACGTCGCTGGCGACATTGCCAGCGCGATGAACGTGCTCGAACGGGAACCGATCGATCTTCTCCTGACCGATCTGCGCCTTGGTAACGACGACGGGATGCAGTTGATCGATCGCGCCCTAAAAATGCCCCAACCGCCGGTCTGCATCATGATGACGGCTTACGGCTCGGTCGACACCGCGGTAGAGGCGATGAAGCGTGGCGCCTACGATTTCGTGACCAAGCCGCTTAATCTCGACAAAGTGGAAATGTTGATCGCGCGCGCGTTGCAAAGCCGCAAGCTGGAACAGGAAAACCGGACGCTGCGGCAACAAGTCGACGAACGCTACGGACTAGAGAACATCATCGGCGAATCGGCGGCGTTACGCGAAGTGCTCGATACCATCAAGCAGGTCGCGCCTTCGTCGGCAAGCGTCTTGATCGAGGGCGAAAGCGGCACGGGCAAAGAGCTGGCCGCGCATGCCATTCACAATTTGAGCCGGCGCAACAAGGCGAAGTTTGTCACCGTTCATTGTGCCGCGCTCTCGCCCACGCTCCTGGAAAGCGAATTGTTCGGTCACGAAAAAGGCGCGTTCACCGGCGCGCACGAGCGCCGTATCGGACGCTTCGAACAAGCGAGCGGCGGCACAATTTTTCTCGACGAGGTGGCCGAGATCCCACCGAGCACGCAGGTGAAATTGCTGCGCGTAATGAGCGAAGAGCGCGCGTTTGAGCGGGTCGGTGGAAATCAAACGCTGCGCGCGGACGTGCGCATCATCGCGGCGACAAACAAGAACCTCGAAACGCTTGTGCGCGAAGGAAAATTCCGCGACGACTTGTTCTTCCGTCTGAATGTCGTGCGCATCACCATGCCGCCGTTGCGCGAACGCAAGGAAGACATTCCACTGCTGGTGCGCGGATTCCTCCGGCATTTCGCCAAAGCGAACGACAAAAAGATTGTCGATCTTACGACTGAGGCGATGAACGCGCTGTTGACCTACAATTGGCCCGGGAACGTGCGCGAGTTGCGAACGGCGATCGAGCACGGTGTGGTCATGGCGACGGGGCCGAAGATCACGTTGCGCGATTTGCCGGCAGCCGTGCGCCACGCGGCGGAGGCGACATTGCCCCGCGGGATTTCGGCCACGAAAGCTTTTGGCGAGAAATCGAGCCCGCTCGATCTTCACGAAACCGAGAGGAAATTGATTCTGCAAGCGCTCGCCACCACCAACGGAAATGTCACCGCAGCGGCAAAGAAACTCGGAATCAGCCGGCGAACACTGCACCGCAAGATCAACGAGATGAACGCGGCAAAGTCGGCAGAAGAAACTTCGAAAAACGACCAAGCACAAAATGCCCGGTAGCGAAGAATTCGTTCAAACTGCGGTGCACGCGCTTGAAGCTGGAGCGCTCTCGATCTGGATTAAACGCTGCTTTATCGGCGTGGTCATCGTCGCGATGGCCGTTTATTATTTGTACCAGTTTCGCGGCCTCTCCACTTCCCAGGGAATGGACCAGGCCCAGATCGGGCGCGCCATTGCCAGCGGCCATGGCTGGCGGACAAATTTTGCCCGGCCACGCGCCGTCGCCCAACTGCGGGCTCACCGCAAAGACGCCACGAGAAGAGTTTGGTACGACACTTACAATGCGCCGCTGCCGCCGTTCGTCGATGCCATCGCGCTTTTGCCGATAAAATCACACTGGAAGATGACCCAGCGCGATCTCATTTACGCCGGCGACAAAGCCGTCGCCGCGATGTCGATCTTTCTTTTCGTTTTGTCGGTCCTCGTGCTGTTCTTTATCGCCCGCCGTTTATTCGACCAGCGATTGGCCCTGCTCGCCTGCGGACTGGTTCTGCTTTGTGACGCCTTCTGGCAGTACTCGCTTTCCGGTTTGCCGCAGACGCTCTTGCTGCTCTTTTTTAATGCGACTCTTTACGCACTCGTTCGCGCCGTGGAAGCACAATACCGCGGCGAGATAGCCGGCATTTGGCTCGTTGCCGTCGGAGCCGGATTCGGACTTTTGGCGCTGACGCACGCGCTCACTTTATGGATCTTTGCTACAGCTCTAGTTTTCTGCATTCTCTTTTTCCGGCCGCGCGCTCGGGCGGCCGTAATCGTACTCGCTGCTTTCGCGATCATTTACCTGCCATGGCTGATCCGCACCTATCTCATCTGCGGAAACCCCGCCGGCGTCGCGTTCTATTCTCTGTTTGACGGAATCGGTTACAATGAAGCCGGCTGGATGCGCCGGATGGAGCTTGGTCTGCCCGGCGGACCTGCCGCTTTTTGGACTAAGATTACAACCAATCTAATCGCCCAATCTGGCCGCATCTTCGAATATTTCGGCTTTAGCGTGGTAGCGGTGATGTTTTTCGCTGGCCTGCTTCACACTTTCAAACGATCGGAGATCGCTCTGGTTCGCTGGATGATCCTGGCCATGTGGGGTGGCGCCGTCGCAGGGATGGCCGTCTATGGGATGAACGAAGAACAAGGCGTCGCCGCGAATCAATTGCATTTGATTTTCATTCCGATCATGACCTGCTACGGCCTGGCTTATCTTCTGGTGCAATGGAACCGGCTCGGAATCACTCTTCATCTCGCCCGCATCGGGTTCATTGCTCTGCTTTATCTGCTCTGCGCGTTGCCGATGATTTTCGCCACGCCAGGGTTCGCACCCAGGAAGACGCTGGTTCGATGGCCACCTTATATGCCGCCGGCAATTGCGGTGTTAAACGACTGGATGAAGCCGACCGAAGTAACGGCGTCAGACATGCCGTGGGCGATCGCCTGGTATGCTGATCGGCCCAGCCTATGGATTCCGGACACTGTGAAGAACTTCACTGATTTCACCGATTACAACCTGGTCGGCGCGCCGGTCAACGGGCTCTATCTTACGCCGATCAGCGGGACCGGAAATACTTACCGCGATATTGTGAAGGGCGAATACCGCGACTGGGCTTCAGTTATTCAACGAACTATCGTCCTGGAGACTTTTCCACTCAAATGGGCGACAGTTGATGTGGGACTGGACAAAGAATGCGTCTTCTTCAGCGACCACGATCGAAACGTGCCGGCGAACCCGTAGCTCCATGACGCCAATGTCCTTGAACAAAGTTTCCCTTTTACGAACCACAGTTCCGGCATTTCAATAATCACGTGACGCAGGCGAAAAAGATATTCGGGACAGATGGAGTGCGCGGTGTTGCCAACGTCGAGCCGGTCACAGCTGAGACGGCGTTAAAACTCGGTCGGGCCGCGGCGCACGTTTTCACTCAGCTTAATCCACGCACTATCCCTGAAGGCGCGCGGCCCAAGATTGTCCTTGGCAAAGACACGCGTCTTTCCGGTTACATGCTGGAAAATGCGCTCGTCGCCGGCATCACTTCGCTGGGGGTCGATGTTCTCGTCATCGGTCCGCTGCCGACTCCAGGCGTTGCTTACATCACGCGTTCGCTCCGCGCCGATGCCGGCATCGTTCTCTCCGCTTCGCACAATTCCTACGAAGATAACGGCATCAAGTTTTTCCGGCACGACGGCTACAAGCTCGATGATCAAATAGAAGAAAAAATCGAGCAGCTTGTTTTTACCGGCGCGGTCGATTCGATCCGGCCGACGGCCGGAAAAATCGGGCGCGCCGCGCGCATTGACGATGCGCTCGGCCGTTACGTCGAGTTCGCCAAGGCCAGTTTCCCAAGAAAAATGTCGCTCGAAGAGCTGCGCGTGGCTGTCGATGTTGCCAACGGCGCCGCCTACAAATCGACCCCGTGTGTTTTGCGCGAGCTCGGCGCGGAAGTTATTGTCGTACACAACGAGCCGAACGGGATGAATATCAACGCGCAATGCGGCAGCACGCACCCGGAGGAAATTCAGCGACTCGTCAAGGAGACGCACGCGCACGTTGGAATTACTCATGATGGTGATGCCGATCGCGTCCTGCTCTGCGATGAGAACGGCGAAATTGTCGATGGCGATGAGATCCTCGCCATCGCTGCGGTAGATCTTCTGCGCGGCGGTCAGCTCCGCGACAACACACTCGTCGCCACGGTGATGAGTAATTTCGGTCTGGACGAAACGGTCGCCGCGAATGGCGGCAAAGTTGTGCGCACAAAAGTTGGCGATCGTTATGTCATTGAAGAAATGGTTTCGCGAAATCTCAATCTCGGCGGCGAGCAAAGCGGCCACATCATCCTCCGCGATTTCACCACCACCGGCGACGGCATCATTAGCGCGCTACAAGTTTTGCGAATCATGCACGTGACTGGAAAGCCGTTGAGCGAATTGAAAACCTGCCTGAAAAAATATCCACAGGCGCAGCGCAACCTCAAAGTGAAAGCCAAACCGCCCATCGAGGAGTTGCGCGAAGTCGTGAAATTGCGGGACGAAGTCGAGCGCGAACTCGCCGGCAAAGGCCGCGTGCTGCTGCGCTATTCCGGCACGGAACCAAAGATCCGGTTGCTTATCGAAGGCCGCGAACTGGACAAGATCGACAAGCAAGCCAACCGAATTGCGGACGCAATTCAAACCGCGATCGGAGCGAACTAGATGACACTCGATCGAGTAGTCGAAGCGCTTCTGTTCAGTGCGCAAAAGCCGCTTTCCGCAAAAGAGATTGTCGATGTAATGCGCCGGGCCGGGGCCGAGGATGAGTTTGCGCCTAACGAATTCGTAAAGGTCCGCGAACCCGAAGTCGCGGCTGCGCTGGAACAATTGAAAAACGATTACGTCACGCAGAATCGCGCGTTCCAACTTGTCGAAAAAGCCGAAGGCTGGCAGCTCGTCACCGATCCGAATTGCGCCCAATGGGTGCGCGAGCTTTTTCCGGCGCCGAAACCGGCGCGGTTGACGGCACCCGCGCTTGAAACGCTCGCCATCATCGCTTACCGCCAGCCCATCACGCGCGCCGACGTCGAAACTGTGCGCGGCGTGACCATCGACGGCGTGCTGCAAACATTAATGGAGCGAGGCTTGGTAAAAATAGCCGGGCGCGCGGAAATTCCCGGCCGGCCGTTGCTTTACCAAACAACGGAGTTTTTTCTAGACCATTTCGGTCTGCGCAAGCTGGACGAATTGCCGAATGTCGAGGAATTGCGAACGCGTTATCTGCCGGTGAGTACCCGGCCGCCAGCACCTGTAGCTGCCGTCGCCGACGCCAGCGCGCCAGCAGCACCGGCGACGACAGAAAATCTGTAGCCGTCGCCCTGTGGGCGACGTAACGCACGTATGAATGGCTCGCCATGGTCACGCTTCGCGCAGCGAAGCGGCTACAGCGCGATCTTCGCGCTCGCGTTTCTAAGATCGACAATCGCATTTGCCGAAATCCGCGAGAGCGACTGCGCGCGCGCCGCTAAATATTCCGATAGCAAACGCGGCTTCTCCATGCTGGTGATGCAAAACGGCCGCACCGTTTTCGAGCATTACGCCAATGGCGGAATAGTCGACGGCCGATGGCCAATCTTCAGCGGCACAAAAAGTTTTTGGGGAATTGCGGCCCTGGCTGCAGTCCAGGAGGGTTTGTTTCAGCTCGACGACCGCGTCGCCGATACGATCACGGAATGGAAAAGCGATCCGCCCAAATCGCAGATCACCATTCGCCAGTTGCTCAATTTCACCGATGGAATTGAACCGGCGCCCCATTTGCATTCGCAATCGATTCGCGATCGCAACGCCATGGCGGTGCGATTGCCGATCATGGCCGCTCCCGGTTCGGTCTTCACCTACGGCCCAAGTCATCTCCAGATTTTTGCCGAACTATTGCGCCGCAAATTAAACGGCCGCTCGACGATTTCGTATTTCGAAGAGCGCGTTGCTGCACCGCTCAATCTCAGCAGCCTCGAATACAAAAAAGATCCCCTGGGCCGGCCGCTGCTGGCGAGCGGTTTCGAACTCAGCGCGCGAGAATGGGCGCGGCTCGGGGAACTCGTGCTCGGACACGGCAACTATCACGGTCGGCAGATTGTTTCGGCGAACCTGCTGCGGCAAGCCCTCGCCGGATCGAACGCGAATCCATCCTACGGCCTGACGTTTTGGTTGAATCGTCAGGCGCCCAACGCACGGGAGATCGACATCGAAAAAGAGCTCGATTTACCATGGCAACGCGCGCATTGGGGAAATGTTTGCATCTGCCGCCCCGCGCCACCCGACATGATCGTGGCGCTCGGCTCCAATTATCAACGCCTGTTCGTCATTCCATCCATCAACGCGCTGATCGTTCGGCAGGGATCGAACGCTAAATTTTCCGATGCCCATTTCATGCGGCTGGTGTTCGGACGCTAAAGGCAACTGAGAATTGACTTGGCCCTGCGATTACGAAACCGTTCCGGTTAACGAATGAACCGGAAGGCTATTCTTGCCGTCGCTTTCGCGGGTGCAATGTCGATGTTGCCTGCTCTTGACCGTGCCTTGGCCTCGCCGGCGGACGAAGAACAACTCAGAAAAATCGAACAAGATTGGGCCGATGCCTACGTCAAGCGCGACACGGCGTTCGCCCAAAAAATTACCGCTGACGACTTCGCATTCGTCGGTCCTGACGGCAACGTCGTGAAAAAGGATGAGTACGTAAAAAGCATGACTGGCGATACCATATTCGCCGAGTTCAAGCTCGAGAACCTGAACGTGCGGATTTATGGAGACACAGCTGTGGCCATCGGGACCTGCGCAATCAAAGCGCAAGCCAAGGAAGAAGATGAAAGCGGTAAATTTTCGTTCACGGATGTTTTTGTGAAACAGAAGGGCGAGTGGAAAGCAGTTTCCGGGCAGGTCACGCCGGTAGCGCAGGACGCAGCCACGGAGTAGTTTGTCGATCTTATGAACAAGTTTGCGATCGGTTGCGGTGGTCTCCTGGTCATTATTCTTTTTGTCGCGTTCGTGATCGGGCTGTTTTTTTGGGGCACTTACAACCGGCTGGTCGCGTTGGATCAGACGGTGAATAAAAAATGGGCCGACGTGCAGAGCGTCTATCAGAGACGGGCGGATCTCATTCCGAATTTGGTAAACACGGTTGCCGGTGCGGCCAATTTCGAAAAATCGACACTCACGGAAGTAACCAACGCGCGTGCCAGCGTCGGTCGCGTTCAACTTGATCCAAGCAAAGCGCCCACCGACGCTGCGCAACTTGCGCAATTTCAAGCTGCGCAGGGCCAATTGAGCAACGCCTTATCGCGGTTGCTGGTGGTGGCCGAGAATTATCCGCAGCTAACCGCCACGCAGAGTTTTAGGGAGTTGCAGGCGCAACTGGAAGGCACGGAAAACAGAATCTCGGTCGAGCGCAACAATTTCAACGCTGTGGTGCAAGACTTCAATATTGCGGTGAGACGTTTTCCGACAAACGTGATCGCAGGAATGTTTGGTTTTGTCCAGCGTCCATTTTTTCAGGCGAAACAAGGCGCGGAGAACGCGCCGGCGGTGAATTTTCCGAATTTCGGTTCGCCGGCTGCGTCGCCTGCACCAACGAGTTCTCCGTAAACGGGATTGTCGATCTTGCCCGCGCTATTGCAGCCGGCACGGCTGCTTCTACAGTTTCTCGCGTGAAACGAATCGCGCTCAGTCTCGCCACGCTCATCGCGTTCATCGCGATTAATTCGCGCGCGGCTGAGGTCATTCCGCCAAAGCCAGCGGCTTATTTCAACGATTACGCCAGCGTCGTCTCAAAAACGGCCGCGTCGCGTTTCAACGAACAACTCGCCCAATTCGAGCGCGAGACTTCAAATCAAGTCGTCGTCGTGGTGTTTCCAAAAATGGAGAGCGATTCGGACGTCTCCGATTACACCCAGCGAGTCGCGCAATCCTGGGGCATCGGGCAAAAGGACCGGCGCAATGGCGCGGTGCTTTTTGTGTTCACGCAGGACCACAAGATGTTCATTCAAGTCGGCTACGGACTCGAAGGCGCGTTGCCGGATGCAACGTGCTTCGACATTACCGAGTACCGGATCAAGCCGCATTTTCGCAGCAACGACTACGAAGGCGGCCTGGAAACCGGTATCGATTCAATCCTCAAGGCGATCCGTGGTGAGTACAAAGGCAGCGGAACAACTGTTACAGAACGACGCGGTAGGTCGGGCCCTCCGAGTTTCGTGTTCTTCATCATTTTTGTCGCGATCCTGATGCTGGCCTCGAGAGTCATGCGTCGCCGCGGCGGTTACGGCTACTCATCGCGCGGCGGTGGTCCAATATTTCTGCCGATCGGTGGTGGAGGCGGTGGCGGTTGGTCGTCCGGCGGTGGCGGCGGGTTCAGTGGATTTAGTGGCGGCGGCGGAAGTTTCGGCGGTGGCGGCGCTGGCTCAAGTTGGTAAGTCGATGCGAACGAGAGAATTCCTCAGCAAACTCGAGCACGATCGCATTGTAGATGCGATCAAAGACGCCGAGTCGAAAACGTCCGGGCAGATCCGCGTCTTTATTCAGCGCGGCAAATTGAAACTCGATCCGCTGATTGCGGCGCAGAAGAAGTTTCATCGGCTCGGAATGCACAAGACCGCAGAAGGAAATGCCGTTCTCATTTTCGTGGCGCCGCGCGCGCACAAGTTTGCCGTGGTCGGCGACAAAGCCATTCACGAAAAATGCGGCGAGCAATTTTGGCAACGCCTGGTCGAGACGATGGGCGAACATTTCAAAAACGAAAAATTCAGTCACGCGCTCGTCGAAGCGATCGAGGAAGCCGGCAAAGCGCTTGCCACCCATTTTCCGCGAACATCGACATCTTCCGGTCAATTGCCGGATGAAATCGTCGAGAAATAAGATCGCTTCGGAGCTAGCGCCTCGCGGCTTGCCAGAATCTGACTCCTACGCCGTCCGTTTTGAAAGTGTGCAGTAGCAGTCCCGCAAACAGGCACAAGTTAGCCACGGCAAACAAGAGCGTGATGTCAATGCCGGCAATGACATGAGGAAACGGCAAGCCCTTGCCGAAAAAACCGTAGAAAAAGATCGGGTTGATATTCGCCGCGATACTCAGGTTGATGCAACGCAGCAGATGACTGGGATCCAAAAATACCAGCATCCATGCCAGGCATGAGGCGAGAAAGAGATGGTTTTCATGCACGCCGGTGTTGAAGACGAAGTAGGCCATGTATCCGAGGACCGAATAAACAATCAGCCGCTCGAACGTTTTCTTCTGTCGCGCAAAGACGATAAGAACAGCGCTATAGCTCGCGTAAAACAAGATTTTCTCCGGCAATTTTACGAGCGCTTCATGAGTGTGGATTATGCCGATCTGGCCATCCTGGAGCGCTCCGTATTTTTCAGGTTGAGCAAGATGGAGCGCCCAGGTGTGCAGCCAGCTGAAATTCAGCGCCAGCCCCGAGAGATAGTCGTGACTCATCGCAAGCTGAAGCGAATGAATGATCGACGTACCGAAAATGGCGGCGAGCGGCATTGCGACAACCAGTGCTGCAACGGCGAATGGCATGATCTGCCTCCGGAGTTTTTCACGCCAAGACGGGACATCTTGAACCGCGCTCCAGACGTAGATGCAAATAAACGGAGCGATAACCAGCGGCTGCCACTTGATAGAGCAGCTGACCGTAAACAAAAGAACTCCGAGGGTGAGATTTCCACGCTGCAAACAAATAGCAAACAGAAACAGCAACAACGAGCACTTCAAAACGACGAATGCGCTCGTGCTGAGCGCGTCAGCGCATCGAGAGACAGCCGCGAGCATTACGAACACGAGCGGAGGATAATCATGAGGGAAGGCGCCCCCACCATGAGCGAAGCCGCCGATCAGTCCGTAATTAGAGATTTCGTCGATCCAATAATTCCAGATACGAATGTCTTCCGTGCCCGGTGAGTACAAAAAACTCACGGCGATTAAGCTCACCAATAGTATGAGAGCGACTGCGGACCATTTCGGGGCGCTTGTCTCTGCTGGATTGATCATGGACGTGCCTTTGCGCTCAGCCCCGGACTGCGGACGCGAGCCGGATCAAGTTCTAGCTCGTTTGTTCTTCCTTGACCAAGCAAACCGTAGCGCGTGGAAGATGACTTCGATATAGCCGGCGCCGTGTTTAAGCAGGCCGAACTTTGATCTGCCCATTTCTGGATTTCGGTTAATCCAAACAACGGGAACTTCCACAATCTTGTAGCCGCAAAGAATCGGTAAAAGTCCCGTTTCTGCGTTCATGGCAAAGCCGTCACTATTCCATGGCATGGACCGGAAAATGTCGGTCTTGTAGAGTTTGAAGTTATTCGTTAGGTCGTTCTGGCTGATCTTGAAGAGTGTTTTTACGATTCCGTGAAACAAACGGTTCATCAGACGTTTGAGAAAAGGATAGCCCACGACTTTTCCTCCTTTAACGAAACGGGAACCGATCACGCCATCGCAATCTTTTTCTTCAATCTTATCAAGTAGCGTCCTGACCTGATTGATGTTTTCGACAAAATCGCTGTCCATGGACAGCGTATATTCAGCTCTCGGGTCGATACTGCTAAAACCGATTTTCAAAGCCCGCCCAACTCCGCATGGAGGAGTTCTCCTGACTAATCGGACTTTGGGACCGCGCTTAATCCAGGATTCCACGATGGCTCGGGTATTATCCGTCGAAGCATCGTCCACAACGATGACTTCGAGGATCTCGCGATCGTAAGTTGCCAACAGCCCGGCAAGCATTGGCCCGATCGCCTGTTCTTCGTTGTGCGCTATCAAAATGACGGAGAGCGTTTCCTTCATCGAATCGGAAGGTTCTCAGAAAATCATCGCTTGCAAAAGTGCCCTGATGGTCTTTATTCCACGCTCCGCCGCGAGTTTTTAAATTACGCCGTTGGTCCCTGGGTTTCCGTCGCTGGACGTGAAACCGCACTCGCCAGGGGAAACCCGGCAAAGGAATTGCAGATTTAAGATTTCAGATTTTCGATTTTTAGAGGTGTTCTCCCACTCGAGGACTCTGTCTCTTCAAATCGCAAATCGGCAATCGACAATCCAAAATTAAGATATGCCAGTTCGTTACGGTCGTTTTGAAATGCCGAAAACCCTCGTCAAAGACGAGGACGGTGCCACAGATACTTACGCGAAGTTCGTCGCCGAGCCGTTTGAAGCCGGTTACGGCCACACCGTTGGAAATTCCCTCCGGCGAGTACTTCTTTCATCGCTCGAAGGCGCCGCCATCACTGCGGTAAAGATCACCGGTGCGCAACATGAGTTCGCCACTTTGCCGGGCGTCGTTGAAGACGTGACCGACATCGTCCTCAACCTCAAGAAGGTGAAATTCAAAGCCGAAGATCACGAGCCGAAAAAACTTTCGCTGACCGTGAACAAGGAAGGCGAAGTCAGCGCCGGCGACATCCAGGCCGTGCAAGGCTACGAAGTGCTGAATCCGAAACAGCTCATCTGCACCCTCGACAAGAAACACAAGTTCGACGCCGAGCTCGAAGTCCGCGTCGGCCGCGGTTTCGCCACCGGCGACGAAAACAAGCGCGCTGATCAACCAATCGGCCTCATCCCGATCGATTCTATTTTCTCACCCGTCACCCGTGTGAAATACGCGGTCGAAAACACGCGCGTCGGTCAGCGCACCGATTACGACAAGCTGATCCTCGAAGTGTGGACCGACGGCCGGTTGACGCCGGACGACGCGTTGCTCCAGGCTTCCGCGATTCTCCGGCATCATCTCGATGTCTTCGTTAACTTCAACGGAGACGTGATCGAGGTCGACGAAACGGTAGCCGGCGTGA
>WNFR01005069.1_pt1 | contig 13488 bp, 12 predicted proteins | sample 5400221 | NCBI WGS metagenome assembly WNFR01 (sample SAMN13153357, study PRJNA577476) | soil metagenome | isolation source: 40 cm soil under Madrone tree | place: USA:California | collected 2016-06-14
ATCGTGACAGTTATATGATGTGTGCTCATACTATTGACCTCCAGTGGCGCGGGCAAGCGCTTTGCGCAATGCACGAACTGTGAGTGTGCGCACCATATCACGCTTGTATTCGGCGGGACCTCGTGTATCGCTCGTGGGCTGCGCGGCAGCGGCAGCCAGGTCGGCCGCCTGGTGAATGCTGGCGTCGTCCAGGGGTTTACCGAGCAACGACTGTTCAGCGTTGCGGGCTTTAATTGGAACCGGTCCAACATTGGTCAGGCCAATACCTGCATAGCTCACATTGCCGTTGCCGTCCAGCGTAACATAAGCCGCCACACCGGCAATGGCATAGTCTCCCACCTTGCGCTCGAGCTTGAAATACGCTCCGCCGCTCCCCTGCTTGGGCGCAGGAACGCGAATCTCTCTGAGCATCTCGTTAGCTTGCAGGGCAGTCTCGAAAGGCAGATCTGTGAAGAAGTCTTCGATAGGCAATTCTCGTTCACCCGAGGGGCCAGTAGCTACGATATGCGCTCCCAGCGCCAGCATAGTAGCGGGATGATCATTGGCGGGATCAGCGTGAGCAAGATTGCCGCCAACTGTGGCCCAGTTCCGCACCACGGGATCAGCTACCACAGTTGAGGTATCAAATAAGATGGGATAGCGATCACGGATGAGATTGGAGCTATCCAATTCCGTTTCGCGAGTCAGGGTGCCAATATGCAGGGTGCCATTCGTCTCTTGAATATACTCAAGGCCATCAATGCGGTTGATATCAATCAACACCGACGGCCTCGCGAGACGGAATCGAATGAGGGGAATGAGGCTCTGGCCTCCTGCCAGAATCTTGGCATCCTCGCCGTGTTTATCCAGCAGGGCAACAGCTTCGTCGATGCTGTGCGCCACCAGATAATCGAAAGAACCAGGTATCAAAGTTTCACCTCCATACATAAGTCCCTAAATGCGCAACTTCCTGCGCTTCAAAGGAAAAACGCCAGGCCAAAGGGGAGGCTATACGTCAGAGTATGCAGTACCTGACTTATATTTAGTGTAGCATGCATTTTTATTACATGTTACCCACAAAGGGAGGTATTATGGAGTATACAAATGGAGGGTATTGCAACGAGTTTACAGCATATGCCCAATAATTTAGGACCCTGGCACAACGACATCGCCATCCTCCCCGCAGGAGAAGAAGCGCAAGCTATGCTGCTGCTGTACCAGGCCAGTACAGGTATAGGTCCTGGCTGCTGAGGGCTGATTTGGCACCACGCGCAGTTGCCTCGCGTCTGAGATCGAGCAAGCGCCTTTATTGTTGTGAATGGTGAAGGTGCGTATGAGCGCTGTATCGACACTCGTCGTGATGAACACGAGAGTGGTAGGGCGGCAGTGTTGAAACGCCTGCCAGAAGCAGTTTTCCGCTTGCTGTGCACCATTATCATCCACTGGTACCTCAAGGCGTGCAAGACCCTGTACAATGCCGCATTCCTGTACTTGTGCGGGGAGATGGGTCACCTGTGCCTGGGGCTGATGCTGAGTCGAAGATGTGCTACCCTCATTAGAACCGCTGTAACCGCAAGCAGCTAATCCTGTGCTCACAAGAGCGATGAGGAGCCCAATACTAAATGCTGCAATAATCGTGCATAACCAACGACGAAGCCTCCAATGGTGTGTCATGATAGTCCTCCCTAAATAGTTGCTGTCAACCGGTCGTTATAGACGCAATTACTATGAAGACGCCCATGAGACCCTGGAAGTTCCCTATGTGAACGAAGTCTACATAGTCTTTTTGTTGTAATTCGTTCTGTTAGTCAAATTTTCAATCAGGCTGAACTGTATTACCAGGGCAATACACGGATATATAGCAATACTGATGACGATCGAAAGCAATAGACACAACTTGACATACCACTGAATTTCTTCCATAATTACTCTGGTTAGTTGTTCTTCGCTCTGGAAAGGAGGCACATCACATAAGGGGGGCTTTTCGACACTGCAGCCAAATTATTTGAAAGTGAGGTCAAGTTGTCAAGCACCCATCCCGTTCTACGGGATGGGCTTGTGAAGCGATCCGGCTTGCCACCGGGGAACCAACAAGGGCAACTGCGAAACTAGCTTGCCCAAGCTCCGGCAACGGGGCGTCTGAAGGACGCTGAACCATCTGGGCGCGGCAGCCCACAGGACGTTGCGAACGCCTCCCTAATTTGCAACCGCTCCGATGGTCAGCAGCGAAGGGACCATAGCACACTCGAAAGAGGCTTATCGCACATCTTTGTCCCTGTGGTCGATCAGGAACACCGTCCACTGATGCCTACAATCCCCTCGCGGGCACGCCGCTGGCTGCGGAGCGGAACAGCTACCCACTTCTGGAAGGGGGGAGTGTTCTGTGTGCGGCTCAACAGACAGCCATCCGCACGAGAGCGGCAACCCATTGCGATGGGCGTTGATCCTGGCTCCAAACGCGAGGGCATCGTAGTGGCCTCGGCAGCCCACACCTACCTCAATATCCAGGCGCAGGCCAGAGACGGCGTCAAGGAAGCGGAGAAGGACAGCACGCGGATGCGTCGGACCCGTAGAGGGCGCAAGACCCCGTGCCGCAAGCCGCGCCAGAACCGCAAGCAGAGCCGGAAGAAGCTTCCTCCTTCCACCCGAGCCCGCTGGCACTGGAAACTGCGCCTGGCGACCTTTCTGTGCCAACTCTTTCCGGTACGTGTATGTGTGGTGGAAGATATCAAGGCCAGCACCACAGGCAAAAAGCGATGGGATCAGAGCTTTTCCCCGTTAGAAGTGGGGAAAGCGTGGTTCTACGAGGAACTGGGCAAGCTGGCTGCAGTCCAGATCAAACAAGGCTACGAAACCAAGGACCTGCGTGAGCAGTTGGGGTTGAAGAAAACGGGCAAGAAGTTGGCAGAAGTGTGGGAAGCGCACTGCGTCGATGCCTGGATACTTGCCTATAGCGCCGTGGGAGGGCGCAAGACCCCGGACAATAGGCGGCTCGTCTGCATCGCGCCCCTGAATTGGCACCATCGCCAACTGCATCGCTTCGAGCCTGAGAAGAGAGGCAAGCGCAAGCCCTACGGCGGCACGCTCTCGCAGGGCATCAAGCGTGGCACGCTGGTCAAGCATCCCAAGTGGGGAAAAGCCTATGTGGGCGGGAGCATGAATGGGCAACTGAGTTTGCACGACTTCCAGACGGGCAAGCGATTGACTCAATCGGCCAAAGTCGCGGAGTGTCGGCCGATCAAGTTGTTACGATGGAAGACGCGGCTTGTGCCCCTCTTCCCCACCAACTAAGGATGTCTGCTTCCCCCCTCCCTGGAAGGGATGGGGTATCCGCAGGCGGAGGGTTTATGATCTGGATGCCAACCAGGAACTGATTGCCCTGGGCGTGTTAAACTTCCTGGCGGGCCTGTTCGGGGACTTTGCTGGTGGAGGGAGCCTGTCGAAGACGACAGTCAACGACGTGGCTTGTGCGCGTACGCAGGTGTGGACATCGTCTCCATTGTGCTGGTCCTCGTGATCTTGTTCGCGCTCACCCCGCTCTACTACTACTTGCCCGAAGCAACCCTGGGAGCCATTGTCATCCACGCGGTGTGGGGATTGCTGGATGTGGGCGAGATGCGCTGCTACTTCAGCCTGCGCAGGACCGACTTCGTGCCGGCGCTGGTGGCCTTGCTGGTGTTTGATATCCTGCCAGGACTGCTGCTGGCCGTGGTCTTCTCGTTAGAGAGTAAAAGAGAGCGAGGCGGGAAGCCAGTTCCCGCCTCGCTGTCGTGGTGGAGATGAGGGAGAGTCGAACTCCCTGTCCAAACGGACCCATCGGAGAATGTACTACAGGTTTAGTCGATGTTTTTGCTTTGCGCTTCGGACTCCCATCGACAGGATTCGTTAGCGCTGGCCCTCTGGTCTTAGATGGCGATTAGAGGGCGGTCCTCGTCATCGCATCCTATGTTGTCGACGCCCAACACCAACCCCACAGGAGAAAGCTGGGTGGACGACGCTTACTGTTTCTTAGGCAGCGAGAGCGTAATTTGGTGCCGGTTTGGCATCTATTGTTTGTCGGTTGTTTAACGAGAGTGCATACCGACACCTCGACCTGCAATTCTTCAACCTGTTCGTCTGTCGAAACCCGACATCCCCAGGTGAATGTGCATCAAGCTATATCCATAGCTTAACGCATTGACATGATACCACATTTCTTGACAAATAGCAAGCTAAAACCAGCCAGTTTTCTGCATTTTGCTGTCAGCCTATTCTTTGCATGAACCGTTCCAGGTTTACTATGAAGCGTTCATGCTGACCGTCGCCAATTTTTTGCTGCTCATCGTATGCCTCTACTTTGAAGACGAGGCGGCGTCCATCAATCTCGATTAGTTCGGCGATGGCATGTACTTTTTGTCCCAGAGGCGTGGGGGCCAGGTGCCGCACATTCACCAGTGTGCCAACTGTGACATTTCCCTGTTCCAGGCTGTCGGCGACCGCCCTCCAGGCGGCATTCTCCATGAGTGCGATCATCATGGGGGTAGCAAAGACCTCGACTCCACCCGCTCCAACATGTGCGGCGGTGTTTTCGTGAACGACCGTGGTCGAAGCTTCCCCGGTCAAACCTGGTTTGAGCGCCATGTTTAGGAAATCCTTTCTTTGCAATTGCTCATAGCATTGCCATAAAATATACAACAAATTTGCCATTAAAAGGGAGATAAATCACCTCTATGAATCATTCTATCCAACGAGTTGCGCATCGTGGCGGCTCTCACCTGGCTCCAGAAAATACGCTGGCGGCGTTTCGTAATGCTCTCACGTTGCCCATCGATGCTATTGAACTAGATATTCATATGAGCCGTGATGGACATGCAGTTGTCTTTCACGACTACACTGTGGACAGACGTACAAATGGCTCCGGGAACATACTTGATCTCGACTTTACCTATCTGCGTAGTCTCAATGCAGCCGCCCATTTCCCGGGTGGTTGGCCCGAACCCCAACAGATACCCACGTTGAACGAGGTCTTGAATCTTGCTAAAGGGCATGTCCAGGTGTATATCGAGATCAAATCGAGCAAACGGAATGGAGTGATGGGGCGCTACCCAAAGATCGCAGAAACGGTTGTCGAGGAGTTGCGCGCGGCGGATATGCTGGACAAGGTGCTTATCATCTCTTTTGATTGGGCAATACTTCCGTTGATCAAATCGTTAGAGCCGGTCGTGCAGACCGGTGTGCTTGTCTCTAAAGATGTATGGAATCCTCGTGCCGAGCGTGCGCTGCGAATGCTGGTCGAACAGGTAACAATGCTGGGGTGTAATTGGATCAATGTAGATTATGATCTTTTTACTGCTGAGATGCTAGAGGCAGCGCACGAACATGGTTTTAGGCTAGGTATCTGGACGGTAAATACAACGCGAGCAATGCGACGCTTTGCCGCGGCTGGCGTAGACTCCCTGACCTCAGATCGGCCTGACCTATTTTCGGCCTTGCAGGTATAGAATCCTATATATATATTTGTAAAGAACTCCTCAATTGTAAAGAATCCCTCAAATTTCATCGTTCAGGCTACCCACTTTACCTGAATGCGTGTCTGTTTCTGCCTTTTATCCGTTCTATTACTGTGAAATCACTTGACTGATCTCGATCAACAAGGGCTTCTATGCTATACGCCTTGCTGAATAGTACTATTAGGTATCGTTTTCAATTGACAGTATGCTATAATTGACGGCAATCATGAGCTGCGGACCGTGTTAGGGCCGTGTCTAAGGTTGCAGGCGGAGAACACGAATTATGCCAAAAACAGAAGAAATAACCTCAACAGTTGTTGAACCAGAATCAGTGATGCTGGCCTCGCCATCACAGGATATTGCCATATCTGTTGTCGTACCTGTGATGAATGAGGAGCAGAATGTACGACCTTTATACGAAAAACTTTCAGCGCAACTGAATGCGCTCGGACAAAATTACGAGGTAATCTTTGTTGATGATGGCAGTACCGACAAGACCTTTGCAGAGCTGAAAACGCTGCATGATGACCATCCTGGCATAGTGCGAGTGGTCCGCTTTCGCCGGAACTTTGGCAAGACGCCAGCATTAGTAGCAGGATTTAGCCGCTGCCGGGGTGAAGTGATTTTCACGATGGATGGCGACTTGCAGGACGATCCTGAGGAGATACCCAATTTTCTTAAGAAGCTGGATGAGGGCTATGACCTGGTGTCGGGCTGGAAGTATCCACGACTCGATCCCATTACGAAAACATTCCCTTCACGTGTATTCAATGGCATGGTGAGTACCATGACGGGCGTTCACCTGCATGACATCAACAATGGGTTTAAGGCGTATCGGCGTGAAGTGATCGAGGATAGCCGCATGAAGCTCTATGGAGAATTCCATCGTTTTGTGCCCGTTATGGCGCACTGGCATGGATTCAGCGTTACAGAGATCAAGGTGCGTCATCACCCACGTAAATATGGTGTTTCAAAATTTGGTGCAAGGCGTTTTGCGCGAGGGCTGATAGACCTGCTGAATGTGTTGTTTCTGACGACCTTTTTACGTACTCCCTTGCGCTTCTTTGCTCCCCTGGGCTTCTGGACCTTTTTGCTGGGCGTGCTGGTGGATAGTTTCGTGGTCGTTCGCAGCTTTGTTTCACATCTGCCGATCCACAACCAGCCGCTGCTCTTTGTAGGGATTCTTTTGATGATCTTTGGCGTTAATTTTATTCTGACAGGTCTGCAAAGTGAGATGATCCGCCATTATGCCTTCCGGTCCGACGAAGAATACAGTATCAGGCAGGAACTTGACTAATGCACACATCCACTTTGAAGAAAATTGGCAAGCGTGTACTACAAATCGGCTTGCCCGTAGTGATTCTGGTGCTTTTTCTACAGCAGGTAAAAAGTAACTGGAGTCAATTGACTGCACATACTTTTCAGTGGAATCCCTGGCTACTTGCCCTGGCCTTTCTCGGCTTTATGTTACAGGAACTGTCCTATGGCTTGATCTGGCAGAACATCCTGGCGCGTCTTGGTGCGCGCTTAGGTTTGAGGATGTGCTTGCGCATCTACCTGGCGTCAGAATTCGTGCGTTACATCCCCGGAAATGTGTGGCATGTCTTGACGCGTATACTCTGGGTGAGTAAATATGGGGTTTCACGCCCCGTCGCTTTCGCCAGCATGACGATCGAATTGGTAACAAAAATTGCGGCGGGTGTGCTTGTCTTCTCAGCCAGCCTCTTGTTCTGGCGCGACTTTGGGGCGATCGGTTCGGTGCTGCATGGGCCGCTGGTGGACATTCTTGGTATTGCAAGCATATTTGCGCTGCTCGTAATCTTGCATCCTCGCGTGCTTAATGGGCTGCTCAACCAGGCGTTACGCCTGTTGAAACGTGAGCCTGTGAGGCTTGGGCTACGCTATAGAGATATCCTGCTCATTACGTTGGCATGGTGTGCAAGCTGGTTTGTGGCAGGCTGCGCTTTTTATGTACTGTTGCTGGCGCTCTGGCCGAGCGCTCCTCTCGCAGCATTGCCGATTTGCATTGGTATTTATGCATTAGCCTGGGACATAGGGTTTGTGAGTTTTATTACTCCTAGCGGATTGGGCTTTCGCGAGGCAGCCATTGTGGGCCTCTTTGCGCTTGCGCTGCCCTTACCGGCTGGTTTGGCGACGATCATGGCGCTACTCTCCCGCTTTGTCTCGACTATTGCCGAGGTTATTTGTGTAAGCATAGCGTATGTGAGCGGTGGGAACCAGGTACGCACGCTCCAGCAAGGGACTCAAACGCACTCGCCGGGAGAGACAAACAAGGAAATACGAGATTCCGGTACAATCCCGGCAGAGGTATCTGCCAGCGTACCCGTTGAAGGAGGTACGATGGGTGAGTAAAACAACCTGGCGGAAACGCGTGGCTGTATGGCTCAATCGACTCTATTTCTATCCTGCTCCCGAATCATTGCCCCGCAAACGCTTATTTTGGATTGCGATGGGGCTAGTCTCGCTGGCCGTAGCCGCCTTTTCAGTCTATTTTATTCTAATGGATTTTGGGCGAGTGAATGCCTATATTGCGCCCGGCGAAGACCTCGGCATCTATGATCAGGCTATCTGGAGTCTGTTGCATGGCTCATTATTTCATCAAACCATCTGTAATATTGTTAGCGACACCAATTGTTACAGTCTCAATGGTATTTCACGTTTCGCGATTCACTTCGAGCCTATCCTGGTCCCGGTTTCGTTTTTTTACCTGGTGATTCCTGGCCCTAAAACGTTGTTGGTCCTGCAAACACTGGTGGTGGCCAGCGGCGCGTTCCCCGCCTTCTGGCTGGCACGCCTGCGCCTGCGTAACGAACTCGCGGCCGTGGGTATCGCGCTCTTGTACCTGCTCTATCCGGCTCTACAACAGGCGGAGAATTTCGATTTTCATGCTGTCACCATGACGGCGGCGCTGCTGCTTTTTACTCTCTATTTCATGTATACCCGGCGTACGGTCTGGCTCTTCGTCTTCGCCATTCTCTCGATGGCCTGTAAAGAAGAAATACCGCTGGTGATCGCTGTTTTTGGGCTGTGGAGTATTCTATTCCAGCAGCGCTGGCGCACCGGCCTGGCGTTAGTGGCGTTGAGCATTGCCTGGCTCGGCCTGGTTTTGCTGGTCTATCACCTGGCTAGCCCAACAGGAAGCTCGCTGCTATCTTCTCGCTATGGCGACCTGGGCAGCGGGCCAGTGCAAACCCTGGTTAATGTTGTCACGCACCCGTTAAGCTTGATCCGCCAGCATGTGCTGGAACCTGCCCACAAACAATACTTGCGCGTACTCCTGGCTCCGGCCGGTTACCTGCCGATACTGGCTCCATGGGTACTGATCATGGCTTTTCCTTCGCTAGCCATAAATCTGCTGAGCTCCTTTCCCCATCAATATAGCGGCAACTTCCAGTACAGCGCGGAAATTGTGCCGGTGCTGATCTTCTCAACCGTAGAGGCTATCGTCTTGATTGTTTGGTTGGTGGGGAAGGTCACGAAAACCTTGCGCGAGCAGCAGGCAGCATCACAATTACGAACGGAACAAGCCGCCGCGCAGCCGGTCAAGCCTTCTATTTCCGCTGCCCGTCCATCCTGGAGATGGACGCAGCTGATCTTGTCAAGTCTGCTGGTTATTTTCGCGCTTTTCATGGTCCTGCGAGAAAATATTCCCTCCGGCTTGCTGCCGTATTCTCGCTATTTTTACTGGCCGTATGTCACAGCTCATGACAAATTAGCTTCGCATTTTGAGGCGATGATCCCGCCTACGGCTTCAGTCTCGGCGCAGGCTACGCTGGTGCCGCATGTCAGCGAGCGCAGGAGCATCTATCTTTTCCCTTATGGGGACGCCACAGCCGACTATATTTACCTGGATGTCACCAACTATACCTCCCCTTTCGATTCATCTGCTTACAATTCACCACAATATATCGCTGAAGTCAAAAAGGTGTTGCTGAGTGGCAACTATGGTGTGGTCGCCGCGCAGGATGGTTATCTCTTGCTCAAACGCGGCTTGCCTGCTCCAGGAATCTCATCCTATTCTGCGTCGCAAATGGAAGACGAGGTATTTCCCAATCTCCCGGATGCGTTTTGCTCGTTTTCGCGTGTTTCACCACAAGAAGTGCAACATCCTCTTCAGGTTGATTTCACACCGGCAGACGGCTCCGGGAGTGTTGTGAGCCTGGTGGGATACAGTGTCTCGCATCTTAAGGTCAACAAGAGTGTGCAGGTGACTGCCTACTGGAGAGTGAATGCCGCGAATCCGCCTCCCTTAAGAATAATGACCATCCTGACGGATCAAGACGACAAAGAAGAATTTTCCAGTAGTGATTTCCCGATTATTTCCTGGTGTCCGACCCCGTCCTGGAAGCCAGGCACGATTGTGAGGACGATTAGTAGTTCGCTGAATCTCGACAATGTTCCAAATGGGCTAGCCCATGTGAGCCTTGCACTTTTACCTTTTAGCGTTCCATTCGGTACAATACTGGCTGTGACGAATCGTGTTCCGTTGCATATTGTGAAGGCACCTGCCAAAGTGACACTGATGCAGGGCACTAATGCGCTGCAAATCTACTAGTTTACCATCGTCCCGTTATTGCCCTTTAGGGGCGCTGAAGGCATCTAGAATGAAAGAGGTGTTGGTGTGGGCTTACTAGTCAATCAGCTTCCGCCCGCTGAACTTGCGCGTCTGAAAGCAGAGTTGGCAGAAACGTTGATTGCCAATTTCTGCTATCCACGGTTTTTTGATTACCGCACTAACATCTTGCGGATGCGTCCGGTGGATCGCATGAAGCGCCAGGAAGTCTGGCAGTATCTGGGCTCGGTCGACTTCAATGCCTGGGGGCATATAGATGTAATGTCACCTGAGCTTCAACGCCAGGTCGAGCGTTTGTTTATTCACTTTGTTCAGCGAAACCGTGCTTTTTTTGGTGAACAAGGCCGTAAGCGTATGGCCGATATTCGCATGCTGATCGACACTGCGTCTTCATCAGTGATAGAGGGACTAAGAAGGCACCTGACGGACCGCCAGGCAACGGGCGCGACTTTCGGTAGTCCTCGACCGGTGACTTCCTGGTCTATACCGAATATACCTGGAGGTCCTGAAGCAGGTTGGGATCAGATTCTTGCTACTACCCTGCTATTGCAACAGCAACTGCAAGAGGTGCGAGGGGAAATTAAAGCTGCAGCCACAAGTGATGCCCAGCCGAATGGGATACCCACTCGCCGCTCGATGCGCGGTCGCCCAACCGTGAACGGGAATAGCCCTTTCGAACCTGGGGCAATGCCCGATCAGCATGTAGCTATGAACAAATCAGTTCCCCGAGGAGAAGCGCTCACTACCCCGCCCTTACAGAGTCCAAGAATTACCAATACCTCAACTTCAGCGGATGCGTCTATACCAGCACCTGTAGCACCCCCTATGCGTAAAGTAGAGCGTGTTGTTGTATCTGAGGACGTTGTTACGCCATCTATGCCAGCACCCAATCATCCGGCACAATCTGCGGCTGTTACCCAGGTGCGTTCTGCCGAGCCGGTACAACGACTCACTGGTTCTCCATCAAAAATCCAACCGCGAGATCTTCCCCAGGCTACGAAGGCCCCTCTGATGGAAGTATTGCCTAAAGAACCCGGCAGCGCGGCTGTGCTTGTGGGCGATGAAAATGTTATGATTTTCGAGCAATTGCGGCATCAGCTTGTTATGTGGTTGCGTGTAGAAGCGGTGCGCTGCGGGCTAGACATTTCTGGGCAGAATGCTACCCAGTTACTTGAACTAGTGCGCCGGCAAGATCGTTTTGATGAGACACGGCTACAAGTTGTCTCAACCCTGCTCAATCTCTCCGACCAGGTCATTGCCACTGGACATGCCGACCTCTTTGAATACAAGCAGGCTATGATGTTTTATTTGATGCACACACGCCGCTCCAGGTAAATGTAAGAAGATAAAAATCGCATTAAAAAATTTGGCGAGAGCACAAATTGCGATACCTTCTGCTTCCGAATACGTCCATATCTATGGTATAAACGTATATGTGAATTGCTGCAGCAATTCACATATAGCACTACCGAGCATATTTTCATCGCCTATGTATGGGCCCTGGATATGATCCCGTAGTTGAGGGGACGAAACGATCAAAGGGGGGATTGAGCAGGATGGCAAAAAGTAAGGCAGAGAATCTGGATGATGTGCTGGCGCTGGCTCGAGTAAGGCGACAAAGCGGTATGCTGACCATAGAACACACTCAAGGAGGGAGAGTGGAAGAAGGTGAATTGTATCTTGATGCTGGTCAACCTGTCTACGCTCGTGTTGGACAATTGGTCGGCCAGGATGCCCTGAATTGGCTGTCGAAGTGGCGTAACGTCTACTTTACCATCACCACTGGAGATCCAAAGCAGCCTGTTAGCGCTCCTGTTACTGGAAATAGCAATGACAGAGCCGCTATTTCCACCCCTCTACCACACTCTACATCACCAAATGATAACGGCCCCACAGGACTAACTGGCCCGCGCGCTCAAGTCGATGGAAACGCAGTACCTCGTAGAAACTCGTATACCCCCGGAATAGAGTGGTTGGTCCCACAGAAGCGTGAGGTTGAGCGAGATGTGCTATCTTTACCGCTCACTCGTCGCCAGCGCTTTATTTATTTCCTGGTCGACGGTCGCCGTACCGTTGCGGATCTTTCTCGTTGCACGGGTAAGAATATTCAAGAAGTTGAGTTGATCCTCAGTGAATTGCAAGAGCAGGGTCTTGTTAACATTTAGGAAAAACGCAAAGGCGCAGGACTGAACTTCCTCCGGCTCTGTGCCTTTACATTTCTGTTATTGCCATATGTATCATGCTGCCGCGGTAATGGTAGGTAAGAGCTCGCGGAGCTGCTCCATCCAATTTGAACCTAACAAGCGGCGTGGGATATGAATCACCCTCTGTTGCACGCGGGCTTCGTTACGGAAACGGCGATAGAGGATAATACGATTAGGAACGATGGTGCGCCTCACCGTCAACACAAACTCATTATCTTTCGCTGAAATGGCTTCATAGCCAAACATCGATGCCTCTACCTTCAACCGTACCATTGCCAGTAAGTTCTTTGTTGGTTGCGGGAGCGGGCCGAAACGATCGTTCAGTTCTGCTTCCATAGCTTCATCCTGTTCGGGAGTATTCAGGTTTGCCAGGCGCTGATAGAATTTCACTTTCAGTGCACGGTCTCCGATGTACTCATCAGGAAGATACGCATCGAGCGGCAAATCGACGAGCACGTTTGGCGTTGCAGCCTCGACATGCTGGCCCTGCATTTCCTCTACCGCTTCGGCAAGGAGTTTAGTGTACAGGTCAAAGCCGACTGAGTTCATAAAGCCGGATTGTTCCGCGCCGAGCAGATTGCCAGCACCGCGAATCTCTAAATCTTTCATAGCGATGCGGAAGCCTGCACCTAGCTCGGTTGCTTCGAAAATGGCGCGTAAACGTTTCTCTTGCACCGGGGTCAGTTTCGTGTCCTTGTTGTAGAGGAAGTAGGCATAAGCCTGCTGTGTAGCGCGACCAACGCGACCGCGCAGTTGGTAAAGCTGCGCCAGGCCAAAGAGAGCAGCGTTATTCACAATAATCGTATTGACGTTGGGAATATCCAGACCATTTTCAATGATGGTGGTTGAGATCAGTACGTCGTACTCCCCATTGGAAAATGCCAGCATCACCCGTTCCAGTTGATCTTCGGGCATCTGACCATGACCGACAACAATGTGTGCCTCTGGAATGAGGCGCTGGAGCTTCTGCGCGATCACCTGAATACCATGCACGCGGTTGTGCACGAAAAACACCTGTCCGCCGCGGTCAATCTCGCGCAGGATGACTTCACGGATCAGGCCTTCGTCGTATTCGCGTATAGCCGTGCGTATCGGCAGGCGCTCCTGTGGAGGAGTCTCCATGACGCTCATGTCCCGTGCGTTCACCAAAGCCATGTGCAGCGTACGGGGGATGGGTGTTGCAGTCAAGGTGAGCACGTCAACCTCGTTGCGCAACTGCTTG
>WNFR01012627.1_pt1 | contig 13488 bp, 13 predicted proteins | sample 5400221 | NCBI WGS metagenome assembly WNFR01 (sample SAMN13153357, study PRJNA577476) | soil metagenome | isolation source: 40 cm soil under Madrone tree | place: USA:California | collected 2016-06-14
TGTGCAACACGGCGCCGAAGATGGTACCGCTGCCGCCGAGGTTGCCGCCGCTGCCCACCGTGACGTCGCTGGTGATGCTGCCGTTGACGGCGAGCCGGCCGGCCGCGACCATGGTCGGGCCGGTGTAGGTGTTGACGCCCAACAGGGACAGCGTGCCGCTACCCTGTTTCACAAGCCCGCCGGTGCCGGTAATCACGGCGGCCGAGCTGGTGCTGTTGGCATCGCCCAGGGTCAACGTGCCGCTGCCCAATGCCAGCGTGCCCCCGACGCCGGAGAGGTTGCCCAGCATCAGGTTATTGCCATTGAGGTCGAAGGTGCCGCCGTTGATCGTCAAAGCACCGGTCGAGGCCAGCGAAGCGCCGACATCGAGCCGCAGGATGCCCGCGTTGACCATCGTGCCGCCGGTGTAGCTGTTGGCGCCTGACAGGGTGAGTATGTTTGCTCCCTGCTTGGTGAGCCCGCCCACGCCCGAGACCGCTTGGGTGAACTTGATGTCGTTGCCGGTGGTGTCGACGATGCCGCCGCCAGCGCCCAGCGTGACCGCGCGACCGATCTGCAAGGGAGTTGACGGAGCCAAGGCGAGCAACGTTCCGCCATTGAGCGTGAGGCTGCCGGACGGATCTCCCAACCCTGAATCGGCGACGATTCCCAGGATCGCGCCACCTGTGACAATCGTGCCGCCGGTATAGGTGTTCAGCCCAGTCAGGTTGATCTGCCCGCCGCCGATCGTCAGTCCACCGGAACCGGAGATGATGCCGCTGAGGAGCGCGGAGCCACCGACGGGCGCCAGGAGCGCCGTCGCGTCCATCAGGAAGACTGGCAGGCTGGATGAAAAAGTATCCGGCAGGCCGACATTGCCCGCCAGGGCCACGCCCGGAGTCACTGTGGTGTAGCTGTTTGTCGAGAGGTAGCCAACATAGCCGCCGGCGGCGTCGTAAAAATAGTTGAACCCGTCGAAAAACTCTCGCGCGGTGTTCACGAAAACCGATCTTTCAACGACCGTGACATTATCGGGCATAAGCGGATTTCCGGTTGCGCCGACCGTGAACTGGTATTGCGCCAGCGGGTTGGCCTGACCGGGCAGATAAAGCGCAACTATCGTTCCGTCCGGCGCTTGTTGCCCGGGCGTCAGCCCGCTACCCGTCGGCGGCGCCAAAAGCATGTAGGCGACGCCACTGTCGGGCAGCACCGTGCCGGCGCCAGTCACAAAGGTGGAGCTGCCGGATACTTTGACCCCGACGGTGAGCGGCGCGCTGTTCCACAATGCGCTCGGCGTGACGGTATTCGGCGTCAGCTTCACCGGCGAGTAGCCCGCGGTGTTGGCCGTGCTCAAGCCCAGCATGACGCCCGGAGTAGAGCCTTGGTTGATGATGGCATAGCCGGAGCGCAAGCCGCTGACTGGTCCCGTGGCAATCGAGGTGAGACTGAGGAACGGATTGGCATTGGCTGCCGCCGAGGTGCCGCGATCGAAGCCAACGCCCATGAAAGCAACCCCCGTCGGATTGGCATTGGGCGTGCAATCGCGCGCGTTCGGCTGGCAGGCAATGCTGGTGACCAGCAGGGCCGTGACCTGGGCCGTGGCCACCGTGGTGCCGATGCCAGCTCCGGTCTGAATACCAACAGTGGTCTGGTAGAGGGTTCCCTGCTCTATCCTTCCACTGCTCGTATAGGTGATTGATCCGGGACCCAGCGCCTTATCGTTCGGTCCGGGCTTGAAGTTGTCGGAGGTCGCCACGATGCCGGTGGACCCGGTGTCCATGGTGAAAGCTGACGGGCTTGTGTTGCCGGTGCCCACGGCGAGGTACACCGTGCCCGGGTTGGTCGAAGTCATTGCACCGCCGGCGAACGGTACGAAGACCGGGGCGGTGGTGTAGCCGCTATAGAGGTTCCAGGAGGCCTGCGCGTGCGCCGTGCCGGTGGCGTCACCTATCGTCAGCAGGCCGGCGACCATGCCACGTAGGATTCCGGATCGTATCGGCAACACGCGTGAACTCCTGCGGAAGCATGGCTGCTGTCCGCAGCATCAAACACAACTTGGTGCATGGTAATTGACTATTGACCGCAAAACAATAAATAATATCGTTTATGGGATTCTAGTGGTGCTGGAAGCGACTGTATCGACCGCTCCTCGGCCGAAGAAAAAAATCAAGTCCCGGGGAACCAAAAGCAGCATCAGCGCGTTGATTATTCCGAGAGGGTCCATTCCGCTCGGCAGCCATGCTGTCCGAGCCACGTTGGGCTCTGCGTCCCCGACATACACTCTCTTTCGTACTACTGCGGTTGCGCATGCAACCGTCAGTGTGATGACGCGCATCTTTGCGGCTGAAACCACGGCTCAACTGCGGCGTCAGAGGGTTGGCGCCGCGGGAGTGGCCTTCATTGTTGGCGAGCAGTTCGCCCGGCATCAATATCGCCGCGCGAAGCGAGGTCTGACAAATGACATTGCATCCGCCTTACTTGGCTTCTCTGTCTAAATTCGAACTAATGTTTATTGGCTCCATCGCATTGCTTTTACACGAACCGAGGTCCACGGTCCGGCACCGTCCGGTGGATCGTCGGGCGTGGAGGGTTGGGAGTGCCCGTGCTCCGGCCCCTAAGGAGCAAAGATGACCTCGCCGGACCCTGGTTTCCGGAACCGCCTGCTGGCCGCGTTGACAACCCAGGATGTGGAACTATTACGGCCATTGCTGGAGGAAGTACCGCTCCACCTGCGCCAAGTGCTCGAAGCGCCTGGCAAGCCCATCCCGTATGCTTATTTTCTCCTGACCGGCCTTGCCTCGGTGATCGCCCACACGCGCCACGATCGGCAGATCGAGGTCGGCATGGTGGGCTTCGAGGGGATGACCGGCCTCGCGCTCGTGCTAGGCGACGACCGCTCGTCGAACGAGACGCTGATCCAGGCGCCGGGAACGGCGCTGCGCATTTCGACCGCTGACCTGCGGCGAGCCCAGGAGGCGAGCCCCGTCCTGCGCGGCATGCTGGCGCGCTACGTCAACGCCTTCATCTCACAGGCCAGCCAGACCGCGCTCGCCAATGGACGCGCCAAGCTCGAGGAGCGGCTCGCCCGCTGGATCCTGATGTCGCATGACCGCTTTACGGGCAGCGAGGTCACGATCACCCATGAATTCCTTTCGATCATGCTGGGCGTGCGCCGGCCAGGCGTCACCATAGGCCTGCACTATCTCGAGGGAAAGGGACTGATCAGATCGACCCGCGGACTGATCACGGTGCTCGACCGCGACGGCCTGAACGAGCAGGCCAACGGCTCCTACGGCATCCCCGAAGCCGAATACGAGCGATTGTTCGCCGGAATCGCCGTCGCGGCATAGAGAATACTGCGCCGGCGAAAACCGTCGGTTATCCGGAACCGCGAGTAGGATCAGGCGGCCGCTTCGACCTCGGCGACCGGTTTGCCCTGCTGCAGCTTGTGGCCGGTGAAGGCGCGGGTGGTGGGCGGCGGCAGGCCGTTGGTCTTGAACTGGTCCAGCAGCTCCTTTTTGCGTTCAGCCAGCCGCTGGCCCAGGGCTTCCATATCGAGGCCGGCGGCCTTGGCCTCGGCGAACAGGCCGTCGCCGCGGCGCTCCTCACCCTTGACGTGATGCTTGATCTCCTCGGACAGCACTTTCATCTTGGCGTCGTAGAATTCGTTGTCCGGGCTACTCGCCAGCAGCTCGGCGATCATGACCTTGGCACCGTCATGCTCGACATAGGCCTCGTCAATCATATGCTGGTCCTCGATCTCGGCCTTGCAGGCCGGGTAGAAGATCTCCTCTTCGATCGTGGCATGGACGCAGAGCTCGGTGCAGATCTCCAGCGCCAGCGCCTTTTTGCGCTCGTCGCCCTTGGCGGCTTCGAACTTCTCGAACAAATCCTCGACCTTGCGATGATCGGCTTTCAAGAGTGCGGTCGCGTCGAGTTTTTCTGGTGTCGGCATGGAAGCGCTCCTTTGGGGTGTGTGGGGCCGTAACGCGCCGTCCGCTGGATTCGTTGCCGCGACGGAAACGACCAACTTAATCGGCGTCAGTTTCTCGGTTCGAGACATAAAAAGACGGCAGAAAGCTTTCGCCTCCTGCCCTCTTTTTTGACGCCCAATTCAAGCTGCCCAATCAGCGCGACGGATGCGATCGATCTCCGTTTCGCTTGGCCGATAGGCCGGGGCCTTGGGATCGAAGGATTTCCAACCCTCGCCGCGATAGAGGGCGCCGCGCGCCGCCGGATCGATCGGCTTGTAGCGGTCGAGAATAGCCTGGATCCGCGCGGCGTCCTGATCGGGCACGCGTGCGGTCACCAGGGTGCCGCCGCGACGGATCGCCTCGGAGTAGACATTGGCATGCTCCTCCGGCTCGCCCGCGCTGATCAGCGCGCCCACCAGGCCGCCTGCGGTGGCACCCGCGGCCACGCCGACAGCGGTCGCGGCCAACCAGCCTGCCGCGACCACCGGCCCAAGGCCGGGAATGGCGAGCAAGCCAAGGCCAGCCAGCAGGCCCGCGCCACCGCCCACCGCACCGCCGATGCCGGCACCCGTGGCGGTCTTGTTGACGTCGTCAACGTCGGCATATTCGGCGCTGACGTATTTGTTGGCGACAAGGCTGATTTCGGCGGAGGGAATTCCCGCGGCCTCGACCGCGGCGACGGCCTCACGCGCCTGGGCGTAGGTGTCATAAACTCGGCTGACAGTTTTCATGGTCCTAGGTCCTTTTGGGAATGAATGGAGTTAAGGCGCCGGCTGCGGCACCACGTTGCCCTTGTAATCGACGGCGATTTGCACGGCCTTGCCGTCCTGCATTGCCGAGCCCCGCCAGATGCCATCGCCGTCCTTGACCATGCTCGCGATGCTCGAATAGCCGTGGGCCATCGCCCGATCCTTGGCCTGGCCTTCGGTGAAGCTGTTGGAACCCTTCAGTGGCGCTCCGGGATCGATCTTCTTCGGCGTGTAGACGTCGGACTTACACGCGTCGATAAAGTTCGCATGCGTGATCTTGCCGTCGGCGGACGCCTTGTATTCATGCACCCGCATCGCCGCGGCATAGCGCATCGCCTCCGCGTCCGAGAGCGTACCATCCTTGTTGACGTCGGCCTTCTTCCACATCGCCTCGCAATCCGCTTCGCTCGCGGCATAGGCCGGAATGGCAAGACAGGTCGGCTCGCGGCATAGGCCGGAATGGCAAGACAGGTCGTCAACGCAGCAATTGTCAGTACCTTCTTCATGTTTCCTCCACTGTGATCGGGACGTGTGTCCCACCAGTTAACCGCAAAACATCAGGTGCGGTTCCCTCGGGCTGCAACTGCGCCTCGACGAAGGGCGTTGCATGCACGGGTCGCTGGAAAACCTTCAGATTCAGGAACGCGCGGCGCCCGTCCGCCCGCGCAACCTCCCCGTATCGCTGGCGTTGGTTAACCGGGCGAACAGACCAAACCAAGGGAGAGGCGGAATGAGTGACAGAACATATTCCGATAGAAGCGACGGCAATGTGGGCGCCGCCGCAGGCACGATCGCCGATACGGCGAAGGATATCGGGGAGAAGATCGGCAGCGTTGCCCGCGATGCCGCCGTGAATATGGGCGAGGCGCCCAAGGCTGCCGGCGCCGATGCCATCGAAGGTGTCGGCCGGGCCGTTCGCAATGCCGCCGACGAGATCGGCAAGGAATCTCCCCTGGTAGCCGGCTATGTCCGCGACGCCGCCGCCAGCTTCGAGAAGGTTGCGGGTGGCTTGCGCGAACACACGGTCGGCGACGTGCTCGACATGGTGACCAGGTTCGGCCGCCAGCAGCCGGTGGCCTTCTTCGCCGGCGCGATCGTGGCGGGCTTCGCGCTTTCGCGCTTCGTCAAAAGCGGCATGAACGAGTCGGCGCGGCCGGCCGAGACCGTGCCGTCACGCAACGAGATTGCCGGGATCGGTGACTGACATGCTGCAAACACATGAACGCCGGGGCGTTATCGCGCTGGCCTCGGATGCGATCACGCAGGCCGCGGACCTCATCCAGACCGAATTCAAGCTCGCGCGCACGGAATTCACCGAGAAGCTCGTTGCCGCGCGCAACGGCTTCTCCTTGCTGATCGTGGGTGCGGTCTTCCTGGTCGCTGCTCTGTTCTTGGTTCTGCAGACAGCTATGGCGATCCTGATCGCCGCCGGCATGGAGGCGCCTTGGGCCGTGTTGATCGTCGCTGGTGCTTCCGCCCTGATCGGAGCGATCCTGGTTCAGAGCGGACGCCAGAAACTGTCGCATGTCGACGTTACCCCCAATGCCACACTGCATAGCCTGCGCCGCGATGGCCAGATGGCGAAGGAGAAACTGTCATGACAAGCAGCAACCAATTGCAGCGCGAAGCCGAAATTCACCGCCAGCAGCTTTCGGATTCGCTCGACGGGTTGCGAACCGCCGCGACACCGTCCTATGTCACCACCGAGGTGCTGAACCTTGCCAAGGACAGCGGCCTGTCGATCGCCAAGGCGTTGGCCGAACAGGCGCGCACCAATCCGATTCCGGCGCTCCTGATCGGCGCGGGCCTGGTGATGATGCTGACCCGTACGGCAAATGGCTCGGGCAGCGGCGCCTCTCGCGGCCCGGATCTGTTCGACAAGGCCGGCTCGGTGGTGAAGTCGGCGGCCAATGCCAGCATCGACGCCGTTCGCGGGGCCGCCGATGCGGTGCGTGAGACGGCAAGCAGCGTGCAGCGCACCGCCACCGACACTGCCAATTATGCCGGTGATGTCGCTTCGGATGCGGCGCGGCGCACGGGCAACCTCGGCTCTGATACGGTCCAGCGGGCCGGCGACATGGCATCCGCCGCGACCCGTCGCGCCGCCGGTGCCGCCTCGAGCGTCTCCGATTCCGTAGGCAGCAAAGCCGGTGAGTTCGGGTCGGCCGCTTTCGATACCGCCCGCGCCACCACCGACCAGGTCGGCGAAGGCCTCGCCACCACGGCGGGCGGTTTGATGCAACGGGGTCAGCAGACGGCCCGCCAGCTGGCCGACCAGGCCCAGCAGGTGTCGGGCAGTGCCCGCAACTATGTGAGCACGATGGCAGAGGAGCAGCCGATCATTGTCGCCGCTCTCGGCGCGGCCATCGGTGCCGCGATAGGTGCTGCTTTGCCTATGACCGCGGCCGAGCGGCAGTATCTCGGCAGAACCAGCGTCCGCGTGAAGCAGGCCGGCCGGGAGACGATCTCCAAGGTGGCGGACGTCGTCAAATCCGAGACGATGGGCGATGACATAGGCGCCAAGGTGAATGAGGTGACCAGCAAGGTCGTGGGCGCCGTGACGCAGGAGTTGGGCGGAGGCAAGCCCGAAGGTCAGAACCAGAACACGCAGCACCAGAACACACAGCACCAAAGCGCGTGAGATTAAAGCCGGCCCCTTCCAAGGGACCGGCTTTTTAAGCGGGGGCGAAGGTAGTAGACCTCATGCTCTTAGCATGTCGACATAGGCGGCCTCCAGGCGGCGGGCGAGAAGAGTCGAGTCTGCCAGTCCATATTCGACGGACATGCGCCGAAGATTTTGCCGCAAGTTCCGCAAGCGCGGCAGGTCGTTCGCAAGCCGGGCGGCGATATCGATATACTGTTCGGGCGTTTCACCGACGAGGTCGGTGCACCCCGCCGCGGTTGCGAGCGAAGCGCCGTAGCGGGAGCCGAATTGATTGCCCTTCAGGGTGACGACGGGCACGCCCATCCAAAGCGATTCGGCGATCGTGTTTCCACCGCAGTACGGCCACGTATCGAGGGTTACGTCGACGTGATTGTAAGCGTCGAGCAGCGTGCGGCGTGCCACACCCTTCTTCAGCACGAGGCGATCCCGGCCGATTCCGAAGCGCTGGAAGCGGTCTGCCACGAGGCGGCGGTTGTACTCGCTCTCGAGCTCCCAATTCTGCAGTCGCAGCAGGGCGTTAGGCACCCTTTGGAGAATGCGCGCCCACAATTCGATCAACGTCAGGTTGAGCTTGGGGCCGCTGCCGAAGCACCCAAATGTCAGCGGAGCGCCGTTGAGCGAGGGCGGCTCCAAAATGGCCGGACAATCGGAGTTCCTGTAATCGAAGCTAAAGAAACATCCTGGCAGCCGGTAAATTTTCTCCGAATAGAGGGATTGAGCGGACGAGTTGGATGGAATGCAAATCTCGTCTGCGAAAATATAGTCGACGTTCGGAACGTGGCTCGAGCCCGTGTGATTGAGGTAGCTTACCTGGACGCGTGCGCAGCGACGGCTCATGGCGACGAATCGATGTCCGATCGAGAATCCTGAAAGTTCGACGAATACGTCGATCCGATCGCGCCTGACAAGGTCGACGAACTCGTTTTCGCCAACTGTGGTGCTGCGCACGACGTCGAAAGACTTCCTGATATCGTCGGGAATCGAAGTTGGCGAGTAGCCGAATACCTTGAATTTGTCCCGGTCGTGCGCGGCCATGACTTTGCTCATCATGTAGCGGATTGTGTCGCTATCCATGAACGAGCAATGGTAGCCGATGTGCACTTTTTGCCCACTGCCCTGAATGCCGGGCGCGGGTAGGGAAACGATCGGCTGGTCGTCGATATGGCGACGCACCCAGATTTTCTGAAATGCCAGGAGCTTTTCGTCAGTTACAAACGGAAGCTTGAGCATCCTCTGACAAGCAAGGCTGTCCAGGCTCAGGTTGTTGGGCGGCCGCGCGCGTGCGACCATTTCCATCGCCAGCCTGATCTGTCCGCGCGCGTCGTACAACGATGTCGTCATCGCGTAGAGTTCGGCGAACATCGCCGATCTATGCGGGGCGAGGCGATGGAAGGTAGATAGAGGCAAGGTCAGCTTGAGAATCTTCTGTTTCAGCCAGCCACCAAGAACGGGAAAATTCCAGACGCCATAGCCGATATGGATCGACGGCCGATCCCCCACCAGTGTCGAGTAGGCAAGCAGCTTTTGAATCGGCGATGACAGTATCCCCAGATTGTGGCTACGCACGCAGAGCAGGCGGTGGAGACTGCGCAAGGCGCGATGATCGGTGCGCATCAAAGCATCAAGCCCCCAGCCGACCGCGGACAGGTGCGGCAGCACGAGGTACTCGAAATTGTCTTCGCCGAGGTCTCGGAACTCCTGCCATAGAATATCGAGTTGGTTGGCTTTGCTTTCGAGGGCGAGCGCCTCGCAATCGGGGCCGAAGAATCCCTCGGCGGAGAAAATTTTGGAGACGAGCCGCAGCCGATCCTCGACTGCCCTCTTGACGCTTCGCGGCAGCCCATTCGGCTGGCGCGTGGGGTCCCGGCATTCCACGACAAGTTGAGCGACAGAATGGAAGCCCTGGGCAGTCGCTACTCGGAAGCACAGCTCCAGCTCAGCGGTTTCGGTGAGCCAGTCTTCGAGGTCGGGGTCCGTCCCCACCAACACCTGGCGATTGAAAAATCCGGCCGGCAAAAAGGGGCGGTAGCTTGTGAAAAGCAAGGTGACGAAGTCGACGGGCTCAAGGGTCGCGCCGTGGCCATCGATCAGGAAACCGGTGGTGCAGATTGCGCCGGCGTCCGGGCGCAGCGCGAACTGACCCACGGCAAACTCGAGCGCGTTGGGCAGGAAGCGCCCTTCGCTCGGACAAATGGCGACATAGGCGCCACGGCATCGCCTCAGGGCGTTGATCAGGCATTCACCCGAGCTCGTCGGCATCCCGGTGCAAACCCTGATGCGCGGGTCGTGTGCCGCCGCCGACTGGAAGGCCGCGAGCGTTCCGTCCGTGGAGCCGCCGTCCTCGACAATGAACTCGAAATTCGAGTAGGTCTGCGCTTGAAGCGCGGCGAGGCTCTCCTTTGCCGATGCGAGGTTATTGCGACCATACCAAACGACCGAAATCTTGGGAGCAGGATCGCTGCCCATCGGCGCGCATTGGGTCTCACGCGAATAGGCACTGGAGTGCCGAACGCCTTCTTCTCTTTCAGAAGACGTAGAAGCTTTGCACTGCGACATCATCGAGACCGGCAACATCAGTTGGCGCTCCAGAAACCACAGCTGAAAAACCCTCCCCCAAGACCCCATCCGGGCTTACAGGAGTCACGATTGGACGCAAAAAGGGGTCACGTTTGGAGGCGAATTGACAGTCCGCGGCTCAAGCCAGCATTCCGGCTGCTCACTGAATGGCAAAAATAGAAGGACGCGGAACAATGACTTCGTGTCCCCCCTTCGGCTATTCTAGTTAGTAGCACCACCCTAGGAGCGGAATGCATGCCTAGTACGGTTATAATCCAAGAAACAGTCGCAACGCGCCGCAACGACGCCCTAACCGTTCAACTTTATATCTCCGACAAGCCGCGCGATTCCGAGTCTGCAGCCGTACGGCTAGCGCTGACCGTCTCAATCCCCATAACAGGAACGATGCTGATGGCCGAAGTGCAGAACGGGGCACTTTTGGCGCTGCGTGAGGCGATAGGCCCGCTATTGTATGATCTTGAGAACGAAATCCGCAAGACGCGTCTGGGCCTTTAGGCCTGCTCATACGTGGTGCTCCTCTAGATGTGAGCTTTCGGCTTTTTCTTATGGCCGGACTCGGCTTCGATAAACGCGCAGCGCGAATAATACGCCTGGCTTGAGACTGCGACGCGCCCTCATCGGTGCGAGAAAGACGTCCCTTGCCGTTCAACACAGATTCATTTGCCGGTGAAAACGGCCGGGCCCTCGCCCAACCCGGCCTCGATGGTCGGCGACAGCCGTTCGATCACGCTGAAGGTTCAGGCGGAAAGCGGCATGGCGTTGTCCAATGAGGCCGTGAGCATCGGCCTCATCGTCACCGAACTCGTCATCAACGCCCTCAAGCATGCCTTTGTCGGCAACAGAACCTCCGGCGAGATTGTCATCCGCTATGATGTGGCCGAGCCAAGCTAGCGGCTCAGCGTTTCCGACAACGGGATCGGCAAAGCCACAGGCAAGTCGGAAAGCACGACACCCGGTTTGGGCACGAGCATCGTCGAGGCGCTCGCCAAACAGCTCGATGGTCATGTCGCTATCACGGGAACGCCGCCCCATGGCCCGACGGTGTCGATCACCCATGGATCGTTCGACTCGGAACTGCCCAAGGCGGCGCAATCTCTGCTGTTCGGCGGAGCCAAAGCGGCATCGATCTTCGCATCGCCCACCATCAGATATATTTTTTAAAAGCTAATGCTCGCACCGCGGCGAATTCGCCTGTCGGTAGCAGGCGTGGAGTGCGCGTGTTAGGTAGCGGTGCGGTCGTCTTTCCCGAGGCGCTGCTCACACTTATTCCATCGTTAAGAGCGTGCGGGCCCCTGACTGACGAATGCATTAGATGCCGACGATTACCTATTCCATTTCTCATGAAGAAAAACTCGTCTTCATCCAGGTCCAGCGTGAGGCTGTGCCTGGGGATGTCCAGAACGCGCTCTTGGCGATCAGGGCAGCCGGCGCGTTGCCGTACCGCAAACTGATCGATCTGACTTTCGCGCCACTGACCCTTGGTCTTCCGGGCATCCGGGCGGTCAGGGCCCTCAATGAGGATGCCGGTGGCGCCGGAAGGAAGGCGCTCCGTGGGCCACTCGCCATCGTTGTGGCCTCGGAACTGGCCGGGGAAATGGTCGAATTGTTCCACGAGCCGGTGCGGCTGGATCGCCCCTTCCGCGTTTTCCGCGATCTCGACGAGGCGCGGCGATGGCTCGACGAGATCGCCGCACCGGAGACCATACAAGCGGAAATCCTCCTGTCATAGCCGCCACGGAACAAACCGTCGGATGTGGCGTTTACGACTAGTACAACGGCCATGCGATCAAAGCCTGGATGAGCCCGGCACTCGCACCGCTTGTGTTGGGGAGTTCACGTCATGCTCGGCACGATTCTGATCATCATCCTGGTGCTGTTCCTGATTGGCGCCTTGCCGACATGGGGCCATAGCGCGAACTGGGGCTACTATCCCAGCGGCGGTCTGGGCCTCGTCCTCATTATCATCATCATCCTGCTGCTGATGGGACGCATATAGTCCCGCCTACTCCATTCGGATACTGGCGGCGCGCACCAGATCGCCGGTGCGCTGGTATTCGCCGCGCATGACGGCCGAGAAGGCTGCGGGCGAATTGCCGATCGTGTCGTAGCCGAGCTCGACCAGGCGGGCATGCAAGGCCGGAGCGCCAAGCGCCGTGACCGCCACCTCATTCAGTTTCACCACGATCGCCGGCGGCGTCTTTGCCGGCACCAGCAAAGCCGCCCAGGTGCCAAAGCTGAATCCGGGCAAACCGGACTCCGCCAGCGTGGGCACATCGGGCAACTGGGCGATGCGCTGCTCGCCGGTCGCGGCCAGCACCCGCAGCTTTTTCTCCGGCAGGAATTGCGCCACAGTCGACAGCGCGGTGAACATCAGCGGCACATGGCCCGCCAGCACCTCGTTCACCGCCGGCGTCACGCCGCGATAGGGAACGTGGTTCATCCTTATGTCGGCTGCGCGGGCGAACATCTCGGCCACGACATGCTGCGGGCTGCCGAAGCCGCCGGAGGCGTAGTCGATGCTGCCCGGCTTGGCCTTGGCGAGCGCGACCAGCTCGGCGACCGTCTTCGGCGGAAACGCCGGGTTGGCGACCAGCACCCATTTGATTCCGACGAGCTGGGTGACGGCCGCGAAATCCGCGAAAGGATCGTAGCCCGCGTCGGATTTCATGTTGGGCAGCATGGTGACGACGCTGTCGTTGATTGCCAGCACGGTGTAGCCGTCGGGCGCCGCGCGGGCGCCGGCGCGCATGCCGATCAGCCCGGCTGCCCCGGGCTCGTTCTCGACGAACACACGCTGGCCCAGGATCTCGCCCATCTTCTCGGCGACCAGACGCGCCACGACATCGACCGCGCTGCCCGCGGCGAGCGGGATCAGGAAGCGGATCGGGCGGTCGGGATAGGTCTGCGCCCGCGCGAATGCAGGGGCTGCAAGGGCGGCGACGAAGGCGCGTCGCGCAAGGGTCATGGCGTTTCCTCTCCATTTTTCCCGACGCTGCACCGATTTGGGCGAAGCGGCAATGGCCGGCGATTGACCGCCCGCGGCGGCGCGCTGAAAATCGTTTCCAACAAGAACCGTGGAGGAGATGCACTCATGTCCGGACTCGCGCGTTGGCTGTCGCTCTTTTTTTTACTGCTGCCGGTGGCTGCCGTGGCGCAGACACCGCCATCCGGCCAGAAATGGGTGGCGGTGTGGGCCGCCTCCGCGCACGGTCCCTACCCCGTCGGCAATCCGACGGCGCAGCCGGAACTGAAATTCGCCTTTCCCTCGGCCGATATCGGTGCGAGCGACCAGAGTTTCCGGATGATCGTTCGGCCCGATATGTGGGGCCCGCGATTCCGGCTGCGCTTCTCCAACGCCTTCGGCACGCAGCCCGTGACTTTCGATGGCGTGTATCTCGGCATAGAAGCCAATGCCGGAGCGCTGGTGCGCGGCACCAACCGGCCGGTGACCTTCAGCGGCAAAAAGTCGATCATCGTCGAGCCGGGCAAGATGGCCTACAGCGATCCCGTAAGCCTCGACGTCATCGTCAAGGCGACCGACGCG
>WNFR01005070.1_pt1 | contig 13487 bp, 19 predicted proteins | sample 5400221 | NCBI WGS metagenome assembly WNFR01 (sample SAMN13153357, study PRJNA577476) | soil metagenome | isolation source: 40 cm soil under Madrone tree | place: USA:California | collected 2016-06-14
TCGCGTCATCATTGCGTACCACGATCAGCTTCTTCTGCAGTTCCTTCACCGCATCGATGATGTAGATTGGGTCAAGGTCACTTGGCTTGCGCCTGTCGATGTGGAATATTTGCATGGCGTTTTGCACCACGCGTTGCAAATTAACGGGGAGGTAATGAGGGATGTTGGCTGGTGTTCGAGGGAAAATGAACTTGCGGAGGATTCTCCGATCTTCGACTAATTGAGCATATTCTTCGTCTAGCCGAGCTTGAAGCTCCAGAGAACTGTCGTCGATGCCGACCTGCAGTACACCCGGAAGGAATCCGCCAGCCGGATCAGTGACGTCAACGCGATAATTATGTTCGAACTCCGGATCACTGAGGTGGAAAGTTTCAATATGCTGCCGCTCGATGAACGCGCCATCCATCCCATCTTCCCCGTAGATAAACTGTAGCAAGTCTCCGAGAGAATTTCGAACCGTGCCATCATAATTCACCATCACGTCCTCCAGCGCTTTCACCAAGCGACGTTGGATGTAGCCAGTCTCGGCGGTTTTGACAGCAGTGTCGATTAAACCTTCCCGTCCAGCCATGGCGTGGAAGAAGAACTCTTGAGGAGTGAGACCCCGAAGATACGAGTTCTCGACGAAACCGCGTGCCTCGGGGCTGAAATCGTCTTTAGTGAAATGGGGGAGTGTTCGATGCTTGAAACCGAACGGTATACGTCGGCCCTCTACCGACTGCTGACCCACGCAGACGGACATTTGCGAGATGTTAATGAAGGAGCCCTTCGAACCGGCGACCACCATTTGCTTGACGTTATTGTCATCCTTCAAATGAGTTTGAGCATGTCGACCGGAATCGTCTCGGGCTTTGTTGAGCTCGAATTCGACACTGCTCTCAAATGATTCGCGAATTGTCATGCCGGGTGATGGTTTCAACTCGTCTTTCTGCGCCTGCTGGATGAGCTTGCGAACTTTTTCCTTCTGCTCGGAGATTTTTGTATTGACGAAAGTCATGGTTTCCTTGTCCGCAATTGTATCCCCGATTCCGATGCTGAAGCCGTTGTGGAAAAGCCAAAAGTTGACAATACACTGCAAACCAGTGAAGAGTGTGCGCGTCGCTTCCGGACCCTTTTCGCGAAAGACGACATGAACCAATCCGCCTTGCGAAGCACCAACGGTCTTCTTCTCTACAACACCGAAAATTATTTCGCCGTTCTCAACAAGCATGCCATCGTCAGACACCGGATTGGGGGATGGTTTGTCTGGAGCTCGGAAGATATTGATACCCCGTGGGATGGTCAAACTGAGAATTTGTTTGCCTGTCCAAAGAGGCTTAGGCTTGATGATGGCGGGAATCGGGACAGTCCCATCCCACTCCGGAACCCAAAGTAAGATGTTTTGTACTTGGTTCCAGTCCAAGAAACAATCTCGAAGAGTGAACTTGCGAATTCCGCAAAGGGTATCTTGTACGATGCCCATGACCGGCTTATTGGCTTGCGGAGATATGATCTGTTATGTGCATTAGAGGAGTACCGCTTGGGAGGCGTCGGAACTCACTTGTCTCGGGACCCATGCAATTTGACTCAACTCCGCGCGAGTCTCCTCGCTTTGAGGAATGCTGGTGAAACCGTGAGACAATCGTGGTGCCTATGGTTCCTGCGGACGTACTGCATGTTCATTTCGTCACCATCAAAGTCCGCGTTATATGGCGGTGTTCTATATCAAGGTCACTAGCAGCGGGGGCTTCTGCTTACGATCACACTCACACAGACAAATTTAGGCGGAAAGCTGGGAAGAAATCATAAGGCCTTAGTGATGGAAATGATAGAAAGACACTCACTGCAATAAGGCATTAGGCGTACTCGATGGCACATCATACTCATTTTGTGTAGGGATGGCTGACGGTTGAACAAAACAAAACTACGAACGATTAAGAATCACGTTATTAGTAAGAAAAATGGCTACGACTTACTCGCCATCCTTTAAGTGGCGCTCCACAATCCACCCATACTGTAAAAACGCGTCCGCTTGCTTATTTCGACGGAGGTCGATGCGGTCGCCAGTGTCTCGGACTACATATCGTGCTCCTGGGTACGCATTTGGTCCTCTCCGGACAAGCTCCTGGAGATATGCAATATTATATGGTGTGACTGGATTTACGCTCGTCAGGATAGACATAAAAGAGGGTTGTGACCAGTACTCACCCCTCTCAGGATAAGTCAGGGTCATCGCAATCGACCTTGGCACACCGACTTCGTCTAATTCCAAATTCGGATCTCCTGTGATAACGGTCCGAGCAGAGAAGTCGACACGCTTTCCCATTAGATTGCCACGAAGACGACCCTCCTTTCCCTTCAGGCGTGCGCGAATAGCTTTTACGGGACGACCTGATTTCTGCAATGCCTGAGGAATACCCGCGATATCATTGTCCATGTACGTTGCAACGTGGAACTGGGCTCGGTTCAACGGTGATGGTCAATGTGATACAAGAAATCCTACAAACCTGAAGGAGTTGCTCATATTCTGTCACAATATGAGCGGGAGAACCCTCTTGCTCGCTCTTGCGCACATTAGTAGAGGCCTTTATGATCTCACCAAGCTTGTAAGTGAGATCGTCCTCGCTTCGCATGGTACCGCCGTCGACGGCAATACTGGGCCGAACAGGCGGAGGGGGTACGGGAAGAACGGTCAAAACCATCCATTCAGGACGGGCGTATTCATCAGAAAGTCCAAGTAAGTGCAAGTCAGATTCGGAGATCTTCATCAAGGTGGTATAGACTTCCGAGGGCGTGAATAATCGTTTATCTTGATGGACGGTTTTAATGTCCTAGAAGGCCAATTAGCACACGGCAAAGGTCAGCGTGCCTACCACAAACCTCGTCTTCGTCCTTGGGTTTCTTATACTGTAAAAACAATTTCAAACCCTCTTTGCGGATCTGAGGCTGAAGATGTCCGCATCCACCGTGGCCTTTCTTTGGCTCATCACCATCAAGGTCGCCCTCGTCCCTCTGCTCGTCGGCTTCACAGACCATCTTACTTTTGCAGTGGTTCCAAACGATGGCCATCCGAGTCTTCAGATCCGGAACATGTCGGATCTTATCGGCGAAGTTGGGGTCCGACTTACAGCACACAACAAAAAATCGGGGAGAGAAATGAGAGTGTTAGCCTGAATGCAGACGGGACGACCAAACACCCTAGAACACCACAAGAGACCAAATACATGACATGAAGAGCGATCAAGTGGCATGCCGGGCAAACGTCGCTCAACTGCGTCACAGCGAGGACCGCCCAGCCGTCCAACACAACAGTGGCGCATTCGGGAATGGGCCACTGTATGTGGGCACGTTTGCACTCCTTGCTCGGCCCCCATTTCACCACACAACTGCGTGTCCAACCAGACCGGGCGGTGAAAGGGCCAACGCGGCGATCAAGCGATCGAAAACGCGCGCCAGCCGCGCCACGGGTGGAAGAACGCCACGATTGTCGAGGAACGAACGCAGTGTGGGCTTGGGGTTCTCCACCATAGGCGGAGAGAGCCCCCAGAAAATTTGGGTGGTGGGGTGCGAAGCAAGTAGAAGCAAAGAACACGCCACTCACGATATCAGCTTTCAACTTTCCACAATTTACACATATACTCTCCAGGATCTTCTTCACCTTTACGATAAACCCTTTCCACAAAGATTGGAATGACCGCTGACAACGTCAAAATGTGACACGCACCTGGATGGAAAACCGGCCTAGCCAACTCAATATGACCAAAATGTCCTGGGCATTCGGACATGGACTCTCCACAAGTCTGACATTTGAAGTTCCGATCAATTGTGCCCATACGGGGGTCCATCAGACCGCCAAGTTTAGGTCTGTGGCCAGTCTCATCCATAACTTCTGGATGTTCGACCTTGACGACGGAGTAGGCTTTCTAAAGAAGTACCAGGGAAATTTGAGCGAAACCTGAAGGGAGTGAAAGTGCTCACAATCTCCTCTGGTGACAAAATCCCAAACTGAACCTCCTTCACTTTGCGAATGGGGGCAGAAGAGTGCGCAAATTGGTGACCAAGCATGGCTAAGAAATAGGGGGTAGGAAGAAATGATTGTGATAAGGGTTACGCAAAAGGTTGACCGAGACACCAGAGGGTCGAATTCGAGTGATTATTAGTGGGAGGAAGTACTGTGGATCTAGAGAGACAACAAGCCCAAGTCCAGAAACTTTTTGTGTGGTTTTGAATAAACGAAAGAGGGCACAAAGTTGACGGGGCAATGCACCGTTCACCGCAGAACGGATGAGAGCGGTGGGGCAAAAACCAAAGACAAAGTCTGGTATGTGCCTTTGTTGCGTTCTACAACCTGACGTTGAGTGTCGAGGAGTAGAGAGGACGGCTCGACCGACAACAAGGTGACGGCAAGATGGTTGTTCAAGGAAAACAAGCGGTGACGAGGCCACTTGAGACTCCGCCCGAACTCATTCCGCGCGCCATGACCGGTACCGCACAACTGACCACCGCATGAGTCGATTTGACTAGCAAATTCATTTACTCACAGTGTTTAATCCACTTTATTTCCTGCAGTACCCACGCAAGCATAGCAGCCTAGCACAGACTTTCGACTTAGTTCAATCCTTTGGGCTGTTTGGCCTGGTCGGGATGTAAAATTTACGGGTCCGGCAAGTGGGACTAAAGAGAGTCAAATAACTCACTTTTTTGATATACCGTTAGTTACCGTAATAATTTTTTGGTTGGTGAAGAAACACTGGTCATGTGGTATGATTCCTTATTGGATTAATTATGTAATTGACATATCGGAGTGCGAATCACGGGACGGTTCCTCGCAGCAGTTGCGTCTGCTCCTGGCAAAAACGTCCGAGATATTGGATTACCGACTCTTTCTCTTTCATCTATCATGTCCACGTTGACCAGTTGGTTATGGGGAACAAGCCAATTAGATGAAGCTATTGGTATGATAGTAATTCTGCGCCTGCCTCACTGTGCTTGGAATATGACAGACACTTACAGACAAGGCCACCTCAGAGCTCCTTCCAGCTGGCTCCGAAGACATCGCTCTAAACCTCGAAATATGCGACCAAATAAGGTCTAAGAGTGCCCAGCCAAAAGAAGCGATGCGCGCATTGAAACGTAGATTGAACCACAAGAACCCCAATGTGCAGCTCCTTGCATTAAATGTGCGCACTTGCCAGGATTCCAAGAATCATTCATTCACAATTATCCCGTTTAGTTGACTGATGTATGCGTCAAGAACGGTGGAGACCACTTTCTTGTCGAGATCGCCTCCAGAGAATTTACGGACAATCTTGTGTCCATACTCAAGACACCCTCGCTGCACCGCGACGTCAAAGGCAAGATTCTTCGATGCGTCCAAACATGGGCCATCTCGTTTAAGGGGAAATACCATCTCAATTACGTTGAGCAAGTTTACCGGACATTGAAAGCTGAAGGCAAGTTATGACAGTATCGGGGACATATGGTGGCTAGATCCAACGACATTTTAGGTTTTAATTTTCCCCCAGAAGATCTCGCCGTCGCGGGCTCGGCCCTTGTCGACACGCAAACTGCCCCGGAGTGGATAGATTCGGATGTTTGTCTTCGGTGTCGGGATCCTTTCTCGTTCACTAACCGAAAACATCACTGTCGTAATTGTGGGCGCGTATTCGACCAAAAGTGCTCTTCGAAGACCCTTCCCCTTCCTCACTTCGGTATCACGCAGGAGGTGAGAGTTTGCGACTCATGTCACAAGGATCTTACTCGCCACAAGGATAAAGTGTAAGCGCTCACCTCCGCTGTCAACCGCCTTGCTTACCTCCCCCAACTTCCAAATAGTAAACATAGACGATCGTCGCACGGCCCAGCCCATCCCGGTCATCGCCATGTGCGTGATATTGTAGACGCAGATCTTCAGCATGCGATACAATTATCACTAGAAGAAGCCAACACACATGGTCAGCATCAGCGTCCGGGTTATGTGCCGTACCAGCCAGACTCTTGGCAACAGTCTGAGCCTCCCTTGGTTGAGCATAGTTTGCGACGGTCTACCCAGGCTGAGGAGGGTGAAGATGACCCCGACCTCAGGGCTGCTATCGAAGCTAGCCTCAGTGAAGCCAATGGCCCGAAGCCAAGCGCGCCAACAGGTCTCGAGACTCCGAGAGCCAGACAAACTTCGCTTTCCGATCCTTCCGTAGCGCCACAGGGACCTTCTGTACCGGCCCTTCCAAATTACGATCTCGCGACATCAGAGGAGGACACCATCATCACATTCAGCCAGACGATTGAGCAGGCACACGGACACGGCAACGGGAATTTGTCGCGATTGCCGGAAGTGACGCAACTTTTCGATAATGCGAACAATCTGAGACCAAAGCTTGCGAGAAGTCTGGACGATACTGGTCGTAGAGAAGGCGCGCATATTCTGTTTTATTCCTTTTTAGTTTACTGACCCGAATACCCTCTGAACAGAGCTGCTCACTGATATGAATAACAAACTTGCGCAGGCGGTCAAGTTATATGACAATATCTTGACACAGCAAGTCTCGCGACCCACTTGGCGCCAGCAGACCACGTCGCCTGCTGTGCATCCTTACAACCAATGGGACCACGAGCAATCTCCAGTTTCAGTTGAGCCACCCCACTCTCCTGCAACTCAACGGTGGCAGCAATCAGCTTCCGTCTACGCGCCTTCGCAAGCCTACCAGGCTCCCGCTGGTGCCGATACACCTTATCCTCCATCCACTCACTCGCCTCAGCAAGCCTGGACTCAGCCAATGCCATTCTACGTGTCTCTTGATGCCAATCCTTCTCCCGCCGTTACTGCATCTCAAGTGAGCCCACAGTACCAGTCAGGCCCTGCACCACAGTCTCCTGTCTCCCAGCAATATCAGTACGCACACCCAACACAGTCTGTCTCGATCCAGCCACCTATCCCACAAACGCATACACTGACACATGTGGTTGGACGTGCGCAGCAACATGCAGCTCCAGTGTCCGTACAGTCCCCGACGGCACAACAGATATCTTCGCCTCCACCGGTGCACCAGCAGCCACCGTCGCGTCACAGCACCCTTTCGCATGCAGTGCATGTGCCATCAACGATCTCGCAACAGCAGTATGCTCATGCACCTACCCCTGCGCCCGCTCTTCCGAATTTCCCATCTGTGCCAACGGCGCCACCGACTATTCCATACGGCTCTTACGAGAGTGCATCGTCTGCGGTGGAACAGCCGAAGAAAGAGGCGCTGTTGATTGAGTTGTAAGATTCTAGGGTGGTAGTCTGCAGTTCTACGGATTGTTCTTCTACGGTTGTTGCTAATTGTTGTCTTTTTTATGTGTCGCATTTATTGGGCGCAATAAGTACACTTTATAAATCCATGTCCTGTTACTGTACCAAAACGAAATACTACAGTGTAGTGGCGGAAGATGATCGGTCCACACCGGACCGGGTCTCGATTTGCACCTTTTCACCTGGACTCGGATTTGACCCGACCTGACATCGACCACGATGACACATGACACCGACGTACTTGAGCCGGAACCCACGCGACAGGGCGGATTGGTTCGTAAAGACATGGTGTGTTGTCCTTTTCGTGTTGTCTTTTTCGTTTGTAAACTCGTCACTGATCTTGTCATTAGCAACACACCTTTCGCAAACCGGAAAATCTTGACCCTCCTACGCCGCGGGTATCCACTCTTGGTCTTGATCGCTTGGCCTCTGAAAAGCGTGCCGCTTCTGCACAGAGCGGAGGTGATGCGAAGCGGACACGCCTCGATAGTCAGGGAGCACAATTCAAAGGTGAGCACCCCCTTGCTTTCCTCGTAATCGTTGTTCCGACAACAACCCCCAAAGTCCCCTCTCTTCCGGCGTCTCGTATGAGTAATGTGCGTCAGCGTGCCGAGGAAACCCCTTCCCATCCTGGTGGCCTTTCCGTAGAGGGCCGCAGCCGACTCGAGGAGTATAGACGAAAGCGGGAACACCAACGAGGTGCGTTTAGTCCAATGTCCTTCTAATTTCTTTCTTATTAGTTCCAGAGGGTATCACCGCACACCAAGACAAGAAGGATGACCGCCCACGCGGCTTGGATGACTTCCAGCGCCGTCTAAATCGCGACCGCCAGCACGACAGAAGTTCAGGACAGGGTGAACGTCCACACGGGTGGGAAGTGACCCCACGGTCCGAACGGTCATTTCGCGATGATGCGCCAAGTTTGCGCGTTCCAAACGTCAGATGGGATGCCACACCGCGGGACCGGCGTGATGGCGATGGTGGCGGGTGGGGTGGTGCGGTCTCTCGTGGGTGGGACGCGCCTACTCCAAGAGCATCGCGCGGTGCCAGTCCTGATGAAGGAAATATTGAGCTAGACATGCGAGAATGGGAAGAAGAACAGGTGCGCCTCGACCGGGACTGGTATATGGGCGCCGAAGAAGGTGGTTTGATGGGCGGCGAGGATCATAATCCACTCGCACAATATGAAGACCTCACCATAGTCAAGCCGGCGGAAATAGCGAAGAGGCCAGCGGTACGTCCACACTCGATGGTTGCGTTTCAGAAGCGATTAACAGTGGCTTAGAAAATATCCGCTAAGCAAGCCCAATACGTTTGTGTCTTTTTTCATCTCCTTTCCATGAACGTAATCCTATTTGCATCTAGAACGCGGACAACGACCTTTGGGAAGCTAATCGCATGGTCACCTCTGGTGTTGCAACCCGCAAAGGGGTCGATCTGGATTTCGAAGATGAATCGCAGTCAGCCGTGCATGTGATGGTACACAACCTCAAACCGCCATTCCTCGATGGCCGTACTGTGTTCACCAAGCAACTCGACCCGATAAATCCAATCCGCGACCTAACTAGCGATATGGCTGTATTTGCTAAGAAAGGCTCCGCGCTTGTGAAGGAGAAGCGAGAGCAGGCGGAACGAGCAAAAGCTGCGGCAAAATTGGCTGCGTTGGGAGGTACTGCATTGGGTAATATCTTGGGTGTTAAGGACGAGGAAGCAGAAGCCGAAGGTGCGTGATACTGCCCCTCGTCATCTTGTTTTCGAACCGGAAGCTCACGAAGTTGTATATGGGATTGGCATTCACTTATAGCGGCAGCCGAGGCACAAGCGAAAAATGGGACAAAAGAAGACTACAAAGGCGACTCCAAGTTTGCCAGCCATTTGAAATCATCCGCAGGTGTGAGTTCCTTTGCAAGAAGCCGGACACTTCGCGAACAGCGAGAATTTCTTCCGGCTTTTGCTTGTCGCGAAGATATCCTCCGAACAATTCGCGACAACCAAGGTGTCATCTACTCTATTTCATCCCACATCCTGACTGACGATCCTGTCTTTATAGTTGTGATTGTGATCGGTGAGACTGGGTCAGGGAAGACGACGCAGCTCGCGCAATTTCTGTATGAAGATGGGTACTGTAGTCACGGTATAATTGGTTGCACGCAGCCCCGACGCGTGGCCGCCATGTCCGTCGCGAAGCGTGTCAGCGAGGAGATGGCGTGCAAGCTCGGCGGACTGGTGGGTTACGCGATCCGCTTTGAGGACTGCACGTCAGCAGAGACGAAGATCAAATGTGAGTCGATGAGATCAAAAGGTGCGACCGAGCCTAGCTGACGTTGTTCGTACACTAGATATGACTGATGGCGTTTTATTAAGAGAGTCGTTGAATGAGGGCGATCTGGATCGATATAGCGTCATTATATTGGACGAGGCGCATGAGCGGTCCCTCAGTACAGATGTTCTAATGGGCCTCCTACGAAAAGGTGCGTCGATTTGCTGCTCTCTGACGTCGAGCTCTAAATAATCGCATCTGCATTTGTAGTCCTTTTGCGCCGACGTGATCTAAAACTTATCGTCACGTCTGCTACCATGAATGCTGAGAAGGTGGGGTCCTTAGGTCCGGATTTACACGTTGTCGAAGGCTCACACTTGGGTAGTTTTCCGGATTCTATGGATCTGCGCCTTGTTTCACGATCCCCGGCCGCACCTTCCCTGTTGAGACTTTCCACTCCAAGTCACCTTGTGAGGACTACGTGGACGGTGCTGTTAAGCAGGTCCTCCAAATCCATCTCTCTCTTCCTTCCGGAGATATACTCGTATTCATGACAGGGCAAGAAGATATCGAGATTACCTGCCAGGTCATACAAGGTGGGAACCGAAAAAACGGGTTGTTATCAAAGCTTACAACCTCTTAGAACGCTTGTCGCAGTTGGACGACCCTGCACCGCTAGCCGTTCTTCCTATTTATTCTCAAATGCCTGCTGATTTGCAGGCGAAAATTTTTGAGCCAACAGCAGACGGTCGACGTAAAGTCATTGTCGCCACCAATATTGCTGAGACATCTCTAACGGGTATGTGGACTTTTCTTTATATTCTAGGGCCGTATTTACAGAAACTTTGCAGTCGATGGTATCCTCTTTGTCGTTGATTCGGGGTATTCTAAGCTCAAAGTATACAACCCGAAGGTGGGCATGGATGCCTTGCAAATTACACCTATCTCCCAGGCAAACGCGAACCAGCGGACTGGTCGTGCAGGCCGTACAGGCAGCGGCTACTGCTACCGGTTGTACACGGAGATGGCCTATCGCAACGAATTGTTTGAAAATACGATCCCGGAGATCCAGCGTACCAATCTCGCAAACACTGTGCTTCTGCTCAAATCACTTGGCGTGAAGAATTTGCTGGAATTTGACTTCATGGATCCACCTCCGCAGGTAAGCCAGTCCGCCCGACAAAGGTACATAACGTGAATGCTAAATGCTCTGTTCTGCAGGCGAACATCTTAAATTCAATGTACCAGCTATGGGTCCTCGGAGCCCTGGATAACGTTGGTGACCTAACACCAGCCGGACGAAAGATGTCAGAATTCCCCATGGAGCCGTCCATGGCCAAGATGCTCATCACATCTGTCGATTACAAGTGCTCCGCCGAGATGCTTACAATCGTATCGATGTTGTCAGTGCCCAGCGTTTTTTATCGCCCCAAAGAGCGGATGGAAGAGGCAGACGCGGCGAGAGACAAGTTCAATGTTCCTGAGAGCGACCATCTGACTTTACTGAACGTTTTTAACCAATGGAAGAGCCATGGGTATGTACACGAGAACAGAAGTAACCATGTCGCGATGAGTACTGATGATGCCTGTGCTAGGTACCGGGACGAGTGGGGGATGCGCCATTTCTTACATCCAAAACTGCTCCGTAAGGCGCGTGAAGTGAGAGTGCAGCTCGAGGATATCATGAAATTCCAAAAAATGGAGATTATTTCAGTGGGAACCGACTTTGACATCATACGGTGCGTTGCTATCGTTATTATTTTCTAACCCCGAATGTTGAGTGGGTTTGCAGAAAAGCGATTTGCGCAGGGTATTTTCACCAGGCGGCTAGAGTGAAGGGTATCGGCGAGTTTGTGAACATCCGTTCTGGTCTGCCGACGCATCTACATCCTACAAGCGCACTGTCGGGGCTTGGATGTACGTCACACAACCGAGTATTAACGCTTAATTTTAACTGACTGCTTGACGTATTAGATACTCCATCATATGTTATCTACCATGAACTCATTCTCACGTCAAAGGAATACATGACACAGGTGACGGCGGTAGATCCCTACTGGCTTGGTACTGTCCCTGTACTTTTTGTTTGTCAGCTAGCAGCCACTGACACTTGTTACAGCCGAGCTAGGTTCTGTGTTCTACTCCGTGCGCGAGAAGAACTTTGACGACCGTGGTGCGCGGCGGCAATCTGATCGTGAATTCTCTAAGCGGGCACAGTTAGAGACGGAGATGGCGAAGCAGCGCGAAGAGTAAGTTAATTCCCGCCTTCTCATTGGAGGTTCGTTAAATATAATTACATTTACACCATAGATCCGCGAGGAGAGCAGAGGAGGACGCCCTCGTTGCCAAGGTGGCTGGTGCGTCCTTATCGCGGATAGCAGTGCCCGGGACACCACGCCATGTTGGTATTGGATCTGGGTCGAGAGTCACGGCTACGCCCAGGAAACGTCCAGGAGGTATTTAGAATTGATGAGCAGTACTTTGTCTGTCCACAGCACACTATTAGATGTATTTTGTGACATGCTTTCCGTACGATACACTACACCCTGTTATCACTACATGGACTCTCTTTGTTTGCTGAATTGCCCCGAATGCAAAGTCTACAACCTGCGTTCTTGAAGTAACGGATATTCAGGATCGTATCGATATATCATCATTCGGCCTTGGAGGTCCCAAGGGTTGAACGTTGAAAGGCGAAGTCAATCGGTTACGTGATATATGACTGTGGGTTCGGTCAAAGGGCGGTAAGTGTAAACCAACGAGATGATGGCACGCCCACCTGTTCAGAGTAGGATCCCGCATCGCCCTCACCGGCGACTTGTAAGCCAACGCTCCGGATGAGTCGCCAAGGAATCATAACTTGGCCAACGTATCGCCCGGCCGGATTTGCGTCTGCGCTGAGACGAAATTCCTCCGTGTTCAGGAGGAGAATGTTGAGGCTTTTGTCCGTACCGACGAATGTGCCGATGAAAGCACGATTGTCGTCTATGATGATACGAAGGGTTCCACGGAGCATGCTCCGGAGGTTCTGTATCGCTATCGCCTCAGTGTCTCGCATGAGGACAAATTGACCCTGAAACCGGAAAGAGCGCCGCGAACGCATGAACCCGTTCGAGAGCCACCCGGCCTTGAGCATGCAAGGCCAATATTCGTCCTCGAATACTCACAAGTACTCCGTCATCCTCCCCACCTACAACGAACGCAAGAACCTCCCCATCATCGTATGGCTTATCGCTAAGGTGTTTACTGAAAAGTGCGCGCTGCCGTTCCGTTCGCATCGAACAGACGTCTTACGTTCCTTTCCCTTTTTCTCACTTTCTCCCTCTTCATATTTGGTTGCAAATCTTTATTAATTCTCGTCGGTGGAAGAATACAGTGGGCTCACATGGGAAGTGATTGTCGTCGATGACAACAGCCCAGATGGCACGCAAGACGTCGCGAAGGAGTTGGCCGCTACCTACGGCGAGGATAAGATCGTCCTGAAACCACGCGCTGGCAAGCTGGGACTCGGGTGAGTGAACACCGTCCACCACCACCTTGTAGGACTCTCAACGCCGAGCGCAGGACCGCATATATCCATGGCCTCAACTTCTGCACGGGTGACTTCGTGATCATCATGGACGCCGACTTTTCTCATCATGTACGTTGTCCTCGTTGCTTACCACGTCAGTCGTGTCATATGAACCCAACCTTCTCTACCCAAGCCAAAGTTTATTCCTCAGTTCATCCGGTCAGTTTACCCCCCATCACCCCTTTCGCGAAGACTGACCAAGACACGTCTTTAGCCTACAACAAGCACATAACCTTGACATTGTCACAGGCACGCGGTATCGCACGTCGTCCCACCCTCCCATGTCTGGCACGGCGCCAGGGGGGGTCCACGGCTGGGACCTCAAGCGCAAGTTCGTCTCGCGCGGAGCCAACTTCCTCGCGGATACCGTTCTCAACCCCGGCGTCAGC
>WNFR01005071.1_pt1 | contig 13487 bp, 10 predicted proteins | sample 5400221 | NCBI WGS metagenome assembly WNFR01 (sample SAMN13153357, study PRJNA577476) | soil metagenome | isolation source: 40 cm soil under Madrone tree | place: USA:California | collected 2016-06-14
AAGAACCAGCTCGCGATCGTCCACGCGGCAGGCTCACCCGATCCGACGCGCTCGCATTTCGATGCGCAGGATTTCATGGAATCAGGCACGCCCGGCTTGAAATCGACGGAAGACGGCTGGCTCAATCGCGCGCTCGAAAGCGTTCCGGAGGAAAATGCTTCGCCGTTCCGGGCCGTGGCGATGGGGCCGAATCTTCCGCGCATGCTGCACGGCAGCGCACCGGCCATCGCATTGCCGGATCTGAAGCAATTCAAAGTGATGGCGCAAGCGCCGGGAACCGGCCAAATCGTCGAAGGGGGCTTTGAAGCCATGTACGCGCAGACCGTGGATCACGCGCTGCACGGCACGGGCACGGAGACGTTTGAAGCGATCGATCTTCTGCGCAAAGCCGACCCCGCGAAGTATCAGCCGGAAAACGGCGCGCAATATCCAACGAGCCGCCTGGGACAGAGCTTGCAGCAGATCGGCCAGCTTCTCAGATCCAACATCGGCGTGGAAATTCTGTTTGTCGATTGCGGCGGCTGGGACAGTCACGTCAACGAAGGCGGCGTGGAAGGCCAACTTTCCAATTTGCTGAAAGATTTGGGTTCCGGCCTGGCGGCGTTTCACCAGGACATGGCCGACCGCATGCAGGACGTCGTCGTTGTGACCATGAGCGAATTCGGCCGCACAGCGAAAGAAAACGGCAACCGCGGCACGGACCACGGCCACGCGAACTGCATGTTCCTGATGGGCGGCGACGTGAAGGGCGGCCAGGTCTACGGCAAGTGGCCCGGGCTGAATGATCACCAGCTCAACGAAGGACGCGACCTCGCGCTCACGACCGACTTCCGCTCCGTCATCGGCGAAGTTCTCTCCAAACACATTGGTGTGAAAGAACTGACGCCGGTCTTCCCCGGCTTCGACAACAATCCCCGCAAATTCCCGGGATTGATAAAGACTTAGGCCGAGACGAAAATTCTCCAGCGGGGGATGAAGTCTTCAAGAGTTTTTTCTCCCTCGCCATGCCCATTTGTGCTTTGACACTTCTGCCCGTCACGGGTAGTCTTGCGCCAGCGGTTGCCGGAGGCGCGGCTCCATGAGAACGACGCGGCGAGAATTCGCGAAGGGGATCACTGGCGCGGTGATGGCCGTCACATTTGCACGCGCTGGGGAACCAGGACGTCTTCCGATTGCGTTTTCAACTCTGGGCTGCCCTGCCTGGGATCTGCAAAAAATTCTGAACTTCGCGGGGGAGCACGGTTTCGCCGCCATCGAATTGCGCGGATTGCAAGGCAACCTCGACTTGCCCTCTCACCCGGCATTTGCGGCTGAACGCATCGCTCAGACGAAGCGCGATATTCTCTCTCGCAGTCTTCGGATCGCCTGCGTCAGCAGTTCCGCCAGCCTGCACGAGTCCGATCCTGAGAAGCGTTCCAAAATTCTGGCGGACGCCCGGCGATTCATCGACCTGGCTTCTACACTCGATGCGCCCTACGTGCGCGTGTTCGGTGACAGCCCTGACTCCGGGCATCCCGTCGTTCCGAGTGACGATTTGAAGGCGCGTGTTGCGGCTGGGTTGCGCGAATTGGGCGACTATGCGGGCCCGCGCAAAGTTACCGTGATCATCGAATCGCATGATGATTTTACCGCTTCGGCCTCGCTCGCTGACGTCCTGCATCGTGCCGATTCCAAATCGGTCGGACTCTTGTGGGATGCTCACCACACGTTTGCGGAATCAAGCGAGGACCCGAAATTCACGGTGCAGCAGCTCGGGCCGTGGATCCGGCACACGCACCTGAAGGACTCAGTGGGCCAAGCTGGTGATCGCAAGTACGTGTTGACTGGCCGCGGAAACGTTCCGATCAAGAAGCAAATCGATGCCTTGCGCTCCGTGGATTACAAGGGCTTCTACTGTTTCGAGTGGGAAAAGGTCTGGCACCCCGATCTGGAAGATCCCGAGATTGCCATTGCGGACTATGCCCGCGTCATCGCCAGTTTTCTTCGCTAGAAACCAGCTAGCAGACGAGCGGCGCGTAGTCGAGCAATTGTAGCAAGAGAGTAAGACCGTAAGACCTCGGCCCGCGACCTCGCGCGGAATACTGATTTCCGCTCGATCTCGGCGAACTCTTGACCCAAATACATCGGCGTGAAGGATCTAAAGCCGGTTTTCCGGGCTTCAACAGTAGTCCGCACAAATTCCCGCAGCCACTAACGAGTACGCCAGATTCTGCGGTAGAGCTTTGCGATGTCCTTTCCAAGGCCAATCAGCAGGGCAATGGACACAAATATGGGAAACAAGTACCAATATCGCCCGCTCATGAATTTTCTTCCGAGCCTTTCACTCCATTTCTCTGCGACATTCTCACGTCCCTCGTACTCAGGCCGGTGAACACGATGGATGTGGTGGCCCAGCTCGTGAAAGAGAACCTCTGATAGTTCCATGTCGCGAATGAATCCTACCCGTAGCCAGCCGCGACCCCACCGCCTCTCAAGATTGTCCACAAGAATTGTGATGTGCGCTGGCTCTCCCCGCCATTCCTGGCTGTAGTAGCCAAGAGCCTTGCCTAACGCGACGCGACGACGTCCCCACGTTTTGCGATCGCGCTCTTTGCGGGAGAGGGCAGAGACATTTGTGAGCACGATTGTATGCAGTCCACGTAGGAATTTTGGTGGAACATCCCGCAACATTCGGCGAACGGCCCTTTCCGCATCGAACGGCGGAGTGTAATTCTGGAAGGCCACAATTATCTCCGGGCCGGGATGCATCTCTTCAGCCATCCCTCACGTAATCCGGTGTGGGCCAGAGCGCATCACTCCCCTGCTTTCAATTCCCGAATCCAAATATTGCGGAAGCGAATCGGGTTGCTGTGATCCTGAAGAGCGAGCGGCAGTTTCTCGGGCTGCGGCGAATACGGAGGACGCGCCTTATGCGCCGTCGGGCCAGAGAGTTCGACGTTGTCCTGCACCAACACGCCGTTATGCAGCACGGTCACTCGGGCGGGGCGAAGGAATTTTCCAGCGCCGTCGAAGCGCGGGCCATGAAAAACGATGTCGTAACTCTGCCATTGGCCCGGAGGACGCGCGGCGTTGACCAGCGGCGGATACTGGCCGTAAACGGCGGCCGCTTGACCATCTGCATAGGTCTTGTTTTCGTAGGAATCCAGGACTTGAATTTCATACAGGCCCATCAGAAAAACACCACTGTTGCCGCGCCCTTGGCTTTCGCCCTTGGGCGGGACCGGCTCGGCAAATTCGACGTGTAACTGGCAATCGCCGAACGCCTCCCGCGTGTAGATGTAGCCGGTTTTCGGAACGGTCTCGAGATAGCCGCTCTCGACTCTCCATTTTGCGGAGCTGCCGTCCTTGTGTGCCCATTTCGAGAGGTCCTTGCCGTCAAAGAGCACGACGGCATCGGAGGGAGGACGCCCCGGCGAGTCCTGGGTGCTCGCTGTTCCCGGATCAACGATTGCAGGGAGCGGGCGATCGGGATCGTGAATTTTCCATTTCGGATCCACTTGCGCGCTGCAGAACGTTGAGAGGCATGACAGAAGAAGAATGCCGATCGAATGGAATAGAAGTTTTCTCATGGTTTCACCCCGTCTCGGAAGCGGTGGGATTCTACCGCAAATTGAAACAATAGAGGACCGGCTGGAGGCGGCCCCACTTTCGTTTTCTTCAATTTCTGACTTTAGACCGTCGACATGGATTCTCGAACAAGTCCTACGCGGCCGAACCCCGGATGCGCATGCCGTAGAACGAGCGGTAGACGAAGACAAAAGAGACGGCAAAGAAAGCGGCCGCGAGGACGTGCGTCAAGTTGGAGCCTTGGGTGGCGGTCATTTGGACGGCGAGTTCGACGGCGAGCAGGCCGAAGAGCGTCGTGAACTTGATCACGGGATTGAGCGCGACGGAAGAAGTGTCCTTGAAGGGATCGCCGACCGTGTCGCCGATGACGGTGGCGTCGTGGAGGGGCGTGCCCTTCTGCTTCATCTCGACTTCGACGATTTTCTTGGCGTTGTCCCACGCGCCGCCGGCGTTGGCCATGAAGATGGCTTGATACAAACCGAAGATGGCGATGGAGAAAAGATAGCCGATGAAGAAGAAAGGTTCGACGAAGGCGAAGGCCAGCGTGGCGAAGAAGACGGCGATGAAAATGTTCAGCATGCCCTTCTGCGCGTATTTCGTGCAAATCTCGACGACTTTCTTGCTGTCGGCAATGCTGGCCGCTGCGGCACTTTCCAGCTTGATGTTGGCTTTGATGAACTCAACGGCACGATAAGCGCCGGTGGTCACGGCCTGCGTCGAAGCGCCGGTGAACCAGTAGATCATGGCGCCGCCGGTGACCAGGCCGAGCACGAAAGGCGCGTGCAGGAGCGAGAGGTTGTTCACGTTTTCGGAGAGGCCTTTGGTGAGTGCCATGATGATGGAGAAAATCATCGTGGTAGCACCAACGACTGCCGTGCCGATGAGCACCGGCTTGGCGGTGGCTTTGAACGTGTTGCCCGCCCCATCATTGGCTTCGAGCATTTCCTTGGCGAGCTCGAAGTTGACGTTGATGTTGTAATCCTTCTTCAGCTGCTGCTTGATGCCGGGGATTTGCTCAATTAACGATAATTCGTAGACCGATTGCGCGTTGTCCGTCACCGGGCCGTAGGAATCCACGGCGATGGTGACCGGCCCCATGCCGAGGAAGCCAAAAGCGACCAACCCGAAGGCAAACACCGCCGGTGCGAGCATCTGTCTCTCGAGTCCCATGGTGCTGATCAGGTAGCCGGCGGACATCAGCAACACCATCGCCAGGCCGATGTAGTATGCAGAAAAGTTTCCGGCAACGAAGCCCGATAGAATCCCAAGCGATGCGCCGCCCTCTTCGGCGGAAGTGACCACTTCCTTGACGTGGCGGGACTCCGTCGAGGTAAAGACTTTGACCAGTTCCGGGATGAGCGCCCCTGCGAGCGTGCCGCACGAGATGATCGTCGCCAGCTTCCACCACTGCGAAGAGTCACCGCCAAGCGTCGGGATGATCTGCGAAGAGATCACGTACGTCAGGGCGATCGAAACGAAGGAGGTGATCCAGACCAGAGAAGTGAGTGGCGCCTCATAATTCATCTTGTCGGCGTTGCCGTATCTCGCTTTGGCGATGAAGCCGTTGATGAAGTAGGCGGCGGCGCTGGCGATGAGCATCACGATGCGCATCACAAAAATCCACACGAGCAACTGGATTTGCAAGGTCGGATTCTTGACCGCGAGCAAAATGAAAGTGATCAACGCGACGCCGGTCACGCCGTACGTTTCAAAGCCGTCGGCGCTGGGCCCCACGGAATCGCCGGCGTTGTCGCCGGTGCAGTCCGCGATGACGCCGGGGTTGCGCGCGTCATCTTCCTTGATCTTGAAGACGATCTTCATCAAGTCGGAGCCGATGTCGGCGATCTTGGTGAAAATGCCGCCAGCGATGCGCAGAGCAGCCGCGCCAAGCGATTCGCCAATCGCGAAGCCGATGAAGCACGGGCCCGCGTAGTCGCCCGGAACAAAAAGAAGAATGAACAGCATCATCAGCAGCTCGACGCTGATGAGCATCATGCCGATGCTCATGCCGGCCTCAAGCGGCGTGTGATAAATCGGATAGGGCTTGCCGCGCAGCGAAGCGAACGCTGTACGCGAGTTCGCGAAAGTGTTCACGCGAATGCCGAACCACGCGACGCCGTAACTGCCGGCGATGCCAACCAGACTGAAGACGAGAATGATGGGAAGAGTGACTGCCGTCGGATGGACGGGAGCCAGCCAGCCGAAGTAGAGCACGATCACGACGGCGATAAAAATCCACAAGACCATAAGGAACTTGCCCTGGGTAATCAGATAAGTTTTGCAGGTCTCGTAAATGAGCTCCGAGATGTCGCGCATGGATTTGTGGACGGGCAGATTTTTCAGCCGCGTGTAAATCACCAGGCCGAAAATCAACCCGAACACGCAAATGACGATTCCGAAAAGCAGGAGCTTGTGGCCGTCAACCCCGAGGAAGGTGACCTGAGAGAGGTCCGGGAGCTTCAGGCCAGCCTCTCCGCCGGCTTCTTGAGCGAGGGACGAAGCCGCGGTGAGCAGCGTTAAGACGGCGCCAGCTAGGCCAAACTTGGTGAGTCTACAGCCGAGAGACCAGGCATTTGCAAGCCAGGTGCGCATTCGCAATCCTCCGTGCATCAGTTGTTTGTGGAGCAAGAATTTCCCCGGTGAGTCCATTCCGGCACACTCTCTCGACCGAGCGCCCTGCAGCGCAACCGCATTTCGAATTGTTCTCATTCCACCGGGAAGAAGCCGCCGCACGCCGGTCTGAGATTACCCCTAAAACCGCCGGCGAAGCACCCTGAACACAGGGTGCAAGGGCTGGCACAAGACGCAGATTTATAACATTTCGCGGAGCGGCAGGTCAAACCGGCTACTAGGCGTGGGCAGGCCTTTATCGTATCGCCTCGGATACGATGCCATCGCGTTCCTGCAAACCGATGGTAACATTCCAAAGTCCTTAGGGGCCGAGCGATCCATTCCAGACGGGGGTCCATGGGTAACATGCAATTGGTAGAAACGGCGCCGAGCGCGTCAGCAGCGGAGTGCGCATGAGGCACCATTTTTTCATCACCGGCACGGACGCGGGCGTCGGGAAGACGACGTTATCGGCTCTGCTATGCGCTGCGCTGGACGCCGTTTATTGGAAACCGATCCAAACCGGCACGCTCGAAGGCTCAGACCGTGTGACGGTGATGCGGCTGGCGGGAATCGGCACGGATCGAACACTCGATGAGGTGTACAAATTCGTTCCGCCGGTTTCGCCGGACCTGGCGGCGCGTTGGGCGGGAGTGGAGATTGATCTCGGGCGCATCAATATGCCCAGTAGTTTGATCAACGACTGGCTGATCGTCGAGGGCGCGGGCGGGGTGCTGGTGCCCATTAATCAGAAACAGTTCATGCTGGATCTGATGGTGAAATTTAAGTTGCCGGTGATTGTGGCGGCGCGGAGCGGGCTGGGCACGGTGAATCACACGCTGCTGACGCTGGCCGCGCTTCACGCTGCGGAACTGCCGGTGCATGGCGTGGTGCTGATCGGCGATCAGAACCGGGAGAATCGCGAAACGATCGAGCGCTTTGGCCATGTCCGCGTGATCGGGGAAATTCCCAAGCTGCCGAATCTCCATCGGACGGCGCTGATGCAGGTTTTCATGAATCATTTCGATCGCGCTGCCTTCTCGCAGTAATTGCACGCGCGATTTTCTTCGGCTTCACCGAAGGCAAATGCTACTCCCCTGCATATTTTGAGAAACGGACTGGAGAAAATATCTTTGCCATCGAACTTGAGCGGATGGAAGCAGAAAGTTGTGGCGTTTGCGACAGGGCTGGGGGCGCCGGGGCTTTTTCTTATCTCTTTTCTGGATTCTTCCGTGCTGACATTTCCGGTGATCAACGATTTGCTGCTGATCGAGCTGTCCATCCAGCGTCCGGCGCGGATGCCGCTCTATGCGTCGATGGCGGCGCTGGGGTCGGTACTTGGATGCGTACTTCTTTTTTTCATTGCGGAAAATGGCGGGGAAGCGCTGTTTCACAAGCACGCGGGCAAAAGAGCTCAGGCCATCCATAACTGGGTGGTGCACAACGGATTTGCCGGCATGCTGGTCGCGGCGCTCCTGCCCCCGCCGACGCCCTTCAAGATTTTTGTGGTCGCGGCGGGCGTGTTTGAAGTGCCGTTGCTCAGCTTTATCTCAGCCATCACGTTGGCGAGGCTGATCCGGTACTTCGGCATCGGCTACCTGGCGATCCGGTATGGAGCGAATGCGCTGCCCTATCTGGCGGCACACAAATGGCGGGTGACAGCAGTCGCGATTGGGCTCGTTGTAGCGAGCTATGTGCTTTCTCGTCTGATACTTAGGCGTCGGCCGGGTCCCGAATTGAAAAAATAGTTCGTCATTACCCCCTACACCCCCGGGCATTTGGATGGTTATCAAACCAAAGGACTTACGGGAGGGGCAGTTTGGAACTGTATCAAAGTAAAGGACTTGCAAAACGTTATTTTGCGAGGCTTTCGTAAGGATATCAAAAAAAAAGGTTTAGCGGTTGGGCGACAGGCGGTCCGGCTAACCTAAGGCTTTATGGCTAGGCGACCGACGTAAGCCAAAAAAAGCGGCAGTAGGGCTGCCGCACTCCCAATTCTTCCTGTTAAAGATATTAAGGCGAAAAAAAAGTTCGGTCAAGAGGCAGATTGCGCCGACAAATGGGACGCTGAGCTATTCCCACCAGAATTCCCGTGAGACCGGATTCCAGGTGAGCTGCTGGGAGAGGATTTTGCCTGCAACATCTGTGTCGATGGTGGCTTGAACGCGCAAGCCGGACCGTACGTCGCGGGTGTAGGGAAAATCGCGCAAGGTAATCTGGAAGCCATCGGAAGTTTTCTCGACGCTGGCTTTGGGAAAGCGCGCGGCCTGCAGGAGCCGACGGGCGACGGCGGTGTTGCGGGCGGCGTCCAGGGCGGGCGAAGGTTCGGGCTTATAGGATGTCCGGGCGGAATCCGGATCGAACTTTGCAGCGGGCCCGACTTCGACTTCCACTTCATGAAGGGCGCTTTCGGTTTCGATGATGCCGTGCCAGCGGAAGGGCGAGCCGGATTCCGCAAAGGCTGCGACCCTGCGGGGCGATTCGCCGCGATAAGTGCGCGATTGAGCTGCCGCCACGGCGTTGCTGTGGAGGATGGCGCGCGCCCCGAAGTACAGGAGCATCGCTGCGAGGGCGACGGATGCACCGATCCTTCCTTTCGGACCTTTTGACTTGGCGCCGATTTCATCGGTGACTAACCCACTGAGTGTCGGGAGAAGGATTCCGGCAAGAAGAATTCCCAGGACCCACAAGTCGAGGTGGGCGACCCAGTCCAGAGCAAAGCGGCGCGGGGAGAAGGGCCAAAGGAGTTCCACGCCTGCGCTTTGGCAGAGATCCATGAGCAAATGAAGAACGGAAGCGCACAGCGCGGCGAGAAAGATGGCGGACGGCGAGGTTTGTTTTTCGGCTGAAGGCGGCTTGCGCAGGAGAAACGGAACCGTTGCGAGCAGAGAGAAGAGAATGGCGGCAAGGAGGGAATGAAAGTAGGTGCGATAAAAGGTGAGGAAGGCGGAAGGGCCGAAACGAGCGCTCTGGCCATCGAGGTCGGCGATCGTCCCCGCAACCAGCATGGCGAGCGTGGCTGGGCGAGCGAGGCGGGGGAATGCCGCGCGCTTCAAGACGTAGGACGCGAGGCCGCGCGTGATAGGATCCACGGGTAAAGTTATCTCATGAATTTAGGGAACTGGGCGACGGATAGGGTCGCGACCCGAGAAGACTTGCCGCGCTCCAAGTGGCGGCTCCTACAAAGCACCGGTCTGAAGACCGGGCACTACGATGGGGTACTCGGGACGAGGAGCTTCAGGGCGCGGGGGATGATCTTGAATTCGACGGGGAGGCGCGCGAGAGGTTCGCCGTCCACCTGGGCGTAGATGGGATTCTTGTCGAGGGGCTCGCAGACCAGCGCTTTGGCTTTCCAAAAATGGACGCCTTCCGTCTCCCGCAAATCGCCGAGCCACAGACTTGGCAAGTAGCTCAGATACCTAAGGCCGCTCTGCGTCGTAAGGGCCATGAGTTCGAAGTGGTCTTCAAATAAATCCGCGCCGGTGGTGATCTTGAAGGGGCCGCCGTAGTTTTTGGTGCGGCCGACGATGACCAGAGATGCTTCGATCACTCCTTCGTTGGTGGCGACTCGAAAACGCGGAAAATTGTAGCTGAAAAGCTGCCGAGCGCCTTGCCACCAGTACGCCAAAATGCCGAGGCGAGCTTTGAGATCCAAGTCGATGCCGTAAACGATCATGCCATCCGGGCCCGCACCGCCAACGCTCAGGAAATACTTTTTCTTTTCAGGCTGTTCGAGCGGAGTGGCCAAACCGAGCGCAATTTCTTTCACGGTGCCGCGAACCAGCTTTTCCGCGGCGCTGGGGATGTCCCAAGGCAAGGCCAGTTCTTTTGCGAGAATGTTCGCGGTTCCGCCGGGAAGCAACGCGAGAGGAACGCGGTGTCCGTTTTTCTGCGCTGCAAGACCGTTGACGATTTCGTTCAGCGTGCCGTCGCCGCCGCAAGCAATGACAAGGTGGCGGCCTTCGTCGGCGGCGCGCTGCGCGATTTCGGTGGCATGCCCCGGGCCGGTGGTTTCCGAGAGATCGGTTTCGATGCCGCCGCCGGCAAAAAGGCGCCGCGCTTCATCAAGCAGGCGCCGGCGGCCGCTGCCGCCGTTGCCGGCGTTCGGGTTGTGAATCAAAAGAGCGTTTCGCAGTCTGAAAGTCATTGATGGTTTAAGGGCGTCCCGTTCGTATAGTAAGAGATTCATTCTATATAATGTCAGGCGCTTTCCAGCACACTCTTCTGCTGAGGGTTTCATGGCCAAAGCCGCACCCGCCGCCGTCAAGAAGGAGATCGAAAATCTCCGCGAGAAGCTGCGCCACCACGAATATCAGTATTACGTGCTGGACGAGCCGGAAATCTCGGACGCGGCGTATGACCGGATGATGAACCGGTTGAGGGAGCTGGAGGCGGCGTATCCGGAACTGGTGACGCCGGATTCTCCGACAGTCCGCGTGGGGGGAGCGCCGCGCGATGGATTTTCCACGGTGCGTCACGCGCGGCCGATGCTGAGCCTGGACAACGCGTTTTCCTATGATGCGCTGCGCGAATGGGACCGGCGGGTGCGCGAAGGAAGCGGGCAGCAGAAAATCGAGTACATCGCGGAGCACAAGTTTGATGGGCTTAGCATTTCGCTTCAGTACGAGGATGGAGCGCTCGCGCGGGGCGTGACGCGCGGCGACGGCACGACGGGTGAGGACGTTACGCCAAATGTGAAAACGATTCGATCGATTCCGCTGCGCGTGGATGCGGCGACGCTGAAGAAGATCAAGCTGCGGGCGGATTTCGAAGTGCGCGGCGAAGTGATGATGACGCGGAAAGCGTTTGAAGCGCTGAACCGGCAGCAGGAACAGATTGGCGGAAAGATTTTCGTGAATCCACGGAACTCGGCGGCGGGGGCAGTTCGGGTGCTGGATCCGGCGATCACGGCGGCGCGGCGGCTGGATTTTTTCGCGTACTACCTGCTCGTGGATGGAAAAGTGCCGTTTGCGAAGCATTCGGAGTCCCTGCAGGCTTTGAAGCAATTGCGGTTCCGCGCTTCAGATGATTGGAAGCTCTGCGTGGGCATCGAGGCGGTAATTGCGTACTGCGAGGAGTGGGACGCAAAGCGCGAGAAGCTGCCCTACGAAATCGATGGCGTGGTGATCAAGGTCAACTCCATTCCCATTCAAAATGAACTGGGTTACACGTCCAAAGCGCCGCGCTGGGCGATTGCGTACAAGTATCCGGCGCGGCAGGAGACGACGGTCGTCAACGACATCATCGTGCAGGTGGGGCGCACCGGGACGCTGACGCCGGTGGCGGTGCTGGAACCGGTGCAAGTGGGAGGCGTCACTGTCAGCCGTTCCACGCTCCACAACATGGATGAGATCGAGCGGCTGGGATTGCAGATTGGCGACACGGTGCTGATCGAGCGGGCTGGCGAAGTAATTCCGCATGTCCTGAAAGTAGTGAAGGAAGGGAAGCACCGGAAGCCGTTCAAGATGCCGAAGCATTGCCCGGAGTGCGGCAGCGCGATTCACCATGTGGAAGGGGAAGTGGCGTACCGGTGCGTGAACGCGGCGTGCCCGGCGAAGCGAAAGGAGTCGCTGCTGCACTTTGCGGGGCGGCATGCGATGAACATTGACGGGCTGGGCGAGAAGATCGTGGACCAGCTTGTGGACAAAGGCCTGGTGAAGGACGTGGCTGATCTTTATTCGCTGAAGCTCGAAGACTTGGCTTCACTGGAGCGAATGGCGGAGAAATCGGCGCAGAACCTGCTCGATGAAATCGAAGCGAGCAAGAAGAATAGTCTGGCGCGGCTCATTTATGCGCTGGGCATACAGTTCGTGGGCGAGCGCACGGCGCAGTTGCTGGCGGAACATTTTTCTTCGCTGGAGGAATTGGCAGCGGCGAAAGAAGAGCAGCTCATCGAAGTGCCGGAAGTTGGGCCGAAAGTTGCTGCCAGCATTGCCGAGTTTTTCTCCGAGCCCGCGAATCTCAAGCTCATCAAGAAATTGAACAAAGCGAGCGTACATCCGGCGGCGGAAAAGCGCAAAGTCAAGAGCGACAAATTTGCGGGGAAGTCTTTTGTCTTCACAGGTGGCCTCGCGAATCGCTCGCGAGAAGAGGCCGGCGAAATCGTGCAGCAGCACGGCGGCAAGGTTTCCGGCTCGGTCAGCAAAAAGACCGACTATGTCGTTGTGGGGACCGATCCCGGATCGAAGTACGACAAAGCCAAAGAACTGGGCGTGGCGATCCTCACGGAACAAGAATTTGAGAAGTTACTGGGACTGAAGTAGTGGGAAAATCTACTCCGTATCCTTTTCATCTTCCTTCGGTCCAAAAAAGCGGAACGTTCGTTCTGCGAGCCAACCCACCGCGATTCCTACCCGACGTGGAAAGAAGAATCCAGCAAGAACAATCGTAATGAAGATTCCAAAAAGGACGTGCCAATGAGCTTGGGAAGTTTCTTGGAGCCATCGCCATTGTGGTCCAAGTTTCTCTGCAATAAAGAAAACTACAAACGCAAGCGCAATTATGCCCAGGGACGAGGCCAGGAGTTTCAGCGAATCGCCAGGGGACCTCTCGCCGGGTGGAGCTAAGTCCCACATCACCATCAGATAATGATCGCCACGGCGCAAGCATCTGATGGCAAGGTCCCAGTTCTTGCGAGCTGCATCGTTCTCTTTGCGCAGACGATAATAGGCGTGACGGAGAAGCCGCGAAATTTTGACCTCATACTCGTCTGTGTCATATTCCGCCTCAAATTCATCGTTCAGCTTGAGTGGATCTTCGGGAACGTAGCCGCTTTCGGTGAAATACATCATCCGTTTTTCAAGATCGGATAGAGGTACACCTTCGAGAGCAGCCTGCTCCGCAGTTTGCGCGACGAGAAGATCCTTGGCTTCGCGAGCCCGCATCGGCTGGATTGTAGGTTTCATTTCTGGTTGGAACAAGTACAAATTCTGTATGTTCTCCGATGTATAATAAGAACTGGCGGGCGGGCCGGGTGATCGCTGGCCTGGTCATCGCGAGATGGCTGGGCGGGAGGAAAGTCCGGACACCGTCCTGAGGCACGCTCTTCACTTTGTGAGGGGCGGAACTCTTGACAGGGCAACGCGCCTGGTAACGCCAGGGGGCTTGCCACGCAGGGTCTGCCGGAAGGCAGAGTTACACGCTTCGGCGTGTGGCGCCGGGTTCAACCCGACGCGGTGCGGCTGAGCTACGGAAAGTGCCACAGAGAATAGACCGCCGGCGGAGCGCAGCACGGTGGCATCGCGCAGGGAAACCTGCGAGACGTCTTCGAAATGCACGCAACGTTTGGCAAGGGTGAAAAGGTGGGGTAA
>WNFR01006462.1_pt1 | contig 13487 bp, 13 predicted proteins | sample 5400221 | NCBI WGS metagenome assembly WNFR01 (sample SAMN13153357, study PRJNA577476) | soil metagenome | isolation source: 40 cm soil under Madrone tree | place: USA:California | collected 2016-06-14
ATTTTCGGCGCGTCTACGATGGCGGAGTGCCAGATGTTGATTTTGGAAGTCCTCGCAATTCATTTCTCCTTCTTGCCAGTGCAGACGTTAAGGGATTTCACTACGATGCAAATGCCATCTTTAATGAGCAAACTCAAGGGGCGGTGCATAGGGCTCAGTTCGGCCAGACACTTTCCATTTCACATCCTATCGTCGGAAAGCTCTCGCTATCGGGCGAAATCTGGCATTTCACGCAGCCGTTCCTTCGTGGCAATGCTGTTGGAAATCTTTGGGCTGTGAGCTATTCGACACGAAAAACGCTCGTCTTCGATGCAGGTTTCAATCGAGGGCTGACCAGCACTTCAACGCGTTGGGAGGCGTTCGTGGGCTTCACCTATTTGCTGCCACATCGCCCTTAGTAGGCTGGACTGAACAGCAATCACATCCGGGGCGAGAGGCATGGGTGGCTTGCCATCCTTCCTTGAGGACGAATGGAAGAAGACTCAGTGCGGCAACTGGGTCCGCCCACCAAATCCCAAAGAGTGCGTTGGCGACGAGCCCTGCAAGCGCGATCCACGATAGGTACCCGCAGAGCGAAGATTCTACGGCATCAGCTCTGAGGGAAGCGCTTGAAAGTTGGGTTGCCAACTTTCGTTTCTGGCTTGCCAACCAGGGCATGCCGAAGGCCGCCACTACCAACAACACGATGCCGACGACGCTCGTTCGGGGTTCGTAATACCCGAGAAACGCAAAAGAAGACGCAGTCGCCACAAACAGAGCGACGGAGAAGAGTAATCCCCCGGCTATGCGAGCAGCTATCTTTTCAGTTCGCGCCGTCTCGGTTTCTGTTTGAGAGCGGAATCTCCACAGAACAACGATTCCCGAAAGCAACTCAATGAGGCTGTCACCGCCGAATCCGAAGAGAGCCGGACTTTGTGCTTTCCAAGCTGCGCTGAGCGCTATTGCAGCCTCTAAAGTCATCCAAGCGATGGTCAGAAACTGTAGTCGTTGTGCGCGAGCCACGAGGTCCGGGGACGAAGTTGATGTGGTGCTGGCCATCAATCTTGCATTTTACGCTGCAGACTGGTTCGCCGCTCGAAGATTACAACAGTGGGACTAGTGGACTCACACACCCGTTTTCGCTGGCCTCTCCCTCCACTGCGGCCTAAACGCGCCGCCTACGGCGTCGCAGGCCTTCGTTCCGGGAGTGGCCATAGAAACACCACACGTGCTCTAATAACGGAAACGTCGGCGAGCGGACCACAACCCAAAGCTATTCCACTTAACATATAGATAGGACATTTTCTTTTACCTTTCTTTCTGCCCCGTTTTCTTTGGGGCACGAGAGAGAGCGAGGGGGCGTGGAGTCGCAGGCTAGCGTCTGCTTTATGGGAGGGACCCATGCTCTCTGGTGAGGAGCCGTGAAAGCAGAAGACGCGTAGGCCGGAGCGGAGAGGAATTACCTGAGCGGTGAGCCAAAGAAAATCGGGAAAAGAAAGAAAGCAAGGTCCAAGCTCAGGAACCTCGGAGAGAAAGGAGACCCGGGGAGCGAACCGGTGCGATCGAAGCGTGCGATCGTCGCCGTAGCGAAAGTCGCCGATGATGGGGCGAGGGCACCGTTTGCGGCCTCAAGCGTATATTACCTTTGTACGGTGTACTAGGAGTTGCGGGCCAATGTTCACAGGTCGGTTTCCTCCTTCGGAAGTCGCCGCAAGAATTGCCGTCTCCCTGGGCATCGGGCTTCTCGTCGGAATCGAAAGGGAGTGGTCGAACAAAGACCTCGGCGTTCGAAGTCGCTCGAGGCGACCACTTCGGCCGCCTTGCTCGTGATCTTTGTTCTGGGGGCGCTGGCAGGGCAGGGGCACCTGTTTACGCCTGTCGCGTCAGCGATCCTGATGACCATGTTGCTTGCCTGGAAAGTGGAGCTGCGCCGGTTCGCGGGAGGCTTGCAGCCCGGCGAGATTCGAAGCGCCGTGCTGTTAGGGCTATTGGGACTTGTCGTCTATCCCATTCTCCCCGACCGGTTCGTGGATAAGTGGGAGCTCGTCAACCCGCGACAGACGTGGATAACCGTCATCGTTATCGCCGGGATCGGCTTCGTTAACTACGTTCTTTTGAAGGTATACGGCACGCGAGGCGTTTACATGAGCGGCTTTCTGGGCGGCTTCGTAAATAGCAGCGCCGCGGCGGTGGAGCTGGCCAAGCCGCTCGGTGCTGGTGGCACGTCGTCCGGCGTGGCCGTGGCAGTCCTTTTGTTGACGATCGTCGCCATGTTCGTACGCAACCTGCTGATCCTCGCCCTCTTTTCGCCAAGCGCGGTGCTCACGGCGGCCGGCCCCATTGTCGCCATGACCGTTCTCGCGCTGATCTTCGTGCGGCGCGAGAGGGCGGGAACCCAGGAGGCTCCCGGTGAGATCCATCTCGAGTCTCCCGTCTCGCTCAAGCGCGTGCTGAGCTTTGCCGGGCTGTTTCTGCTGATTCAAATCGTCTCGACGCTCGGTGAACGCTACCTCGGCAAGATTGGTTTCTTGGGAATCAGCGTCCTCGGGGGCTTGGTGAGCAGCGCAAGTACGTCCGCGGCCGCCGCGAACATAGTGGGCCACGGGCAAATGCGGGCGGCACTCGCCGGCTATGGCGTCGTCTTGGCCTCCGTCGCGAGTGCTTTGGTCAATCTGCCGATCATTCATCGCAACGCCCACAATCCCTCTGTGTCACGACGATTGGCGATTTTTACGGTTGCGCTATGCCTGGTTGGTCTCGCTTGCCTCGTTCTCGAGCAATACCACTGGCCCTCCAGAATGTGAATCAGTCCAAGCCACGTCACACTAAAGCCGGGATCAAACGATGCGGATGCCTTATTTCCATTCCTTTCGGAGCTTCCCAGCTTACCGATTCATAGTTCATTGGCACTCCATAGTCCAGCCCAGCCGAGAATGTGCATAGCGGTTTGTCACTCCGATGTTTCCTTTCTTTCGGCAAAGGCAAGAACGGGCAGGGCAAGGATTTGTAACGTCACGGAAAAAATCACCAGAGCCGGAATGGATTTGTCGTACAGCAAACCCATGATGGCGCTACCCACAAACCAGGCAACGCCGAAACCAGTGTCAAAAATCCCGAATGCGGTGCCGCGCTTTTCGGAAGGAACAACGGCGGACAGCACCGCCTTCAAGCAGGAATCCTGGGCTCCCATCCCGATCCCCCAAAGAATCATCCCGACGAGCTCCAGCGTGGTTCCGCGCAAGAAAACCAAAGGTGCAAAAAAACCCGGAACGCCAAACGCCACGACAAGAATGGGCAGGCCCAGCGTGTCCAACAATTTTCCGAGCACCAGGGAAGCCAGCGCGCCCGTCGCCATTGCGACCGCATAGAAAACCGGAACGAGACCCTGGGGAACCGTCCCGGTCTTTTGGAAATGGAAGGCGATCAGAGAAAAGTCAGCAAATCCCGCGGCGATCAATGCTCCAGCGCCCAGATACAGCCAATAAGCTTTCGGAAACGCTCGGGTGGACGACGGCGGTGCGGATTCTTCCATCTCATGCGGTCGGCGATGGAGGAACCAGGCAACGCAAAGGACGGCCAGGCACAGCAATGCCGAAATCAGCAGCACTGCAAAAGCGTGACGATAGTCACCGTGCCGGTATAAAACGAAAGCCGTAATCAGCGGCCCAAGCGTTGCTCCGGTTTGGTCCAGAGCCTCGTTCAGGCCAAATACCCAACCTTGACCGATGGATTTTCCCGCGTGGGAGAGCATCGCTTCCACGGCGGGCCGGCGGATCGCGCGTCCCGTTCGCTCGGCGATGACCAGCGCCGCGGCAAGAGGCCAGTTTCCCGCCAGCGCGAGCGCCGGCACCGCCAGCATGTTGATGGCATATCCAAGAAACGTGATCGCCCAGTATTTCTGGGTCTTGTCCGCGAAATATCCCGAGACGGACCGCAGGCCGTAGCCGACCAGCTCACCGAATCCGGCGACAAAACCTACGACTGCGGCGCTTGCACCCAGGGAACCGAGAAACGGTCCGACAATGCTGCGGGCACCTTCGTAGGTCATGTCCGCGAAGAAGTTCACGATCCCGATGATCAGAACAAACCGGAAAGCGAGTTTTGCTACGTTCTGCTTGTCCATTTGCGGGAGGCAGCCTTTGCGGAGAAACGCGCATCAAGCGACAGCGTTCCGCCGCCAACCAGCAGCAGAAAAATCAGACCCAGCAACATGCTGACGTCCGTGCGGGCTTCGTGCAACGTGCTCCAAAACCCGTTCTTGGTGAGCGTAACGATCTTGGTCGAATACAAAGCGACGCAAATGTCGATGAGAAGAGGAATGGCGGCAAGCCGCGTCATCAGGCCGACCAACAGCAAGGCTCCGCACACAATCTCGACGACGCCCACAAAGGGAGCCATAACCTGCGGCCACGGGATGCCGATCTTCACGAAACGCCCGGCTCCCAGGGAATCGGGAAACAGAAACTTCTGAATGCCTTCGGAAAGGAAAACCCAACCGACGAGAATACGGATCAGCAAGACCGCCTTCGCTGCACGAGCCTCCCAGCTAGCGTCAGGGTTGAATACCATTGCTCGATATTTCCACCTTTCCTAAAAGGCGCTAGAAGTAGTTGTCATTTCGGTTTTGTCTGTTGCGTGGCAACACAAGAACGGGACGACTTAGGCTGAGTTGGTTTCGGACCGAAAGCCCGCGCCGTATCGCGCTGTGGCCGATTAGTGCGCGAGAGTTCGCGTTGCCGTGCTAGCTCCTTGACCCCTTGCTCCGCGTACTGCGCGCTCGTCAGCGTTGCGAGGAGAGCTACAACGTCGTCGATCTCTCCTTCACTCAGCGCAAGTGGCTGCATATCTTCATCGAGATAGGGGTCGTTTATCCCATCGCCCTTGTTGTAATGATCCATCACGTCCCACAGCGTCTCTTGCGAGCCGTCGTGAAAATATGGTGCCGTGATAAGTACGTTGCGCAGGTCCGGTGTCTTGAAGGACGCGATGTCAGCGTCTTTCTTGCTAAGGAGAAAGCGGCCGAGCGCCGACATGTTCGTCTGAATGGCAGCGTGATCGATGGCCGTCGCATTCCCCGAATTGATCAGTGTTTCAGCTTGACATGCCAACGCGACCACGTCGTGTCGGATGATGCCTATACCGATGTTGTGAAAATCGTTGTCTGTGAAGTAGGTGGCGTCCCGATTTTTTTCCGTCAAAGCATGGCATTTATTACAGCGAGCACGCGTATTGAAAAGCTCCCAGCCTCGCTTGGCGGAATCGCTGATTGCATTTTTGTCGCCAACGACGAAGTGATCAAATGGGGAATCGAATGAAAACTGGGTTCGCTCGTAGGACGCGATGGCACGCACGAGATCGGGGCCGCTAGGCGGGTGGCCGAAGACACTCCGAAACGCCAGTTGGTATTCAGGCAAGGCCGCGATCTGGGCCACAGCGGCATCCAGGCTGGGCTGGCCCATTTCACTTGGATTGGCGATGGGAAGGGCCGCTTGTTCCTCGAGCGTCTTCGCGCGCCCATCCCAGAACTGGGTCTTGTTGTAAAGCGCGTTCAGAACAGTTGGTGAGTTGCGCTGGCCGACGCGGCCTTTGACGCCGATCGAAACGGGCCTCCCGTCAGTGAAAGCGCGCGCTGGGTCGTGGCACGAACTGCAAGCAATGGTTCCATCAACCGACAAGCGACGATCGAAAAAAAGTTTCTGGCCGAGTGCGATTTTCTCAGGAGTCTGCGGATTGTCCGTGGGCACCGCCGCACGAGTAGCCTCGACTGGGACACCCACCTGTTTAATGGATTTGGGCTCTGCCAGTGGACCAGCGGCGGGGACTGGGGATGGCCGGGCTGGCGTTTGCTGCGATGCTTCCACCCTCGCTTCTAAGTTCCAACTTGCTTCTTTGGCGATCTCGCAACCGAGAGTTAGCGCAGCCGCACCTACCAGAAGCGTGGTGCAAAATCGTATTCTGTTTCCAAATCGCATCCGCATGACGCCTCACCTCCCTGCATTTCCGGGATTGTCGCTGTCCCGGATTAAGACTGGATGCTCCTTCCTGTGAATATAACTGAGAGTCGTTTGAGTTGAATTCCGTTCACACGTAGTCAAAGAGAGTCATAAAGCCAAAGTCCATGTGCAACTGCTGATGGCAGTGGAACAATGTAAGGCCGGGATTATCCGCCGTAAAGTCCACTTCGATTTCTTGGTAACCGCCGACCATCACAACGTCCTTCATCACACCAGCAGTCGGTATCCCTGCGACATTAGTGAGCTCGAAACTGTGCCGGTGAAGGTGTATGGGATGAATGTCATCGCTGGCATTACGCATACGCAGCCGATACCGCTTGTCCCGTTTCAGGTGGAATGCAGCCGAAACTACCTCGCTAGTCATTGGGTACGCCACGCCATTGATCGTCCATCGATTGAAACCTTCCTCAGCGGCATTGTCTTTGCCGAAGGTCATGGTGAAGGTCTCTTCCGGCGCAGGAGCCGTCGCGCCGGGTTTCGCGAAATGTGTGTAGGTCCACTTGAAAGGGGCGGAAGCACCCCACTGCGCTTTTCCGGCGCGCCCCGCGTACTCTACTACGATCCCCATGCCATGTTGGCGATCGTCGTCATCGAGATCCCCTAGAATCCAAACGCCGGGATGGTTCATATGTACGACGGCGGAAACCCGCTCCGCCGTGCCAACCCACAACACTGGAACCGCTGTTGGATTCGGAACGGGATTGCCATCCAGCGCGAGGACCTGAAAGGAATGGCCCGGCAACGCCAGGCTGCGGATCTCCGTAGCGCTTCCGTTCAAGACATGAAACAGGACTCGTTCCCCTTGCTTCACCCGGATCGGCTCTCCATGCCCGAGCATGCGTCCGTTGATCGTAAAGGATCGGTAGCCGACTTCGTACCCGTGCGGCATTCCTTTGGCGAGCGACCCTTTCATTGCGGATTCGCCGGCCGATTCGAGCTCTTTCACTTTCGTCGCTGGAGACAGGAAATCCTGGGCCATGTCCCCGCCTCGACTGAACGATGGTTCGAACTCCTTGAGCACGAGGAATACCTCTTTGTCATAACTCCCCGGCTCATGCTTGGGTTCTATGTAAACCGGCCCGACCTGGCCGCTGTATTGCCCAGCGTAGAGATCGGCGCCGGCACGATTGTGCGTGTGATAGAACCGCAAGCCTGTCGGATTTGGTGTGAACGCAATCCGGCGTTTCCCGTGGGCGGGAATAAAGGGCGTACCTTCCTCGGCGGCGCCGTCCACGTCGACCGGAACTTTCTGACCATGCCAATGCAGCTGTTCAGGCGTATCCGTATCGTTGTAAATGTCGACTGTGACCCGGCGGCCCCCTTGGAAGCGAAGCAACGGCCCGGGAAACTGGCCATTGTACACGGTGGCAGACACGATTCGTTTGGGCGCGATTTCGATGGGCGAGGTCTTAATGTGCAGCGTGTAGTCTGCGTCTTTTTGGTCCTGCAAGCCGGCGCTTTCGCGCGGGCCAAGACCAAAATATGGCAAAGGAAAATTGGCACGCGCAAGTCCTACACCTGCAAGCGCGCCCGCACCTGTGAGCAACTGCCGGCGGAAGATCCTAGACCGATTCATAGGAGTCTCCAATTCAAGAGTTTCGGACGGTGAGCAAGCATCCCGCCAAATAGCTCCTAAACCCGATGCCCGCGACCGCTCACAACCTCCTGCGGATTCGGAGAATGACTGGATGCCCGCCGCAACTTGCTGGTATCGCGTGGATTGTACTCCCGCGGAGGTTGTCGGCTTCGTGCTCTTGTCACGCGGCTGCTCGTATCAGACAGGGTCTTCGTAACAAAGCGGCCTCACCGCGCCAAAAATCGAAGCGCCGGGGGGAACCGGCGCTCGAAGAAAAGCCAGCACCGTTGAACGGCAACTGGCGGGGGAAAAGTTGAAGGAAAGCTATCACATTTTATTCCCGCATGCAGCGAAAACGTCGCCGTCTCCAGGGGTCTTTTGATCGGCAGAATCATTCGATGCTCCCGATCAGTATGGAATGAATTGTGCTGTTGGTAGATTCAGTTTTTAACCTCTTTTGGGTAGAATCCTAGTTGTCGCGCGGATTTTTTCCCTGTCGTCTTCGGTGGATTCCTGTCTTCGCTTCTCCGGCGCCAGATTGTTGCCTCGTCTTCCATGCCTCTGGTATCGTCAGGGCGCCTCATACCACTGTTCAGGGAGCGTCAGGGTCCATGCCAGGACTTTTGAAACGTTTTCTACCGCGCGACGACGATTATTTCCAGCTCTTCGCGAGGCAAGCTGAGAATATTCAGAAGGGCGCGAAAGCTCTTTGTGACTTGCTTTCACGTTACACGGGGGTCTTCGAGCAGGTACAGAGCATTAAAGCAATCGAGCACGCAGGTGATGAGATTGCGCACACCATCATCATGAAGCTCAACCAGACTTTCATTACACCGATTGACCGGGAGGATATCCACGAACTGTGCTCTACGCTCGACGATGTTATTGATTTGATTGACGCCGCGGCTAGTCGTTTCGTGCTTTACCGGGTTAACGCGGTACGAAACGGCACGACCGACCTGGCCAAGGTTCTGCTGGACGCTTGTGGCGAGGTTACCGCGCTGGTGCATTCGATCGAGAACCGGGATGAAGCTCTCAAACACTGCATCGAAATCAATCGCTTTGAGAACGAAAGTGATCGTCTCTGCCGCACACTGATCGCTCAGCTCTTCGATGAAGAGACCGATCCGGTCCAGATAATCAAATGGAAAGAGATTTTTGAGGTCATCGAGACCGCCGTCGACAAGTGCGAAGATGTCGCCAATGTGGTAGAAGGCGTAGTGCTGAAGAGCGCCTGACCACGTGAATCCATTTCATCTCCTACTGGCCGTAATCATACTGACGCTTGCGTTCGAATTTTCGAACGGCTGGCATGACGCGGCGAACTCCATCGCGACAGTCGTCTCTACGAGAGTGCTCACGCCGTTCCGCGCGGTTGCATGGGCAGCGTTTTGGAACTTCGTTGCTGCGTTTGTCTTCGGCACTGCTGTGGCGAAGACGATTGGCAAGGGTCTGGTGCATATCGAGATGGTTGACCAGAAGGTTCTGCTGGCCGGACTCCTGGGGGCGATTGGTTGGAACATGATCACGCTGATTCTGGGACTCCCTACGAGTTCCTCGCATGCGCTGATGGGCGGCTACGGCGGCGCGGCGGTGGCGAAGGCGGGTTTTGTGGCGCTGATTCCCAGCGGCTGGACCAAGCCGGTGGTGTTCATCTTTCTATCGCCAGTCATTGGGATGTTGATCGGGATGATTGTGACCGTGGCCACAAGTTGGATCGTCCGCAGACAACGTCCGCTGCGGGTCGACCGATGGTTTCGGCGGCTCCAACTTCTTTCCGCCGCGGGTTATAGCCTCGGTCATGGGACGAATGACGCGCAAAAAGGAATGGGCATTATCACTACTGCCCTCGTCGCGGGTGGCTTGATGAAGACGTACGACGTCCCCTATTGGGTCATCATTTGCTGCCACTTGGCGATGGGCGGCGGTACGATGGCGGGCGGCTGGCGAATCATAAGGACCATGGGCCAGCGCATTACCAAGCTCACGCCCTTTGGGGGGTTTGCCGCCGAAACAGCCGGTGCCTTGACGCTAATTGCTACTGCGCATTTCGGCATTCCTGTGAGCACGACCCACACGATCACCGGCGCCATCGTCGGCGTGGGTGCCTCGCGGCGCTTGACTGCGGTGCGCTGGGGAGTGACTCGCCGAATCGTACTCGCTTGGGTGCTGACGATTCCCGGCGCGGCTCTGCTTGGAGCCGTTCTCTTTCACGCAGTGCGGTCCTGGGTGAATTGATTCTCTTTAGAGCTCGGACCGCAAAGAGTTGGCCAATTCTTTTCGTGCATAATTCCCAAGAGAGCGCGGAATTCGCGTTACCATACCGAATTCGTTCCAAGACACGGTCATATGGAGCAAGATCGCGGCCAAACCCGGGGGTATCGTTTTAGCGCCCACGCCGAGTTGACAGTCGAGAGTTCGGGCGCTCACGTCACAGCGCGCTTGTGTGAGCTAAGCCGTGAACATTGTTGTCTACACGTACCAAATCCTTCTCCGGTAGGAACAGCAGTTCTTGTGAAAATCTACGCTTGGCCACATTTTTTCCAAATTCATGGCACGATCTGCCAGTGTGATCCCGACTTCGTCGCCGTAGCATTTAGTGAAATTGAACCACGCTACGTCTCAGTGTTAAATGACTGTCTGTTAGAAATAGAACAGAAAGAAAGCAACGGTTAAGCAGCCCTAGCCGGATGCTCACTGAGTTTTCCTCAGGCTCGGCTGAGGAAATTCTTGACTTCGCTGCGTTCCGCGACTAAGAGTCCACTCAGCCCTTCCCATCGACAGGCATCGAGCTGCGGGATGCGGCGAAGAATGCAAAATCACATGGGGATTAGACACAAGGAGGTAGTCATGTTTGGACGCAGCACGAAGAAAAGCGTTCGATACTGGACCCAGGCCGTGGTCCTTTGGTTTGTGGTTCTGGCCTTCGTGTTCTCGCCTGCTTCACTTGGCGTGAAGGCTGACGATGGCGACGACGGTGGCGGCTTCCGTCACGTGTTTGTGATCATGATGGAAAACACAGGCTTCAATACGTTGATTGGCAATCCCAACGCTCCCTTTACCAATTATTTGGCCGCGACCGCGGGCCTCGCCAGCAACTACTTCGGCGTTGCTCACCCCAGCCAGCCAAATTATATTGCCGCCACTTCCGGCTCCACGAACGGCGTTACCGGCGACGGTAACATCACGATAGACGTCCAGAACATCGTCGACCAGTTGGAGTCGCACCAGAAGAGTTGGAAGGCCTACATGCAGTCTCTCTCCCTGTGCAACGGCAATCTGCTGGCCAGCTCTTGCGGCAACCAGCTCTACGAGCGCAAGCACAATCCCTTCATTTCCTACCAGGATGTGCAGTCGAGTCCATCCAGGCTGGACAACATTGTGGACTTCGGTCAATTGGCAACCGATTTGGCCAACGACACGGTGCCCGATTATTCCTGGATCAGTCCTGACCAATGTCACGACATGCATGGGCGCGGTGGTGGTGGTGCAAGTGATCCCTGCGACTTCTCGCAGGTTCCGGCGCTGATCGCAGCCGGAGACCTGTTCCTGTCGCAAACGGTCAGCTCCATTGTGAATTCCAAAGCATGGCGCGGAAATTCGGTGATTTTCATCATGTGGGACGAAAGCGATTTCACCGGTACGGGCCCCTCGGGCTTCGGCGACACCAGCGGCTGCTGTGACGCCAACCCGGGCGGTGGACATGTGGTCTCACTTGTATATTCCCGTGACGTTCACCGCGCACACACATCCGGGGATGCATTCAACCATTTCTCCATGCTCGCAACCATTCAGGATGCATGGCATCTTGGGTGTCTCGGGTTCACCTGTGACGCGAAAAATGTAAAGCCAATGACCGATCTGGTCAGACGCGACGACTAACTCAGACACTAGAAGTTTGCGTGACTGCGGCTTAGCATCATTGTCGGCCCGATCAGGTCTGCGTTTCCCAGGAGGGATAATTGCGACAATCGCTGAAGTTTTGCGTGATGACATTGGCTCTGTGCCCGCTAACGGCGAGAGCGCAGGAGAAACTACCACTGAAATTGATCACAACAATTCCGATGCCCGGTTTCACGGGGGATTTCGACCATTTTGGGCTCGACCGGAAGGGCAACCGCTTGTTTCTTGCGTCGGAAGATCAAAAAACGGTTGAAGTGTTTGATCTCCAGACGGGGGCGCGGATGCACAGTATCAAAGGCTTCGGCCAGCCGCTCACGATGACTTACCTACCCGCGTCCAATCGCCTTATCGTCACGGACGGAGGCGATACCGATGCTGTCGAATTGGTCGATTGTAAAGACTACAAAATCATTGGCACTCTGAAACTCGGTCAAGGCGTGGACCACAGCGCGTACAACCCGGTGAACGATTATTTTTATGTGGAGAACGGCGGCGGACCAGCCGACAAGACGCATGTCCTCACAATTATTGATACCAAATCCTTCAAAAAAGTTGGTGAGATTGCGGGGCTACCCGGAAATTCCAACGAGGGCATGGTCATTGACCATGAAGGGAAAAAACTCTATGTCAACCTCACGGGCACAGATGAAGTTGGCGTTATTGATCTGCACGCTCGCCAACTAATTGCCAAGTGGCTCTTGCCTGACGCTCACGTAGCCCATGCGATAGCACTAGACGAAACTAATCATCGACTGTTCACGGCAACACGCCGCCCAGCACAATTCATCGTTTTCAATATGGATACAGGCAAAGTTGTGGCTTCCCTCCCGTGTGTGGGTGTGAACAGCGATATGTGGGTCGATTTCGCACGTAAACGAATCTATGTGACTGGAAGCGAGACCGCGTCTGTGTTTGAACAGCGCGATGCGGACCATTACGAGCACGTTGCCGAAGTGCCTACCGCTTACCGCGCCAAATCGTCTATGTTTGTGCCCGGACTCAAACGGCTCTACGTCGCTGATTCTGGTAAGGGAAAGCCGGACGCAAACTTGGCGCTGCAAATTTTCGAAGTTCAATAACAGCACAGGCGCATTGGCCGAAGGACTGAAGAATCATAGGCGGCAAGATTTGCTCGTGCAGGTAGCGCGACAACGCGCTCTTTCCGTGGAGCTAGAAACTAATGCGCCCGGAGAATTGGAAGCTGCGGGAGCCGATGCGTGGCGCCATAGCTCCTGGTGCGCCGAAAGACGGATTGGCAACGGCCGTCCAGAGAGGCAGGCCATTTCCAGCTGAATCCGTTGCTTGCGTTGTCGTGTACTGGACGTTGTTTATGTTGTTCTGCTGAAAGTTTGGATGGTTGAAAAGGCCGAACGCTTCCGCAACAAATTTCAGGTTGATCTGTTCGTTGAGCTTAAAAAGGCGTGCCACGCTGAAGTCGATCACTTCCTGGCCCGGCCCGCGAAATCCGTTGAACGGCTCGTTCGGAACGACCGAAAAATTGAGCGACGAGGTGTCAAACACCGCTGTGAGGGCACTGGTTATTTCAATCAATTCGATCAGCGCAGCGAACGTGGACTTTCGCAACTGGACTAGCCACAACGGTTCGTGCTGAATGGCGCGTGGTCTCCGAGTTGGCACCCGCTCAAGAATTTCACCTTCGCCTCTGTCGTGACGCTCGCCAGTGGAAGGCCGTTAGTAAGCAATTCATGAACGGTAGTTTCTCGACGTGGTTTTGAAGCCGTAGGGGCTCCACACGAAGGACGATGCCGTTTTACGGCTAAATAGAGCATTAACGCGCCTTTTGTTTCGGGGAGTCGGGCAACCCAGTCGGAAAATCTCTGGATGATCTCCCTGGCTACTGAAAGTTGATTTCGAGCTTAATTCCATATAACAACGACCCGATGCCACTCGGTTTTCGAGCTCCATTCGTCATCTGCGTTCTTCCAAGAGCGCTGTGTGGCGACTGACAGCACGGTGAATTTCGAACCGTTGCCTTTCGCTTGACGTTGCTCCGG
>WNFR01006641.1_pt1 | contig 13485 bp, 19 predicted proteins | sample 5400221 | NCBI WGS metagenome assembly WNFR01 (sample SAMN13153357, study PRJNA577476) | soil metagenome | isolation source: 40 cm soil under Madrone tree | place: USA:California | collected 2016-06-14
CGTCGACTAGTTCATCTTGAGGCTCGCCGTCTTCAGGGTGTGCCGAGGCCAAGCCAACCGCCGTTCCCGTTGGAGCGCTCACCGTTCTTTCGCGGGCGACGGCCGAAGAGCTGTCCTCTTCAAAGTCTGCGGCGTCTGCGCCTTCGAGCTCGCCCGCTTCCTGGGCGGCGATGCGCGCGGCGTGGGCGTCCTCTTGATCGGCAAACTCTTCCAAAGCACGCGTGATAGTATCTCCGCCCGTGCCACGAAACAGCGAGCGCCAATCAAATTCGCCCTTCTGGATGACAAGATCGTCCAAGGAGCGCTTCTGATTCGCCTTCCGCAACATTGCTTCCTCCACTGTGTGCTGCGAGATGAAGCGGTAGATATGTACGTCGCGAATCTGCCCGATGCGGTGTGCCCTAGGCTTCCGGCGTCAGCGCTGAATTGCATTAGTCAGAAAAAGGATAAAGCCCTTGCCTGTCCTCGCACTGACGATCCATCTGAGGATTGAAATCGCTGTCATAAAAAATGACCGTATCGGCACCTGTCAAACTGTGCGCGAGAATGAGCCTCAAGAAACAGACTTCCATCTCTGGAATCTACTCACTTGATGCCAACACCACCAGAGCGGGACGAAGAAATAAAGCAGAAGATGCGCGCATCAGCATTAAATCGCTCTGTGATGTACTGTCGATCCTCGATTCGCGTGGCACCATCAAGGCGAAGATACAGATAGCCGTGAAAGTTCAGAAACTGCTCCAAAATGTCTAGGATCCTTGTCATCTGCGTGAAGATCAACACACGATGACCGCCAGCTTTGCGTTCCCGTAAGAGTCGCGCGAGTTGTTGGAGCTTGCCACAGTCATATTGCAGCAAAGAAAGATCTGGGAAGGCAATCTGCAATTTCACGCTTGAGTGATGGAGAATGCCATCGAGCCGGATGTCAGGAGAGAGAGCAAGGACGGAATCTTCTACTCCAGCAAAAACACGCCGAGGTAAATCACGTGCCACTACCGATGGTGTGATACAGGCGAAGATATTGATCAAGGGTGCCATCTCCTCTGCACGCGCCTCATAAGACTTGATGGCCACGCGAGCCGCAAGGACGGTATCTAGACGGTGCGTCGGCGCATCGCGAATAGAAGCTAGTAACAATGGGCGACTGCACTGCTGAGCCTTCGCGATCAGCTCACTGCTGTAGATCACGGAGCCGCCACAACGGAGCCGATTGAGATAACCAATATGTGTCCAACGCGCGACGGTAGCTGCCTCTTCCTTGTACGCACGATACTTCTTGTAGCCCTCGATCGTGCGAACATCATAAGGAGGAGGCTCTCCGGGTAATTCAGACACGAAGGGAAGAGAGGACGTTCCGTCCAGGCGTCGTGTTTCCAGACTCGCGATCAATGAAGTGTTCTGGCGTTCTATAAACCGAAGGCCAAGAAGATCGAGGTCAAGATGATCCTCCTCTCGTTCCTGAAGAAGTCGTCGTCGCACAAGTAACTCTTTGATCTCGAAATCGGCTACGGCCGAGCGGTCCAAGGCAAAAGACGTGACGATAGGCCGCACCTCGAACAAATCTGGATGGTTGCATACTTTGCGAAGCTGCATGAGAATGTTGGCTATTTTCTGATATACGCCAGATGCTAGATCGCTGCGCGTCTGAGCGCGTGACATGAACTCGTCGTATAGAAATCGTTGACGTTTGGAAAGTAGACAAAGCACGAGGTGTTCAAATTTTCTGGGAAGCTCCTTCTCCACGTCGCGTTTGAGACGTCTGAGAAGGTAAGGTCGTAAAACAGTGTGAAGCTTTGCGACACGCTTCTGGGTTTCGTCATCTAGGGTAGTGCCCATCTCAACGGCCTGTTCCAACGGATCTATAATTACTATGAGAAACGAACTGATCGGCATACGCATCACCGCTACCGCTTACTTGCGAACCACTCGGCAAACTCTTTGCGATCTGCAAAGTCCGTTCCAGACATCAAGAATTTGAGCAATGCCCACAACTCCGTCAAGTTATTTTGTAGCGGAGTACCAGTGAGGAGCAGCCGCCGAAACGAGCGAAACATGAGCAAAATGTTCCATCGTTGAGACTTGAAATTCTTGATCATATGCGCCTCGTCTAAGATCATATAGTACCACGGCTTTCGCTTGAAAACATGTGCATCGCGGCTAGCGAGAGCATACGACGTAATGCAAACGTTGAAGTGGAACTTATCATACCAGCCTTGGCGCAACTCCTTCCGCCGCTTGGACGTGCCATAGTAAGCGAGGACCTTGAAACCGGGGAGAAATTTCTTGAATTCCATCTCCCAATTCATAAGGACACTGGTTGGCACGACTATCAAGTGCGGACCCCAAATGCCTCTATCGCACGCTAGATGTGCCAAGAGTGCAATAGTTTGGATGGTTTTCCTGGAGACCTATCAGCATTTTCTGTGGTTAAAGGAAGTTATCACATACCCAAGTCCCATCTCATCCGCTAGGATACAATTCAAATTCCTGGAATGGATGCTTGCCAGCCATTCTAAGCCGGCTTGCTGGTACGGCCGCAAAACTCCACGAAGTAACGCAGGAGGTCTGATGAAGGCGTTTGGGTCCCACTCCACTGGTGCCACCGCATATGGCTTAAGGTACCGCGGAATACGCATGTCTTCGGTCTCGTCCCCGATATCAGATCCAGCATTGTCCACGTCTTGCAGAGGGGGAGAACCTTCCACACCGGATGCGGATCGGTTCGCAAATTTGGTTGGGACATCAGGTCGCTCACTGTCACTGTCATACGTGATGGGCATAGGTTGTGGGATAGGAACCAGTTCCTGAGATTCACTGATCGTGACATCACCGTGAGACGATGGCTTTTCCTGTACCAAAGGCTCTTCATGAGGAAGATGATTGATGATGACTAAAGAGTCTGTATGCATATGAGCTACTTGGGACTGCGCTTTTGGCATCTTACACTCCGGGGGGAGGTTTTCATGGACTGAAATGATAGCTTCGGTGAATGGATGAGTCGCAGAACGCGCGGAAGGAGGTGATGACTCAGGAGGGGGACTCAAAACGATTGGATGAGGTGAATGAGCCAGGGACGGTGGGGACCCTGGCAAAGGGTCGCTTGATGGTGTCGCCAGGGGTTCAGAATGCGGAGACCAGCCATCTTCAAGGGGAGTGACGAAAACTCCTGTACCGGCGGCTTCCACTTGGATCATATCAACGTCACCGTTCGTGCTCTCGGAATGCTGAGAAGGGGCTTTGGGAGAGTTGGGCCCCATATCCAGCCCAAGCAAAGAAGCGGATGTCTCTTCTTCCTCTTCCGCCGCCTCGTCACTGTCTTCCTCTTCGACTAACGCAGGTGCAGACTCGGCGCCATCGGACCGCTCCTCTTCCTGGTTGGGGCGAATGTCATCCCCAGCAGTGCTTGTGTCTTCGTCTGACGTCGCATTTTCTTCTACGTCGGTCTCCCGCTCGTCTTCATCATCTAAATCACGGAGAGAAGCGGATACGCTGCTGGACCTGCTGCGCGATCGAGTGCCACGCGTCAAATCGAGATGTTGGGTCTCTAGAATGTACCCAGACTGGTCCAGGAGCGCATCAAGGTGCTCGCGGCCCTTGCGTGTCTCTTCCTCATCGCGTCTGATTCTCTCTTGCTCTCGTATGTGCTGTTATCCGAGAGGGGGTTCGAGTGAATAAGTTATGTGATGACGCGAGAAGCAAAAAGTGCCACTTACAAAGACAGCCTTCTTCCATTCAGCGATGACAAGCTTCATCGTCGCCTTAGCCAAGGCACGCAGCTGCTTCTCGTGTTGCACCCGAACTCTTCCCTCCTTTGCATTCTGCAAGTCCCAGTATGTGCGCACCTTGGCGGCGATGGTCGCTGCGATTTCAGGCCCGCTCGTCTCGTGTTGGCGGTGGCGGTGGAGAACACGAATAGCATTAAGTATGTTGTCCCATGGGTCAGAACCGGGAGCCCGCGGATCTGTTGGCCGATTCTGGAGGGCACACCCAGCATCCTCGGCTGATAGCAGCATTCGGCCTTGCCGACGCAGAGCATACACCTGTTCAAGGAGCAATGCACGCTCCCGCGCGGCTTGATCGAGGACAACTTCGTCGACGTCGTCATTTTCCAACCGAGTGTACGAGCCGAGAGCAGATGAGATAGCTTTATTGAAACTTGGTGGACTAGGCTTCTGCTTTGGATTGGTGTAGACGGGCTCTGGAGCCCGTACGATGAGTTTGACTCTCCTAATTACGGGCGATGGCCTGATCCCTGCCACCTTTGCTTCGTCGACGATGTGTGCAGACGCCGATGTCTTGGCCGAAGGGGTATAGTGGACACCATTCGAAGAGGTATTTGGAGTTGCTTGTATGGGACGGGGTCGTGGGGCCTTCATCAGTGGGTCAATGGACGACGCACTCCGTAAAACGGGAGGAGAAGTATCTGTTTCAATTTTCCGCCGCTTGCGAGGAGTCGCGAGGAGGACATCCGAAGATGTATCGGGGCTCTGACTTCGACCAACAGCCAATGTATCCTTCTCTAATTCGACGGGACCGGAAGGGCTTGCACTCCTTAACGTAGGAACAGACGCATGTAACTTAGCCTTGCGGGTTGCCTTGAAGCTTGTGATTGGGGCGGAGGCGGAGGCGTGTATAGTAGTTGAATCAACTACTGGACTTGTAGGAACAGAAGGCGCCTTTCCTTTCGTAGTTTTCGGCGAGCGAGAATCACGGTCCTTCCCTTTACCCTTGCTTGAAAACCCCAAGATGTCCCAGATAACGCCATCGTCGCGCGAAGGTGTACAATCGGACTTCCCAGGTGAGGTAGTGGGCACAGAGGGGCTGGTCGTCGCACCTTTGAGCCTCTCGACGCGATCTTGGCGCGCCCGTCGAGTTGTTCGTCGCGATGAGCCCTCTAAAGGGGATGCGCCTGCAATCAAGTCGTATTTTGACTTAAACTGCGTCTAAAACTTAATGATGAATCACTGATCGGTGGAATACCAACAAACCTCTTGAAAAACAGTAGAATTATCCATCTTCGCAATCTGTCCCACATATGGTTCAGGGGGTGAAAGAAGGATCGGAATGGGTGAAGCGGTGCACGTACCGCAGGGTCATAAGTAACCAAAGTCGTCCACCGTTCTAGATGAAATGCTTCGCGTACCTACAACGAATTGCAAGTGATGAGTCCAAGCATATACGCGGTGACGCCACTCCTACATTGAAGAGGGAGTCGCATGACAAAGGAAGCTGACACGCACTAGATCGTCGTGCTGGTCTTCTATCATATCTAATTCAGACTGCTTGACTCGCAGCAACGTTGTGCGTTCCTCATCGATTTGTTGTGTACAATCCACCTGACTGCTGTTGGCGCTCGCGCCTTGTCCATGTATCGCGTTTTCCTCCCAGCCTACAACGCTCTCTGGATCCCAAAGTTTCTCTTGCTCGACCTTCTGTCCTCCAAGAGACACGGAAGACGACTTCTTATGACTCATACTTGTATCCAAGAACAGGTGCACGGAGTGGTCGCTAACCTATTGTAGAGTGGGGAAGTGACGACAAGCGTGGGGAAGGCGACCACAACGATCTCGACAGATATCGCACGGTAGGAAGTGGTTGTTGGCTTGCTAGGTGCGTCCTGCGTACCTTTACGCGTTGGGGCACAGTATGGAGTGTGTTTGTGAGCCGTTCGCGGATGTGAGGATAGATTGAGCAAGAAAGCGCCATTTTCCGAGCCGCACAGCAGAGGCCATATTTGTTCCGTGCAAACAACACCGTCACTCGGCTCACGCGTCAACATCGTGACAATGCTCGAAAACTAACTATGCCATTGAACTACAACAACGACAACGAAAAGAGATGAATAGGTATCCATATATAAAACCCACACGTGAAGAAAAAGATAATAATTAAAACAGTCATACAAGTCTCTTGCATCAAAGTCGTTATGATAAATGTTCAGGTCGTTGCCATCATCGCATCAAACAGCGGTATATTCGAAATCAGGGAAGTGGATACCGTGTACATCTTCGGCAGGCATGCCATATTGTGTAGCGGCGTCACCTTCTTCATAGTGCTCGAAACTGGAAGAATACACGTGTCAGCGGAGGGAAAAAAGACATAGATTGACCAATGCTCACGCGCTCGCATCACCCTCGCCAGTTACTTTTGGTAGATACGGTGCGACGATGTCACGATTCCGTAACTTCTCCCAATCCACTTCGCGGAACCATTGGTGGGAGAACACGTCACCTGCGCCGTTCCGAAGATTTCCATACCGTTTTGAAGGGTTGCTTTCCAGGAACTTCAAGATGAGGTCCTTCGCGAGGATATTGATGGCAGGAAATCGGATACACGATGGCCCACTCTGGATCCGAGCATACAGTGCCATAGGCGAGTCGTCCGGCCGGTGGAACGGTGGCAGGCCGGTAAGCATTTCGAAGATGAGCACACCTAGTGCATACCAGTCGACTGATTTGTTATAACGACTCTGGTTGATAACCTATTTGGGAGGATCAAAAGGAAAGATGGATGGGGATGATCCGAAATGATTGACTAACCTCTGGTGCGAGGTAGTCGGGAGTGCCACAAAGTGTCCATGTCGTATTTGGACAGTACTTTGCAAACCCAAAGTCCGCGATTTTGATATGACCGTCGAGACCGAGGAGGATATTCTCTGGCTTGAGATCGCGATAAACAATATTTAGGTTGTGTAGGTGGTGGAGCGCCAAAGCTACCTCAGCGGCGTAGAATTTTGCAACGGGATCTGGAAATCGCTAAGAGAAGGTTCAGGAGGGAAGACGTACGGCATCACAAGAAGAAAGAACAAGACAGACATTGGATCTCCGCAAAAGAGTAAACAGTTCTCCTCCAGGGACGAAGTCCATCACCATGTACAGGTTTGTCGCATCTTGGAAACTGCCCCATAAGTTAATGATGAAAGGATGTTGCACAACAAGTAGCATTTGCTGTTCGTTGTTGGTATGGTCAATCTGCTTTGACTTGACGATCTTTTCCTTCTGCAAGACTTTGATGGCATAAAACCGCAGGTTATGTTTACTGCGAACTACGGAGGGTAAGAGCGAGAGTGGTGGAAAGGGAGGGAACTGACCGAGATGAACCCGACCGAAACTGCCGGTACCAAGGGTACGTTGAAAGTAAAAGTCGGAGAGACGGTAAGTGCCCTTTTGCCGACGTTGGTGGGGGAAAGACTGGTCTGCAAGTGGAGCGTCATCTAGACACTCTCCACGTTTACTGCTCTCGCTAGTGCGTTGAGTAGAAATGGAACCGCGATGTTCGATGTGTGTATGCGTGGTGGAAGGGAGATGAAGGGCAGAGAGAGGTTGTTGTTGGGATTTTTGGTGACTGTGAGTGAGATGGCCAAGCTTATCTGTCATTCGCCTAATCATAACCAAGGGTCGTGGTGGGAATGATGGTAGAGGAGGAGGAGAAAGTGGAGAGAAGGCTGCGTAGAAAAGAGGAAGGAAAGGCGGAGATAGGAACGAGTATATACATCGAATTATGACCGGTCGTCATCCCTTTGTTTCGTTCACGACAGTACCCGGCATTTCCCGTTCTGGTTTAATGACACTCAACGACAGTCATATGATCCCTTAATTAAATCTCTCACGCCAGTCTATCCATGTACAACTAAAGCCTGTCCAATTATTACACCGCCAGATGCCACACTTGCCACCAGGAACGTGCCCATGTTCAGTTTTGAAAACTGCCATCCTCGGACATCGATCCCCTTCTGTCGCAGAATATCCCGCCACAACATCCCCGCCAGTGACGCCGAGAATGTGAGCGTGAATGCTCCATAATTCGACCCAATCGCAAGTCCATACACCGACGCATACTCGACATCAGCGGAAACAGCTTTCATGGAAGACTTCCACTCTTGTACGACTCGCGCTAGAAGGATCGTCGTCCCGATATTTGTACCACATATCTGCATTGACATGATGACCACTTTGGGTTAGGAGGAGCAAGAAACCGAGCCTCATTGCGTACATTACACAGCAATCCAGAACCGATCGTCATGCCGGCCGCGGCGCCTACAACACCAGTTCTTTTCACCCAAGCACCCCACCAATTGGCAAAGACGTTCACCCAGCCTTGACTTGCTAGTCCCTGAACTAGAACAAACATCAAGAATGCAAACGGCACCAGCGCAACGGGAAGCTTTTTGCAGACCCCGTAAACACCCGGAAACTTTCCTATGACACGGTGAGCACACGTCGACATGAGCGATGACAGCGCCAATTTCGCCGGCTTGATGTCTTGCCCCAATGTACCACCATCATTAAGGCAAGATTCCGAGAGGGGAAGAGCCCCAAGTTCAATCGGAAGATAAACACCGGTGGCGGGAAGCCTGTCTGACTGCCTGACTTGCTCGGCTATACCTTGGCCAGTGTGATGGTTTCCCCAGTCTCGCCATTATCGTGGCCCACCATCATTGCGGCTGCTGGTACTGCGACTTGCCATACAGGGACGCCAATTGTGCTCGTACCCACTAAGACACCTAAAGTCACTAGCAGAAGAATACTGCCAAAGACGGCGCCGGCCTTGTCAATGATCGCGGTGCCAGGGTGGTCAACGCCCACGCTGTCACCCTCGTCTGCGCTGCTTGACAGTTCGATTCTAGTTGGGATGAACTCCGGCGAGCGGAATAGCACCATAGAATGGAACGGGTAAACGGTTAATGAGGCCGCAAAGAGTGGGATGGCCACAGATGAAGTGTAGGTCAGAAAGGAGAGTGAAAACGCTCCGGATATGACCAAATTAGTGGGATTCGAGGAAATCAATAGTGCGGACGCTATGGACCGATGAATGGACGGGATACAAAAAATAGGCCGTCCTTAAGACTTACCCATATTTGTCGCGGTAAATTGAGTGAATATCCAAGCAGTTGGGGATGTGATCCTACAAGAGCTGGTCAGAAATAGAGATCGAGGCCGGATAACCCACCCCAACGCCCTTGTAAGATAGGCTAGGAATGTCGTGCCAGACAAGATGACTGGGTCCTTTTTGGAGAAGGTGCTTTAGGTGAAAACCCCTGACGAAGAACTGTCTGTAACTTACGTTTCCGACCACTGCAGCACATGTCAAGAAAAATAGATAGAGATAAAAGTGAAGCTTCCGTCCAGACGCGCCGCCTTTCCTTGCCACCCATAAAGCGAGGAAGCGTAGCAGGCCACTTGCATCCAAATAAATGGAGAGGTACGCCTGCGGTGTCGAGCCGCATCACGATCATGAACCGAAGTGCTGGGCAGATCTATAGGTTGTTCGTCACGCACTAGCGAGATGAAAAGAGCCATGATGTTGATCGGTTGGATCCCATCTGCGCCCAGGATTCCGCGCCTCAGGACAATACCGTTAATTGCCTTGGTAGCTAACAGAAGCAGAACGGCTATCATTGGTGCGCTTAGATAATTAAAGTGAAGATAGTCGTTTCGGGGGTTCAGACGTGCGAGGGATGGCACGACATTTGACAAGGGCGTTGTGAACCGCAGAAACAGCGAAATTTGGGAGCGGAAAAAGACAGGGAAAAATGACAACAATATCTGTCAAAGCAAAATGCTCGTTGAGCCAAATATGCGACAGCAAATATCGATTGATTACGCCCACTAACTGGTAAGGAAAAAGACAACTAATGTCAAGATCGACCTCCAACTAGTGACTTGGACATTCGTGGATTGGTTTGAATTTATGCCTGGTGCGTCGACTTGGCTCAACGTATCCATAGTATCCAATGTAATTTTCCGAGGACGTGGCCCAGTCGGAAGATCGATTATCCATATTGGGGTTATGACGTCAAAGACAAACACGATACACTTTTACTGTCTCATCTCCATGGCGTCTCAACATATCGACTGGAAGCCACCTGTTTTCGGTGTTTCTGGGCAGCCGACACTTGTCCACAAAGCTAGTAGTTTGCTTCCTGACCCACACTTTACTGAGAACTTTGCGCGTTCCGCTAAATGGTGCGTAAGTGCATCCTTTTCGGGGATTATTAGCACCCGGCTTCATGGCTCGCTTGTCAAAAAAAAAGGTGTCCTGATGGTTCGCTCGCTCTCGCACACTGCGAGAATCGTACTCTGCAATACCTTGACGTGTAGGTTATGATCCGAGCTTGTAGCTATTAATTTCCGGTTGATCTTACGAACATGCCCCTCAAGTACGCAAGAACAATTAAGTTCGACTTTACCTCAAGCAGGCAAGCACCCATGATTTTTGGTCTGTGTCTGACTTGGAAAGTATTGACTCTGCGAATTTACGTAGTCTTTGCTCCTCCATTGGAGTCCCCCAAAATACGAGTCTTTCCCCAAGCAGCGCCTATTCTTGATTTTATCTGGTATCCACGCGCTACGCCTCATGATGGGTCGTCCTTCTGCTTCGTTGCGTCTGTTCGAGAGTCGCCTGTGCGGTTGCTCGACGCCTCTGACGGTCGGGTAAGCCACTTGTCGCATTTTTTTTCGAACTGTGTCATTCGTCTTGACGGCTATGTCTCTCAGCTGAGAGCATCTTATAAGATTGTTGACCACAGGGAACGACAAATTGCGCCCAACAGTTTGGCGTTCAACGTTTTGGCAGATAAGTATGATTCATTATCTCTTGTTCGCGCTATTTTTTTTACTAAGGCACGGCGTATGAAGACTGTACTGTGGATTTGAGGACGCCATCGAAGTATTCGATCTCAATTGTCCGGGCTCTGGTACACGGCTAGCAACGACACCGTCCAAGAAAAGCAGGGACGGGCTCAAAGGTACACTGTGTGTCCCCTGTGAAGAACAGAAATCGCATTGAGATCTAACCTCGAATTTGTTGTGTTGTGCAGGGATTATTTCGGCCCTTGCGTTTTGTCCTGTGTACGACCCATCGTGCCGACTATTTGCGGCTGGGTCCCTCTCTCCTTCATCCGGAAACTCTTCAAACATCGCGCTTTTCGATGAAGATACCGGTGGGAGACCCGTCGGATGGATAGGCAACATAAAAGCAAGCGTCACGCAGGTCTGGTCCTCCCGTAGGTTAGAAGCACCTGCTGACTTTTTTCCTTCTTCAAGTAGCTCGCATTCAATCCAGTGAGGCCACACGTTTTGTATGCCTCCTTTCGGAGACGAGATGAAATATGCGCCTGGGACCTCCGTGGAGATACTGTAACTCCATTACAGACATTTCAACGAGGAGATGGCCAGGGCCAGGTGTTAGAAACTAACCAGAAGATGAAATTTGATATCGATCTTGGTGGGAACCTATTGGGCGTTGGTGACCAAGTGAGTGAAAAAGGATTTCCATGGACACCCCGAGTTGAGACATTGGATCACAGAATGGTAAAGTCAAACTGTTCAAACTGGTCGGCGATCCGATAGAGTCGGCCGAGGGTCCGACGAACCAGGCCAGCGCTGAAGTAGCCAATCCCATGAATGATGCCCCGGTATTGGAGTATCATGCACACGATGGTATGTGATTATCCTTTTTGACAGTTACTGTAAACGGAACCCTTGGCAGATGCTGTTGGCTCCGTTTCATTCCACCCTCTTCATCCGTTCTTGCTTGCTGTGTCTGGATCACGCCATTTCGACCCCATTAGTATGGAAGAAGAGATATCCGGTTCGGATTCGTCTTCTACTGGGGATGAAGAAGTGCCACGAGGCAACGGGCAGGCGTGCGTCAGGAGACACCGCGATGGACCGCAACCCACTTTCCGAGATAATTCATTTAGTTTGTGGCACCTTGGGCGTGGTGGCAGTGCCTAGTGATCATGAAGCAACTCACACCTTCCCCTAGTGCGATAAATGAAAGTATTGTACAGATGTATTTAGGTTTTTAGATGCGACTACCTCCCGTGGGGTCGGTCTAAGAGCTAAACAGGGTTTGTTTCCAACCACAACCATGTCACCCAAATTCTCCTTGTCTCTTTTCTCCTTATCCCTAGTTGTTTCAACTTTAGCCACACCACTCTCCACCAACTATCAATATGATCACCGCAAGGGTTCTCCTCTCGTTCTTGCTCCCATCTTCACGGAAGCGCACCAAGTGCCCCACGGGCTTATCAACGACTCATACATTGTCGTATTGAAGAAGGACACGCCGCAGGCGGTCGTGGGTAATCATTTCAACTTTTTACAAGCGGCACACTCCGAAGATCCTCTCTTGGGTGATGGGAGTGGGATTCGTCATGTATACGACAATCACATCAAGGGCTATTCTGGACTGTTCACAGACGCAGTCGTCCAGAGGATTCGAGAACAGCCAGAAGTTGACTACGTTGAACGTGACCAAATTGTCAGGACACAGGAAACTCAGAAATCTGCTCCGTGGGTACGTTGGCAAGAACCATTTAACAGTGCATGGAACTTTCATGAACGTCATTTTTAGGGTCTCGCTCGCATCAGCCATCGTCCTAAGCTTACATTTAGCACTTTCACCAAGTACGAATATGCTTCCCATGGTGGCGAAGGTGTAAACGTCTACGTCATCGACACTGGTATTAACATCCACCACAATGAATTCGAAGGTCGGGCATCATGGGGAAAGACCATTCCCACGAATGACGTGGATGAAGATAACAATGGACATGGTACCCACTGCGCGGGCACGATCGCCTCTCGCAAATACGGTGTTGCCAAATCTGCAAATGTTATTGCGGTTAAGGTTCTTGGATCCAACGGCAGCGGCTCAATGTCTGACGTCATTGCCGGTGTAATATACGCCGCAGAATCTGCAGCAGCGCAGGCCGAGCGTGCTGCGGACGAGCTCAAAGCCACAGGGAAGACCAAGCACAAGGGTTCGGTCGCCAACATGTCCTTGGGCGGTGGAAAATCCAACGCTCTTGACCAGGCCGTCAATGCTGCCGTCGACTCTGGCCTTCACTTTGCTGTTGCCGCTGGAAATGACAACCGTGATGCCTGCAATTACTCTCCAGCTGCCGCTGAGAAAGCCGTTACGGTCGGCGCGTCCACGCTCGGTGACGAACCCATCAACCACCTTTGACCCCTCTATCTTGTCACTTCTTCCTCAAGAACTCAATGCGCAACGGCCCTTCACCGGCTCTTTCACCCGCCTCTACGAGTTCGTTTACAATACGATACCCCGCTGGGTTGGTGGCTTCCTTCCTTCGCCACGTCTCGTCCAAACCATCACTGCGCCAATTGAAAACAAACCTCTTAGCCCTGCGCAGCTGAAGACGGCGGCGATCGAATTATCGACCAAGGACATGCTCGCGGAGATCCCCAAAGATACTGTCAACTTGTTACTTTTCAACAATTACACTCGCATATAGGGGTTTGGATGGGTGTTGGTTTTGGAATCCCGGCGTTTTGTGCCGTCTTGAGTCTTAATGTGTTTGCGCTTGTGCCAGCCTTGTCTAGTTTACAGCAGGTTTAGCTTTGTTTTTCGTAAATGTCGTCCCGGGCCGATGGGCCGACACAACAGTAAACAGTAAACTTTGCGTATTCCTTGAATGCGACCTTTCTCACTGCGGACTGCGAGCTGCGGTTGCGG